>Ga0075125_10001765_pt1 | contig 10554 bp, 9 predicted proteins | sample AntAceMetag02UKN_FD_69810 | JGI IMG/M metagenome (GOLD analysis project Ga0075125, IMG submission 69810) | Saline lake microbial communities from Ace Lake, Antarctica - Antarctic Ace Lake Metagenome 02UKN | ecosystem: Environmental > Aquatic > Non-marine Saline and Alkaline > Saline | place...
CGTCTGGATTTTAAATTTTGCTTCTTTGCTTAATTGTGAGAGGTTAGACCGTTGAATCTTTGCGTTCTTTTTCTGGGCTTCTGTGATTTTCCTCATAATGTGGTGATGAAAAAATAAAGTAGGAAGGCTACGTATAGCCCTCAATAGCTTATTTCTTAGAATCTTTTATGAATGATTGAATCTTTTTGCATATATTATTATATCTCTTGATTGACATTCTATTAGATAATTCTTTTCTTTCTGTAATGCTTAATTTTTGCCATTTTGTTTTATCCATATTGTGTGGTGTAAAAAATATAAACTTCTCAATCTCTGTTTTTATCATTTATATAATAGAAAGAGGGGTTGAGTCTGTATATATTCTCGGAGGTGTTAATGAGCTACGATATAAGTGTCGAGAAGAATTAAGAGGGGAAGACGTATAGCGAGTGCTTTTCTTTTCTTAACCTTTTGACATTAAAATCTTATCATAGATATATATTGAAGTCAACACTTATATCTATATTAATATGTATTAATGCTTGATATCCCTTGTATAAGGTGAAATAATAATGTTGACTTTATTAAATAACATTATATAATATGTCAATGGCAGTTGCAAAATGTGTCATTACAAAAAAAAATATGATTCGAGCATTAAAAAATTCGCTTGGTGTAGTCTCTAAAGCTTGTGAAGCATGTGGAATATCTAGAACACAATTTTATAGATGGAGACAAAATGATAAAGAATTTGAGCAACAAGTTGAAAACGTAGAGGAATACACTTTAGATTTTGTGGAGGACGCTTTATATAAACAAATAAGGGAAGGAAACACCGCTTGCTTGATTTTCTATCTAAAAACGAGAGGAAAGAAAAGGGGATATATCGAGAAACAACTAGTAGAACATTCTGGGACGGTGGGATTGAAGGCGATTATTGACAAATTAAGTCAAAATGATCAGAAAGCCCTTGAATAAGAGGCGTTTTAAGCTCTTTAAATATGAATAAGGTATAATCACAAGCAAGAGTTTAATCATGTACAATGTACGTTGTACATGATTAGTGTAGTTCTTGGCTTACTGATGCCATTGCTACGTAGCTATGATATATATAATGATATATATAATTATATTGACAAGATTATGTTCATTGCCATATGATATATAATATGGTATGATATCATTTTAGTACACCCTCCTTTGGTTTTCAGAACATTTATATATATATATTTAACTACAAAGTTATTTGAAATATTTTTTTCAGATTTTTTGATTAAAGTCAAAAAATATTGTATTATTTTTTTTAGATAAAATAATTTGAACAACATGATATTTTTATTAAATTTTTAAAAGTCATATGGTAAAAGATTTATCAAAGACGTTAGGGGATAAAGAATGGAGGTTGAATAATTTATATAAGATTAAAAATAAGCATTCACAAATTGTGCCATTTGTGATGAATGTGGTTCAGGCAAAATATTACAAAGAAAGGACTAATAGAAATATTACGGTAAAAGCTCGGCAGCTTGGTATTTCAACATTTGAATTAATTGATGCATTGGATGACACAATGTTTAATGAGAATTTTACAAGTGTAATAATTGCAGATCGGAAAGAGAATGTGATGAAGTTGTTTAATATAATCAAGACAGCGATTGAGAATTTACCAAAAAATCTTAATATAGAGAATGATATAAATAAATATTCGGCAGATGAAATATCCTTTAAGAGTATAAATTCAAATATATATGTTGCACTTAGTACAAGGTCTGGCACGGTGAACAGGCTTCATGTATCAGAGTTGGGAAAGATGAGCAGATCTTTTCCTGAACGAGCAGAGGAGGTTATTACAGGAGCTTTTGAGAGTGTACCATTGGAGGGAAGGATTAGTATAGAGTCAACGGCAGAAGGATTTGGTGGACATTTCTTTGATCTTTGGACAGATTCTCCACAGAACGGATTTAAGGGATTTTTCCATGCGTGGTTTGATGAGCCAGAATATCAAACTTCGATAAAGCATGTTTTACCAAGAGATTTCCTTGATCGTCAAAAAGAATACAATTTAACGGATGAGCAGATAAATTGGTATTACTTCAAATCTACGACGTTGAAACGCAAGCTTGCTCAAGAGTACCCGTGTGTTATTGGAGACACAATGGTTAGCACTAAAGATGGAATTATAAAAATAAAAGATATAAAGCCAGATGGTGATATAATTAAGAATTGGTTTTATAAGGGAGAAAAACAAACATATAAACTTTTAACAAGTTTAGGGTATGAGGTAACGGCTACCTCGGATCATAAAATATTAACACCAGAAGGGTATATTGAATTAGGAGATATGGAAGGAAAAGAAGTTATTCTTGAAAAACCTATTTTTAATAAAGGTGTCCAAAAGGTAAAAGTGGAACATATACCGTTTGTAAAATCATCTATTGAAATAAATGAAGAGTTCTCCAGATTTTTAGGGTATTTTATGGGTGACGGTAGTTATACAAGTAATAATGCGGTTGTGTCTATTGCTTGTGATGTAACTGCAATAGAAGTAGCAAGAGATATAAGGTTTTTATTTAATAAATTCTTAGGAGGGTTTACCGAAAGATTAACAGGAAAGAATAAAGGATGTCTTGAGATTCGAAAAGGGAATGTGAAGGTAAGCGGATATTTTAAACAATTAGGAATATTAAGACAGAATAGTAGTGGTTGTTATAAAAGAAAAGTAAATATACCTGAATATATATTTAGGTCGCCAAAGAATGTTATAAAGCAGTTTCTAATAGGGTTATTTGAGGCTGATGGATTTATAGATCGGTCTGGGGCAAGAATTGTTTTATTTTCAGCTTATGAGCTGTTTTTAAAAGACGTACAGTATCTTCTTTTAGGTTTTGGTATAACCTCAAAATTAACTATTCAAGATAAAACATCAGGAGATGGTCATGTGTACACAGGAAGAGCTTTAACATTGAGAATGAATGAGTGTAATGAGTTTAAGAAATCGCTTGGATTTATTTCAAATAAAAAGAAAATGAGGTTGTTTAAAGCACATTCTGTAAGTGGGTATGGGTCAAAGGAGATAATATTTAGAGATAATGTTGTTAAGATCTCTAAAGAAAGAATTGAAAAGACCTATGATATAGAAACAGATATACATAGTTTTATAGCAAATGGTATAGTTGTTCATAATTGTTGTGCATCAGAAGCCTTCCTACAGTCTGGTAGACCTGTTTTTGATTCATCTGAGGTGAAGAGGTGTAATGAAGAGGAGCCAAGAGGGGGTCATAGTTATGGAGCAGGTATAGATACGGCAACTGGAGCGGGGAAAGATTTTAGTGTTTTGACAATTATTGATAAGGAGACAGGGGTACAAGTTTTAACATATAGGAGTCAGGAACCGATTATAGTATTTGCGAATAAGGCAATTGGATATTGTTTGAAATATAATGAAGCAAAGTTAAATATTGAGTTGAATGGTGTGGGGGAGAGTATGATGAATGAATGTGCGAGTCATCATAGTTATGATAATTTATATCAGGAGAAGACTGGGTATGATCAAAGGACTCAGAAATGGGGTAAGCGTACTGGTACATATACCACGAGAAATGTTAAGGAGAACATGATTGAGAGTATGAAGGAGGGTTTACGTGATGGAAAGATGATGGTGAGTCATGAGAAGACTTATTTTGAGATTTTAGCGTATCAGTATGATGATAGTAATAAGATGAATGCACCAACAGGAGGGAATGATGATGGGGTAATGGCATATGCCTTAGCGGTAAGGGCATTAGAGGATGTGGTTGCCAGTAGTCAAAAGACAGGAAACTCAAGAATGAAGAAGTTTAAGAAACATAACTATTCAAATATAATTGGTGTATAAATAAAAATAAGTAATATTTGTTTTCTTTTATATAATATGTATTATTTATATAATACATAAAATTAGGTTGTCTATGAATGATTATAAGTATAAACAATACAAGATAAGCAAACGTGACAGTTCTATTATTTCGTATGCAACGGAAAAGCTTGAGACTTTAGGTGAGTATAAGAATGCTTTTATAAAGGAGTGGAACTTGATGCACGATCGTACGTTTAAGGATAGTAGAACGAAGAAAGGAACGAATGCTGATGAGAATATTTTTGCACATGTAAAGTTTCCTCATGAATTTTCTGTTTTTAAGCGAAAGATGGCTGATTTTGTAAGGAATCCCCCATCGGCAAATTTTAGTACAAGGGATGTAGCGAATATATGGAGGTTAGAATCTTTTAAGAAGGTGTGGGAGAATAAGACAATGGAAGCGAATTTGAATACACAGTTATCTTATGCGTTTTCTGATGTATTTATTGGTGGATTTGGGTTTATAGAGACTGGATATTTGGAGAAATATAGGGATATTAATGAGATAATATATAAGAAAGATGAGAAAAGAGGAGAGGTTTATTCACTTACTGAAATACTTAAGACGAAGAAGAAGAGGATATTGGAGTATGATGGGTTATATGTTGCGCGAAAAGATCCGAATGATGTTTGGGTTGATGAGAATGCGGTTGATCTGCACGGGAATGTTCAAAGTGCCAAAATTGCAATTATTAAAGATACGTATGATATAGTGGAGTTTAGAAGTGAGTTTGAGGGTTTTTTAAATTATGAAGCGGTTATTCCTGTTGGGGTAAATGATGCAACGTTGGGAGCTGAAGATGAAGCTGATGTAACGGAGAAAGATGAAGAGATTACTGAGACTGGTACGTATGTACATGTTTACAGAATATATTTACCACCATCTGATGAATGTTATTATATTGCGAATGGAGTGGTTATATATGATGGACCAATACCGTTTGGACATAAACAGATACCGTTGATAATGGTAAAGAGTTTTCCATATAGTGGTAATTTATTTTGTCCAAGTGATATTTCAATGATTCAGCATATTGCTGAAGTGAAGAATACTTTAATTAATTTGGGGTTAGATAATAAACGAATGATTTTACAACGCCCTATAGTGTATGTGGGAAACGATATAGATCCTGAGGATATTGTATGGGGACCGAATCAAGCGTTACAGTTACCAGCAGGAAGTAATGTTCGGGAGAGTGTACAGTTTATGGATATACCTGATATTTCTGGTACGATTGGAGATATGATTGGGTTAATGGAAGAGTATCAGATGATGACAACGGGAGTTGATACAAGAAGCTTAACACCTGATCCGAATGAGAAAGCTACGCAAACAGCGATCAAGAGGGAGATAAGCAATATAATGATGGATTTAACAATAAAGTATAATGAGATGAATGGGTTAAAGACTTTATTTGAGCAATTGGCAAAGAATTTAATGGAGTTTTACCCTCGGGAGAAAGTTAGGGATTACTTGAATCCGCAGGGATTAGTTGAGGAGAAATTGGGGTATCCTGAGATAAGTATTGAGGATTACAAAGTTTCAATTGAGAATGATGATGAATCAGGAGATGTATCAAATATAATTTTTGAGGAAAGTCCTGAAGATATAAGTTTATTTGAGGTAAAGGGTCCGTTTATTAGGCAGCAGTTGGTGGTAGAGGTTCAGGAGGGGTCAATGACTGGGATATTGGAAGAACTTGATTTACAGAAATGGAATGAGAGAACGCAGATATATGGAAGTATTCCTGAAGCGAGTGCGCAAATAGATTGGAAGAAATGGATGCAGAATGATATTAAAAAGAATAAAGAGAATCCTGATGATTTCTTAAAGAAGGAGATAGTTGATGAGATGACAGCCAGTATAACTGAGCCTGTGAGAGAGATTAGATCACTTGTATTTGGACAAGCGTATATTGCACCTGAGAAAATTGATCATAAAGCACATGCTGATTCGTTACGGAAATTTATTGCAAGTGATTATTACAAGAAAGGATCTAAGGATCTGAAAGGGCATTTTATTAAATTATCAGCTATAGTTAAACAAAATATACAGAAAGCATTTATTGAACATTTGCAGAAAAGTCTTTTGGGCGAGCAACCTAAACCACCACAACCTGAAATGAGTCCAGCAGGTGTACCACCACAAGGAGGAGAAGCAACACCACAAGGCGGAGGATTGGAGGGAGGATTCCCGAAGATGAATGTACCTAAACAGAAACCAAAGTCTGTGCAAACGAAGGTAAGGAGTGATGCTGGGAAGTTGGCAAAATCAATAACGAAGAAATAAAACTTTTAATTCTTACGCAAAGCTTAGAAGAATGGCAGCAATGCGATAATAAAAATAAATAAAATGGAAGAGATAAAAATAAATAAAATGGAAGAGATAAAAAATAAGCAAAGAGTTGAGAGATGTATAAGGTGTAAAAAACCGTTTATTGTGTTGATAGAAAAAGGTAAGAGTGATTTTATCAAAAAAGTGTGTAATCTTTGTAAAACTAACCAAACATAAATATGGAAGAGTTAAAGAATGTACCAACAGATGTGACAGCATCAATGAAAGAAATGTTTAAAGAACATAAAAATTCTTATAATAATGTTGTTAAATTTCTGAATAATAAGATTAAGAATAATGTACAGATTTTAAAGAATCCAACGGTTACTTTTGATAAAGATACTCTTCGTGATAGACAAATTTCCATTAAATACCTTGAAGCCCTAGTGGCATTCTTTGAAAAAGGAGTTAAATAATATATTTATTAATAAAACGACATGATTTCAACTTGCATTGAGTAACGAAACATTAAGTCAAAAAAATTACATATTAGATCTTGAGGTAAATAAGAATATATTAAAAGAAATAGAGTTAGATGAGTTAGATGGGAAGTTCGTTACTAATATAGGGATACGATTAACCAGAGAAAAGAAGAGTGATTTAAGTTAATTATTTGAAACCAAACCACAACATGACAAAGTAAATGAGTGATATATGGACTCATATTACAGTTGAGTCATGTTGTCTGTAATATGAGTCTATACGCCATTCATTCGTGAATGGTGTATTTTTTAAAATCGTGGATTACACGTAAAATATTATTTAACATTAAGAGTTATGAACAAAGACGTAAAAAACTCTTCAGAATCGTCAGATGAAGAAGTATTGGATGGGAGTGATATCCCTGACATGGGTGAAATAGAGGAAGAGGATAAATTGGAGGAGGAGGAGATATCTGATGAACAGGATGAAGAAGAGGTAGACGAAGAAAAACCTCTCCCTGAGAAAAAGTCACGGTACTCTGATCGAGTGAGAGAATTGGTACAACAGAGGAAAGATAAAGAAAATGAAGTGAGTGAATTGAAAAAGAAGATGAAAGTTGTTGAAGATGAGCGAGATAAAGAAAAAGGGATGACAAAAGAAGAGAAAGATACACGATCTTTAAAAGAACAACTAAAAGACGAATTAGCTGAAGATTCGTTTATGGAATCACAAGGAATTGAGAATGAATATGATTCTGAATTAGTTTTAAAAGGGTTACGACCTATTGCAAAAAGTTTAATGGTAACGAAGCGAGCTTCAACATATAAACAAGCTTTAGAGCTTGCTAAAACATTTGATAAGAAACATGCGGAAAAAGGAGTAACTAAATTACAAAGTTCGGCTGGTGGAGGTATTTCTACAAAACAAGAAACGGTTTCAAAAAAAGAGATACAATCCGCTAATAAGATGGGAATTTCTTTGAAGGAATTATTATCTTATAAAAAAGAATAATTTATTAATTAACAAAAATTATTATGGCAGGTTTTGAAATTACAACTAAAGTAAATGATCGAAAACAAGAAGCTTTGATCATTGAAAATAGTGCAACAATTTATAAAGGATCATTCGCTGATTTTGATGGTGGGTTTATCCAAGCTGCAACTGCTACAAATACTCTTTGGTTTTATGTAACAGGAATTGTGGATAGTGATGGTATACCACTTGAGGTATCAGAAAAAACATATGATGGGACTTATACAAAGGGAGGGATTGGTGTGGCGAATTATGTTGCTGCGTCTGATAACGAAACAGATAAACAAGTGAAAGCACTTGGGTATTATGTATTGGAGGGTGATGAATTTGAGAGTGTACCTGATGCTGATATTGGTACAACGACTGGAAGTAATCTTCCTGGGTATTTCACTGATCTTCTTAATGCGTACACGGTTGATGAGAGTGATGCAGGTACAGGGGCAGCACAACTTACAATTCTTGGAGTGAGTCGAAAAGATTCAACTAAGGGTCGATACAGAGTTAATGAGCGTGCGTTTAATGCGTAGTTTATTAAATTTATCTTTTAACATAATTAAAAAATGACTATATTAAGAACCTCATTTCCAGAGAGTATAAAAGCTGGACTTAGAAAATGGATTGTTGACGGGATTCGGCAAGAAGCTGATTACGTTCCATTTGTTGCAAATATGCAAACAACATCAAGCGCGTTTGCATACGATAACGATTATGCTGGGCTTACTCAGTTTGAGGAAACGGCAGAAAATGGGTCTGTGCCTTACGAAGATCCAGAGAACGGGTATAAAACAGTTTATATTCCAAAACAGTTCATGAAAGGAACTCAAATCTCTAAAGTAGCTGTTGATGATGATCTCTATGCTGATTCACCAACAAAAAAACGCGCACAAATGCTTGGTCGAGCATGGGTGAGAAAACGAAATAACGATTTTTTCTCTATTTTTAGAAATGGTTTTACGGCAGCTAATACTTCTTATGGAGATGGTAAACCGCTTTTCTCAACTTTACATCCAGTACCAGATGGTTCATTTACACAAAGTAATGCTTGTTCAACTGGTGACGTTTTTAGTAACGATGCATTGGAGACAATGATTTTACAAATGCAAGAAGTTTTAGATTTAAGAGGAGAAATGGATTCCAGAGGTACTGGAACACTTCTTTTAATGGTACCACCTAAGCTTAGATCAGCTGTGGTACAAGCAACAGAATCAGAACGTATAGCCCACGAGTTTTCCAATACGATCAATATCCATTTTGGAGGATTGAAGAAAACTACTAAAACTATTACTCCTGGATCTAATGCTTATTCTTCAAATAAATATGATATCCAAGTTCTTATTAATCCTTATATTTCAGCAAGAAATAGTGGTAGTGATACGGCATGGTTTCTTCTTGAGAAAGATTATCATGATATTAATTTCATTTCACGAATGGCTCTTGAGATTGATGAAGAAGAAGATTTCGATACAAAAGCACTTAAAATGAGTGGTATGGGTCGATATACATATGGATGGAGTGGTTGGAAATCAGCTAACGCAAGTGCTGGCGATTCTGCTGTTTACGCTCTTTAATAACCTTTATTTTATTAACTTTTTTAAATTATGATTTTAAAAAAATTTATACCAAAGGTTAGTCTTTTTAAAGAGGATAGATTAGCTTTTGCTACAACGTATGTTGAATCCCGAGGGAATCAATTTTTCAAAGATAGAATGCGAATACCAAATGTGGCAACGAATCCCACAAGTCCGGGGTTGGGTGAATTTTGGTTTGATACGGCTGCTGATAGTTTCGAAGGGAAAACAGCAGCGGGTATTATAAGTTTTGGTGGAGGAACTGGAGGAAGTAGCCTTGATGCTGCGTATAGTAATGGTACAGATATTACAGTTGATAATGGTCCAATGACTCTTAATGATGGTCAAACTGACACATCAGGAGGGTTATTGATCACTAAATCAGGTGCAGTAACTGGTGCTGATAGTGCGAGTATTTTCTATGTGAACTCAACAGGTGCGCATGATACTTCTGGTAGAGTAACACTCTTTCATGGAGTTATGGGTACAGAAACCGCTACCACACCTGAAGGGATTAGACTTACAATGAACGCTAATACAGATAACGCTATTAAGCTCACGAAAGGAGCTGTTATTCTTGATGATGGTGCGCTTACTCTCACGAGTGGAGCCTTAACGCTTACTTCAGGTAATCTCACTCTCACAAGTGGGGATTTAACTCTCACAGTTGGAGATCAAACAATAACTGATGGTTCATTATCAATAACTGATGCTGATAATACAACAAGTTTAACTTTGGTCAATAATACTGCTACAAATGCTAATTCAATTGTAGATATTTCAAGTACTAGCATTACGACTGGTGCAATAATGACTATCAATGCGAATGCCGCTACGGCTGATGGTGAAATTTTAGAACTTATTAGTGCAGGAGATACAACAAGTACTGGTACAGGACTTTCTATGACAATGGATAGTGTTACAACTGGTGCAGCTAAGGGTATTTCCGTCGTAATGGCTGGAGCAACGACAGCAGCTAAGGGTATTTCCGTAACTATGGATGCTCTTACAACTGGTGATATGCTCTACCTTGATAATGGAGGAGGAACGCTTACAACAAATGGGTATTTCATCAACTGTAACGATGATGATACTAGTGTATTTACGGTAGGAGAAAACGGAGCAACGGTTATTGCTGGAAGTGCTGAAGGTACTGATGCATTAACTCTTACGGCTGGAGATTTAACTCTTACTGATGGTGATTTTATTGTAACTGCTGGTGAAGTTGCGCTTACAAGTACGGCAAATGCTGCCGGATTAGTTCTTGTGAATAACACAATTACAACGGCTGCTTCATTAATCTCTGCTTCATCCACAAGTCT
>Ga0075125_10001771_pt1 | contig 10537 bp, 18 predicted proteins | sample AntAceMetag02UKN_FD_69810 | JGI IMG/M metagenome (GOLD analysis project Ga0075125, IMG submission 69810) | Saline lake microbial communities from Ace Lake, Antarctica - Antarctic Ace Lake Metagenome 02UKN | ecosystem: Environmental > Aquatic > Non-marine Saline and Alkaline > Saline | place...
ATCCTTTAACGAAAAAAACAGGATGTTGTCACCGCTGAAATGGGGATATACTGTAATTCCCGCATTCACCACAGACCTGAACCCTGTGTTTTTTTGCTCTCTCACCAGGCCGACAGCTATCAATTCCGCGACGGTCACATCCTGCCCCCTGCAATGTCCAATCAGGCCGCCGCCGCCCAGGCCTATCTTAAAGCGCTCCACGATCTCCCTGCTATGCTGCCGCACGTCCGTCTGGTACGCCAGCGCCGTCCTCGACGCCATTATTCGACCGTGGTAGTACTCCGCCGCGATCCGCCGGACCTCCAGTGCCCGGTCCGGATCTATCTCCGGCTTTGTCCCCGCATCAGGCGGCTCAACCTCCCCCTTTTCTTTCTCTTTCGGCCGCTTAGCCGTGCCGCCGCCGGTCTCATTATCGAGGACGGGGATCCCCCGCTTGCCTGCTATGGATTTCGCCGCCTCCAGCGGGCGCTCCATGTTGCGGTATTGCTGCTCAAACTCAATCACATCTCCCTTGGCCGAGCAGCTGAAGCATTTAAAAAACTGATCCTTTTCGTTAATCGTAAAGCAGTCGCTGTGACCGCAAAAAGGACAGGGGCTGACTCTATACGACCCGCTTCCGGCCCGCTTCGCGTCAACCCCTGTCTCTGAACTAATATATGTTACGATGTTCACCAGGTCTTTTACCCGGTCGAATAATCCAGCCATCTCGCCCCGCCTCAGTATCCGCTATATTTCGTTTTCATATACATTCTTGATCTCTTCCGGCTGGATACACAGATACTCCAATGTCTGCGCTTGCGATGAATGATTAAAGCAGACCATGAGCCTGGGCAGGTCCACGCCAAACGTAACCCTCTGATGATACCCCCAGGTCTTCCGCAGTGTATGGCTCCCATAATTACCCTTCAGGTTAATCTCTCTGCACCAGGCCTTAACCATGTTATTCACGGTACTCACAGTCAAAGGCCCCCGCTGCCCGACAAACAGGTGGCCCTCGTCCTCGCCCGCATGCCCCTCCAGAAGACCGTTGATCGCCATCACGGCCGCACCGTTAAGATTAAACCGTCTCTTTTTACGGGTCTTCTTTTCTTTGATCTCAATTTCGTCATTGGGAGACAAGTGTCGCACTTGCCCCACTCGCAGGCTCAGTATATCCGATGCCCGCAGGTTGGTATTGACGCCCACCGTAAAGATCGCCAGGTCTCGCGGTCGATCTGCCAACATTTTTTTAATCAGACGCACATCTTTTAAATTTTTAATCGGATCCACCTTAATCGAATCACCTTTTTTCGGGTGATTACCATTGCCACCTTTTGCCATGTTCCGCCACCCCCTTTTCTTCTCTATTTTACCGATTTCACATAATGAGCACATCTTTTCCGGTTTCTTTTTTTACAATTCGGACACGCCCCGACCGGTACCCATTGCCCCCTGGCCTCACAAAACACATATCCGCTCATCCCCACCCCTCCTTATCTTCCGTTCACCTCCGTTACGGGGATTGAATAGATCCGGATCCAGTCCCGAAACACATCATCCACCTGCGTCTGGAACGCCGGGTCCACATCCCGCTTGCCATCCTCTACCAGCCGCCCCTCCACCGGCCGCATCCAATACACGATATCATACCCCTCCATCCACCCCAAGGCCGCCGGCAGATAATCGTCAACCACTTCCTCTAACCCCGCCACATCGGCATACACCAGAGAATCCAGCACCGTCCGGTCACAAATGATATTATCCCCGGTAGCCGACGCCAGTAATTCCATCAGCATCTGTTTCAGCCAGATCCACCTCTGCGCCTCCTCGCTCGTATCCCGGTTAATGGGCCACGGACACTCCCGCGCAATACCGCTGATCAGCATCATACTGCCATCTCTACATTCATCCTTCGTCCGTTTAGCCATCTCCCTCGCAAACGTGCTCTTACCCGTCCCGTGCGTCCCCATAATGCCAAATTTCATATCTACTTATCTCCCTCTATATTGTTATGTGTACTTGGTCGTCTTCAATCACACATCGAGCGTATTGAAACTTCTTGATTGACATAGGGTGGCCATGGGGGCTTATTAATGCTATCCCTGAAATCTCAACCTGAGAATCCCGGGAGAATTCATACGCGGGCAGGTCTTGAAATAGCTCATCATATTTCATAAAGGTAATTCGTTCCCGTTCTTGCGTTTTCGATATCTCTTTTTCTTCTCGGATGATTTTTATGGCCGTTTTTTTTAGCACAAAAGGCCACGCCCACCTACAAAACCTGGATAATGCGTCGCGATGAATGACTATGACAATAAATATAATTATCGTTGAACCCATACCCCAAACGCATAAAACTTCCGGAAAATTAAACATGCGTGCTATGACCGAGGTCAGCATAAAGACCAGCGCTAATGTCAAAATCCTCATTGCCCTATGCAACCTCTTCAGCGCTTTCATTAAGTCGTCCACATCCACCCCTCCGTATCTTCCGGGCCAGCCATTCCGGGACCACCACGGCGCCCGGCAGATAGCCCAGTTCATCCTTTGGCAGCCACGCCAGCTTCTTGCCGCCCCGCAGTATCACATGGATCCCTTTATCCGTGATCTCCTCGATCCCGTCGATCTCCACCATAATACTGGGTCGCCGGTCCATCTCATCTCCGCCCTACTCATCAAAATTGAGCTCCACCAACCCCGCCTCCGCCAGATCCTCATTCTCCGCCCCGCACACAACATCCTCTACATCCCTTACCTGCCGGTCATGCCCATGGTAATAAAAATCTTCCGGGTCCCCGTCCATATAGCCGCCGCATTCGTGGACCACGTACCCCATTACCCTATCTCCTTACGAGTAAATTTTCCCTGTGGTAGGATGCACCAAAACCACATCTTTATCATCCTCAGCCCGATACCTAACCGTCCGCCGCCGCCGCTTGACCACCTTCGGAGGATCGAACGGCACTTCGAGCAGTCCCTCCAACCACCGGTCCAGCACCCTCACATTATACAGCCGCAGCCGCCTGTTCCCACCATGGGGTAGATCCGAGGACCGATCTTCGAAACTGGTTCGGCTGATCCCGCAGTATGCCGCGGCCTCCGCGATCCGCAACCACGGAGATTTGATGATTTTTGCACCCTCATCGAAAACAACCTCACGCATACCGTCGCTCCAGCAACCGGGCAACCGCCCGGCCATCCTTCTGCCGGAGGTGGCTCGAATGCCCCGTGTTCGGCCGCAGCCCGGCAAACACCGCCGCTTTCCGGGCCCCCCTCGCCTGTTTACTCTTCTGCACCTTGCCCATCTGCGCCTCCTGGGAAAAAATCACGGTTTGCAGACATAATCACAAACGGGTTACCATCCAATATCTCCGGATGGTATAGTGCCGTATAAGCAGCTTTGAAGGCTGCCGTGATCTCCTCGGACGTTGGATTCTTTTTCTGCCGCAGTCTGTCAAACGCCTTAACCGCCGCGACGATCTCATGCTCCCACAGTAGGATAACTTTCAGACTTGCACTGGCCGTTGGCATACACCTTCCTCCCATTAATTAAACGAAACCCACAAGTAATACATCGGTGGAATAAACACCCACGTTCCCGAATTCATCGCCTCTTCTCCACCGCCTTCAGACACGCAACCGTAAACACCTTACACCGCTGTCCATCCCTCTCGAACCACAGCGTCCCGTCCGGGTCCGACTCTGCGAACCTGATCCCATGATACTCCAATGCGGCCTTAACGCGGTCGCTGGCAACGTACCCGGCGGGCTGGACATACTCATAGGCCCTTACTATTGCCATCATGTGCCACCAATACCCAAGCGCCACCCCGACAAGCAATATACCCAGGACCAGGATCAACCGTCTAAGGATCATCTTTTCTTTCACAGTCTCCATCTTTTATGCCTCTTCACTCTCAGCAATCTTCTTTAGGGCAAACCGTCTTGTCTCTTCCGGTGTTGCAAGAATGGGATCGCCACCACTAAAACCGGGGTGATATTCTTGAACCTCCCACTTCACATAAAGTTCATCACCGGGTATTACATAGCGCCCACCAGAGTCAAAACGCTTTGCTGCAATAATTTTATTATTACTAATCAATGCAGTCCCATCAACTTTAATGTGCGGTTCTCGCTCGGACAGCCCTAACGGTATGTCTTTCCCTAACAACGGGTCAGGCGTGTCTATGATCGTTGCCACAGCAGCAATAGGAGCCGCTGCGGCGGCCTTTAAACTGATACCTAAAAAATCACGTCTGTTCATAGCAACCCCTTCTTTTCCCAATCAACAATTTTACCCCGTTAAATTTTCACGAAGTGAAACGGCGTAGCCGATTTAACCGGGGCATCAATCTAAATAAAGCTCCCATTTTGGCCGTATCTGCCGGGGGAGGGAACGGACCCGCTCAAGCCTTAACAACATTAGGAGGTACGTCATGAAATCGGTTTAGTTTTTGAGTTGTAGATTACCCGTTTACACACCGGACAGACTGCCACCCACCCGTACCCATACCTAATTGCTTTAATATTCTTTTTTCCGCAACACCCCATTTTTATCCCTCGCCCATCTTTACTTCAATTTCGGAATCAGGCTGTTTTTCCGATACGCCAAGCTGGTTTTTCGTTTCTCTCGGCACGCGTTCCATGCCAAGGAACATCGATATGCATATTCATGATTACTTGGATGGTGAACTCCACTATCAATTCTTGTCAAAAACTCTCTTAACTTCATTTCAGGCATGTCCCTTGACAGAAATTCTCCGTCTCTTACATGCCCCCAAAAGTCCTTCGCGTCGTTTTTATCGACCCTGAAGGTTCTTATCATTATTAGGGCTACCGCCTGCCGGTTCAGATGTAGGCACGCCCGTTTCCCTCCGATCAATACCGTATCCAAAAAATTGCCCTCTTTCAGATATTCCTGCAATAGGCGCACTCTTTGGTCTTTCGTGATATTTGATAAACTCCGCCTGGTGGCGGTCACCTTGCCAGGACTACCGGGGGGATTTATTCTAAGTGAGCCGTATCGATCTACCGTCGCAGCCTTTACCGTTAACGAAGCGATCCATTGCGGCCAGGGTATATCCAACGCATCTGCCTCGGCTTTCACCATGTCCTCGATACTCCGGGGCAACTGTTCACATTGCCGGAATAGCTCTGACAATTCGCTTTTGCTTTTCACGGCAAACCGTAGCAAATTACAGGCAACAGTCACGCCCGAATCAATAACCGCATAACAGACGTGCTGACCGTCCATTATGATATCTACAGGCTTCCCATTAATCATAATTCTCGCAAATATTATCCTCCCAACATGGAACAAACCGCTTTTCATTTTTTCCGCCAATTCTGCCACATGAAGACCCCGCACCTTCCGTTGAACTTTATACGTGTTAAACTTCAGGTAATGGCCTGACAAATCCGGATCTACAGCAACGCGTTTATCCTCTATGATTCTCTCCATTAGGTTCATACCGCCACCCCCTCCTTTCTTTACTACTCGATTACAATCAAGCTCTTCGTTATTTCCACACATCTCAAGGCAGCCTCTCTTGAAGTAGTTTCCCAGCCGTTTATACGTGCGGTTCGTACTTCCGAGAAAAAAGCGTCAAAGGCATCCTTGAAGTCCTCGTCCATCCTCTCTGTTTCGTCGATTATCTGCCGCATCTTCTTTCCCTTTTTACCCACCTCCTTTCTCGTGTTTGCATCCAGCATCTCACTCACCACCTTCGAGACATGCCGGGCGGTAATCTTGCCTTCTGGAGCTGTCTCAATAACCATTTCCCACGCTTCTTGTTGGGCTTCAGCGGTTTCAAGTTTGGTGAGGGGGCGGATTTGGGCTTCGTTGGCGGGTTGAATGTCTCCAATTGGAGACAAAACATCCTGAACGCTCGCCGAATCAATCAAGCGATAGGCGTGAGCCTGTCTCATATCCCACCTATCCTTACAATATTCTTCAAAGGTGGCGTGGGTCTCACGATACAGGCGGGAATCCCGGATCGTAGCAAGGGCGCAGCCCACTTGATAAAAAGTCCGGAGGCCCGGCTCAATAATCCCCTCCATCTCCTGCAACTCAGTCTTTTCCGTCAACGACAGCTCTTCCACTTTCGCTCCTTTATCTCACTGAAATCATTCAGGGTATACCGAGGTATACCAGAAACACTTTTACTGCGCCCCTTGACATCAATAGATCCGCTAACTCTCTGATATTCTTAGGTATACTAATGTAACACCAGAAAAACTGCAAAGTATCCCAAGGTATACGTGACACGGCAAAAAAATTTAGCTACCATGCTTCTCCAATAGATCACGTAACTTTTTATCTATATAAGGTTCTGCCATGAAAACATTGCCCAGGGTTTTCTGCATCCCTTCTAAAACAAAATCAAACGCAAGCTCTGCACGGGTCTTTCCCACCAGGGTGCTCAGTTTTTCCAAAAATGCCAGGAACTCGTCAGAGCATGGGATTGACAGGCGCTGCCTCTTCTTTCCGGCAACAATCGGTTTAGCACTGAAATCCAGCTTCAATTGCTCCATCACCTCCTACCTATTCTCCGAAAATAATTGTTCAATACTCAGATCGAGCTTGGTAGCCAGGCCGGCCATCACCGCCCCGTTCCGCCGGCGGCCTTTGATGGTGTTAGACACAGTCACAATGGACCGGCCGTCTGACAGATCGGCCAGCCTTATCCCGTTTAACACCATCATCGACTTCCGGATCTCGGGCAATAAAAAGCCGTGCTCGACCATACAGTCAAACACGGCTTTATTTTTGTTTTGAAAACTTTTTAATTTCGTGCTATGGATTAATTTTTTCAGAATTCCCAACTTTTACACCTCTTACGAAAGGAAACATCATGAAAGACATCCTCATCGTCGTAGGACCCTCGAAAGCGGATACCCACCCCGCTTACATAGAATTACAAAAGGAAGCAGACAGATATGGCACAGAATCAAGACAAATCCTTTACACAACGTTTTTACTATCCGGCCCCAGCTCCTTTGAACGTGCCAAAGTTTTAGGCGATATCGCTCACCGACATAATTTTCAATTCGCGCTATTCGAAATCGAGCAGGTTCTTCAGGTCCCTGAGCCCAATCCGGACCAGGGTGGGAGGTTTCCGATTCGTTGATTTCCATCTTTTCAGCTACGCCAAGGTTGGGCATAATGAACCTCCTGTTTAAAGGTTTAACCCGGTGTGAAAACTCGTTCTTAGTGATTAATCATTGCCCTATTCACTGGCCGATATCGAAAACCGACTCAGAGCTCTGAGCAATTCTCTCATAGAGGTCGTTGGCGCGGTCGAGAAGACGGGATGCACTCCAGCCATGTTTCCTTGTGAAACTGTGGAGAATATCAACATCACGTTGGGATTCTACTGTGGGTTTAGACATCCATGTTGTTATTCCTCTTTCTTCTGGCATAAGGTATTGCATAAGAATCCTCCTGTTTTAATGTTTTAACCCGTTTGATTAATTGTTTTCTGTACGCCTGATTATCGTTGTTAAACTAATTTGCCACCTGTGTCAAGAAAAAAATGCACTTGTAACAAATAAATCGAAAAAAAGTTTAGAACAGCTATCAATTCTTATCGGAATTCCCAGGAAAGCATGGGTGCAGGGTCTGGCAAATTGGCTCCAGGTCAACCGCACAACAGTTAGTACCTGGTGTAGAGAAGGAAGGGGGATACCACAAAAACATATCAAAAACATCGAAGCCCGAGGCTACCCACGTGAACAATGGTATATCGAAGAAGAAATCATAGAAGAATTGACATTGGGTGATCAAGCCAGCGCAGAAGTCATCCGTGGAGGCGTCATTGTGCCGGAGGATCCCTACAAGCCCAAGGCAGATCAACCCCTAAGCCTGGTGGGGGATCGTGACGCCCGGGATCGCTCCGACATCGACAAACATCACGTTACCGCTCTAATTGAAGGTGACAATACGGAATATATCGATACGCTGCGGTATATTTTAAAATCGGGTGACGAAATAACTAAGCTGGCCATCAAGGGCAATCTTACCGCATGCGCCAATCACATCAAAACGAAGGATAAAGTGGAAGATTTAGAAAGGGAGGTACAGCGACTAAGGAAATCTATCGCCTCGTCACCCAATCCCGGGAAGGATGGGACAGACGAGGCTTAATTAGGCAAATAGGCAATATATTCTATGTGATTTTTTGACAACAATCAACAATCCCGCCCGCCTCGCCTGAAGGCGAAGCCGATGGCGGGCCGGCAACAATCAACAATCCAATGCCTGTCCATACCAAAAAAAACGGTCTCGTCTACTGCGTCTACTATGACAACGGTAGACGGGTGTGGGAGCCCTTTGGCCGGGGTCCCAATGCCCGGCCTTCGGCAAAGGCCCGGGATATGGAGATCAAACTCGAAAAACAACGGGGGCAATGGGCGCCCATTGCCTGGGGCATTTCCTATGGCCGGCTTATGGAACAGTATATCATCGCCCGCCGCCGCGAGTTGGCTCCCAAGACATGGGACGGCATCCTCAGGGCCGTCACCCAATACGCCAACCCGGTCATCGGCAAAGTGCCCATTAACCAGATCAATATGAATCACTGGCACCGGATCCAGAACGGCATGATCGATCGCGAGATCAAAAACCGGACCATTAACACCTATTTCAAATATATCTCATGGCCCCTCACCTGGGCCGTCAACGAAAACGACGACCTCCTGAAGGAGCACCCCTGGACCAAACGAAAGGCCCTCAAAGAGGCTAAATACAATATTGGCCTGTTCTCTTTAGCCGATTTCCTCAAAATCATGGCCGTGTCCCAGCCCCACCTGGCCTGGATCATAGAATTGGCATACTATACCGGGGCCAGACCCGGCCCCAAAGAACTGTTCAGCCTTACCTGGGACCGCATCGATGACATCCGATCGGCCATCCTCATAGACAGCGCCAAACAGGCCTCACAAAACAGCAACCCGACCCGGTGGCAATACCTGCCCCCGGCCTATATCAAACGCCTGCGGCGGTACCAGACCCACACGCAGCGAAAATATCCCCACTGCCGGCACATCTGCCACTACCGGGGACAACCCGTCCGATCCATCAAGACCGCCTGGCGCCGAGCCAAAACAGAGGCCGGGATCACCGAACGCATACGCCTCTACGATATCCGCCACTATCACATCACCTACGCCCTGGCCGCCGGCGCCGACATAAAAGAATTAGCCGATCGCGTGGGTCACACCACCCCCAAAATGATAGTCGATGTCTACGCCCATCTCGCCAAAGACATCCTCAAAAACCAGCCCCACACCCTCCCGAATCTGCACCAAAATCAGCTCCCGGAGACCAAAATGGTAGACGCAAACAGTAGACGCAAAAAAAAGGCCGTCTCGAAAAACGGCCTAAGTACCTGAAATTTTTGGTGGAGCTGAGGGGGATCGAACCCCTGACCTCATGACTGCCAGATAGGGTCATGGGTGGCTGTGGGCGCTAAGTTGTTGAAATCATTAACCCGCCGTTGGAGACTTACCCGGAAAAACAGGTTGAAAAGAGGGTGGATGGTAGACCAATGGTAGACGGAAGGATACCCAAACGTGGCTACTTAATAGAAAGAACATTGATCACTTTAATGGCCTCGGTCAGCGCATCAGCGTTTGACTGTTGGCCGTCCAGCGTGATTCTTATGTCTCCATCTCCTGTCTTCTCCAACTCAAACCCCTTGATGTGCTGATCGCCTATGCGGGTGTACTCCACGTTACCTGTGTCAGGATTGAAGCTGATACTTGCACATCCCATACAAAGCACGATTGCACAAATCAAAACAATTATCTTTTTCATTTTAATCTCCTTATGGTGCTGTAATTACATCTTTTTTATTTTCCGGATCAGCAGATCCAGCGGCAAACGCCCTTACTGAATGATACACGTACCATGCCCGAAATGAACACATACCATCCTCTAAGCATACTCGCCTAAGTTCTATATCCCCTTCCAGTCTGTAGCGGATGTCAATTAACTGCATCCGTAATAATTGATAAATAGCATCGTGAACCAATGACCCGCGCATAAACGTCAGGGTATCCCACGTTGGTCCCGAAGGACCATTCCAAGCATACCCATGACTGATTACCAGCTTCCCGTTTTTCGTGAGGGTCAGGAAATGCGTAGAAATATCCTCTTTTGGGAATATCGCAATCTGTATGCTGTAATCTGCAACGATCTGATATTTATAGCCTGCTTTATATTTGATTTGAGGTTTCATTTGAAAGGTTGTCTATTATCAGAGTAGATAAATATATTCCCCACCCTTCCGCGTCCATCTCTGTGTCCGGTCCTTTGGCCGTATGTCAACATGCCAGCCCGGCGTACTGTTCCCGTTCCAGGTCCAATCCGGGTAAAACCCCAGCCCGGGAAAGCCCACCCGGGCCACTTCGTAATACTGCAGCCGCACTGGCGCCCCGGTCATAAAATGAAAATCAACGGCCTTACATCCCATGGCTTTCAGGTGATACGACCGGGCCGCGTGCCCGTGCGCCCCGTCAACATCCACTGCCCCGCCCACGGCCCAGTGGATCACCA
>Ga0075125_10001773_pt1 | contig 10525 bp, 13 predicted proteins | sample AntAceMetag02UKN_FD_69810 | JGI IMG/M metagenome (GOLD analysis project Ga0075125, IMG submission 69810) | Saline lake microbial communities from Ace Lake, Antarctica - Antarctic Ace Lake Metagenome 02UKN | ecosystem: Environmental > Aquatic > Non-marine Saline and Alkaline > Saline | place...
TCCATATCCATTGAACGACTATAATATTTTTCAATAATGACTGAATATTTACCTAGTTGTAAAATCTCATTATCAGACAAAGTAAATTTATTTTGTTCTTTTTTTGTTGTTCGAATATTTTTGACTGGCTCTTTTCCTTTTGGATTGTAAATCATTTTCCATTCCTTCGCTCCTAAATGTTTTCCAATGATTGGTTTAAATTTATCTACTAATGGTTCAAAAACCAAAAACTCGTCTGGGCTAACTTTTCCCTGAACAATATTTTCACCCAAGCCCCATGAAGAAGTAATTACTGAAACATCCTGAAATCCTGATTCTGTATGACAAGAAAAAATTACTCCTGAACAAGCCAAATCAGAACGAATCATTTTTTGAACACAAACCGAAAGAGCTACGTCAAGATGCTTAAATCCTTTTTCTTCACGATAAACAAGAGCTCGGTCAGTATAAAGAGAAGCAATACATTTTTTAACTGCTTTTAAAAGATTTTTTTCACCTTTAATGTTAAGATAGGTATCCATCTGTCCTGCAAAACTAGCGCTTGGCATGTCCTCGGCCGTTGCTGAACTACGAACTGCCACGTCCACTGCCTTAACTCCATATTGACTAGATAATTTTCTATAAGCTAAAATAATTTTTTTCTCAAAATCTTTGGGTAAAGGAGCTTGAAGAGTTAAATTCCTGATTTGCTTCCCTTTTTTAGCTAAATTTTTTATATCTTTTATATTTAAATCCTTAAGAATTTCTTTTATTTGTTTTTTTAAACCAGAGCTTTCTAAAACATACCAATAATCTTTTGCTGTCGTAGCAAAACCATTTGGAACTTTTACTCCCTTATTGGCTAAACAACGATACATTTCTCCTAAAGAAGCATTTTTCCCACCAACTTGAGGAACGTCTTTAATTGATATTTCTTTAAACCATTTAATCATAAAATTATAAGCTAAGCTTGAAATTAAATATTATTATATAAAAATTATTGTAATTTAATTATAAGAACCTGACTTCGTTAGAACCTTGAAATTAAATATTATTATATAGAAATTATTGTAATTTAATTATAAGAACCTGACTTCGTTAGAACCTTGAAATTAAATATTATTATATAGAAATTATTGTAATTTAATTATAAGAATCTGACTTCGTCAGAACCTTGAAATTAAATATTATTATATAGAAATTATTGTAATTTAATTATAAATTAAAGGTAAAATTATATTTAAATTGATATTTACTCAATTCAAAAAATGTTAATTAACGATTTTTAATCAAGAAATTAAAATCTGACTTTCTTTGTAAATCTATGTAAAACAGGCATTTTCCATTCTTGACCAGCAATTGCTTTGATTATGCCAACCAAAGAAAAAACAAAACAGATAATCCAACCAATAAAACCAATAACCCAGCCAGCAAAAGGAATAATCCAAATTAAAGTAAAAATAATTTCTGAAATGAATAAAACCACGCCTTGACGAGCGTGAAAGCGAATAAAATTACTTTTACTCTTTAAAATAATAGGAACCACACAAAGAATTCCTAAATAAGAAATTAATCCTAAAAACTTAGCTATTAATTTTGGCTTTTTAGCCGCATCAATAGCTGAACCAATTTTTTCAACAATATTTTCTTTTTCCATAACTATTAAATTTAATGATTTAATAAATTTATCTTATCATATATATTTGTTTTTGTCATGGGATAATCAATTTTGACAAAACCCTTAAAATATGTTATTATATATATAGATCTTAATATATATTATAAATATATAACAAGGAGGTGTATTGTGAAAATATATTTTATAATTTTAGTTATAGGGTTAATATGGTGGCTTGTTACTCATATCTTCTCTGATGAAAAGAGTTGGGAAAAAAAATATGAATTTACCAACACTTTTATGATCATATATCTGGTCTGCCAGTTAGTAATTGGTCCGATTGTCGGGATGTATATTGTTCCCGATTTCATTATGAGAAATCCATCTGAAGGTTTATATTTCTTATATCTTTTCAAGGTTGGGCTTATTATGGGAATAATTTTCGGTTTTTTTGGAGGCCTTATGGCTCTAAATAAACAGAAATGAAAGAAAAAAAATATTAACCATTATATCTTAAAGAGGTCCAAAAGGGCCTCTTTAATCTTTATTTAAATTGTTAAATATAAATATAATCAAATAAGAATTTACATTCCCATCCCCATTCCTGGCGGCATTCCTGCTCCAGGAGGCATTCCCATTTTACCTTCTTTTTCTGGTTTATCAGTAATTACAACTTCAGTGGTTAAAAGTAAAGTAGCAATTGAAGCAGCGTTTTGTAATGCTGAACGAGTCACTTTAGTAGGGTCAACAATACCAGCAACAACTAAATCTTCAAATTTATTGGTCGCTGCATTATAACCAAAATTACCTTTATTTTCTATTACTTTCTGGACCACAACTGAACCTCTCATTTTTCCAGTATTGTTAGCAATTTGTTCTAATGGTTCTTTTAATGCTCTCTTTAAAATATCCACGCCTACGGCTTCATCTTCTTTTAATTTTAATTCATCTAAAGCAGACAAGCATCTAATTAAAGCGACACCCCCACCAACAACCACTCCTTCTTCTTGAGCTGCTTTTGTGGCATTAACCGCGTCTTCTACTTTAAATTTTCTTTCTTTCATTTCTGTTTCAGTGACTGCTCCTACTTTAATTACGGAAACTCCACCAGCTAACTTGGCTAATCTTTCTTGCAATTTTTCCTTATCAAAATCTGAATCACTTAAATCTAAATCTTTTCTAATATCAGCAATTCTATTCTCTATTTCTTGCTTTTTTCCTTTGCCGTCTACAATAGTCGTATTATCTTTAGTAGCAATTACTCGACGAGCTTGACCTAAATCTTTTAATTTAGTATTTTCTAATTTTAAACCAATTTCTTCTGTAATTACCCTGCTTCCGGTTAAAACAGCAATATCTTGTAACATTTCTTTTTTACGATCACCAAATCCAGGCGCTTTTACTGCTAAAACATTAAAAGCTCCTCTAATTTTATTAACCACAAAGGTGGCTAAAGCTTCACCTTCAATTTCATCAGCAATAATGACTAAATCTTTTTTCCCAGTTTGAGACATTTCTTCCATTAAAGGAAGAATCTCGTTAATTGCTCCTATTTTTTTATCAGTAATTAAAATGTAAGGGTTGTCATATTCAGCTGACATTTTTTCTGTATTAGTAATCATATAAGGAGAAGCATATCCTCTGTCAAATTGCATTCCTTCGGTTGTTTCCAATTCTAAACCAAATGATTGGGATTCTTCTACTGTAATTACACCATCTTTACCAGATTTTTGCATAGCTTCAGCAATAATCTTACCCATTTCAACATTATTAGCCGAAACAGTGGCTACTTGCTGGATTTCTTCTTTAGTAGAAACTGGATGAGCAATTTTTTCTTTTAATTCTTTAATAATAACTTCCACTCCTTTATTAATTCCTTGTTTAATTAATAAGGGATTCGCTCCGGCGACAACATTTTTTAATCCTTGAGAGACAATTGCCTGAGCTAAAATTACAGCCGTAGTGGTTCCGTCACCAGCAACATCGTTTGTTTTAGATGCCACTTCTTGAATTAATTGCGCTCCTGCGTTTTCAAATTTGTCTTCTAGTTCAACTTCTTTGGCTACGGTAACTCCGTCATTAGTAATTGTCGGAGAACCAAAACCTTTGTCTAAAACGGCACTGCGACCAACTGGTCCAAGAGTAACTTTAACCGCGTTAGCTAATTTATCTACTCCGCGTTTTAAAGAAGCGCGGGCTTCTTCATTAAATAAAATTTGTTTTGCCATATGTTCCCTCATTTCACTCGGTCAAACGCAAAATGTAAATCTCAAAATGCAAAATGACGGAGCAATATTATTTTTTTAGTTTAGATAATTTTTAATTTAAATTTGTAATTTTAATTTTTGATTTTTGATTTTTCACTTAAGTATGGCTACTACTTTGTCATATTCAACCACTAAAAATTCTTCATTATCAACCTTGTATTCATCTGAGCCGTATTTTTCAAATAATATTTTATCGCCAACCTTTAAATCAATTTTTTCTCTTTGACCATTGTCTAAAAATTTACCCGGGCCCACTGATAAAACTTCACCTTTAATTGGTTTTTCTTTATCAACTGTTTCTGGAATAATAATACCTGACTTAGTCATTTCATCTTCAATAACTGGCTTAACTATCAAACGGCTGCCCAATGGTTCTAGTTTAATTTTCGCCATAAATTTATTCTTTATTTTATTATTATAATATTTGACCTTGTAGAATATATGATAATAAAATTAAAATTATAGTCAAGGGTTTAAAGTAGAAAAATCTGTTTAAATTTGTTATAATAAACACATGAAAATTTTAAAATTTTTTATCATAATTGTTTTTTCCCTATTAATCCTACAACCTTGTTTGGCAAGTCAACCCGTTGATTTATATCTTTTCTATGGTCAAGGATGTCCTGCTTGCACTCAAACTCAAATATTTTTGGGTCAATTATCAGCAAAATATTCAGAATTAAAAATCAAAAATTTGGAAGTTTTTTATAATCAAAAAAATAAAAATCTTTATTTCAATTTAGGACAAGCCTATAACCTTGACCTTAAAGAAATTCCTGTTCCAATTATTTTAATAGGAGAAAAATCTTTTATAGGATACAACTCTGCTATTGCTTCTAATATTGAACAAACTATTATTAAATGTTTAGGAAAAGGATGTATTTCTCCGATTAAAAAACTGGAAAGTCTAGATACTGAAAATTCTCAAAAAAAAACCAATAAAAATCTTGTTTTCTGGTCTGTTCCCCTTTTAATAATTCTTGTTTTAATTCTTTTATTTAAAAAACAAAAGGTTTAACTTTTTTAATATTTAAATTTATTCAGTAAACCATTTTAAACTATATCTTTTAGCTAAATCAACTACTTTTTTATACTCCTCTGTGGTAATATAACGATTAATTTCTGGGAAATTTTTTGCTTGCCAGCAAGGATTGTATCGATTTAAAATATTAACAAAAGTATTGGGAGAAATTCTCTTGGCTAAAAATTTTAAAACTTTTTCAGAACCAGCCAAATTATTGGGGAGAATAAGATGACGGACTAAAAGTCCTTTTTTTATTAAATTATCAGCCGTAATTTCTAAATTACCTACTTGCCGGTGCATCTCTTTGATTGATTTCTTGGCTATTTCAAAATAACCAGAAGCTTGAGAATATTTAACCGCCATTTTTTCGTATGAATATTTAAAATCTGGCAAATAAATATCAATAATTCCAGATAATAATTTTAAAGTTTTTACAGAATCATAGGCATTCGTATTGTAAATAAGCGGTATTTTTAATCCCCCTTTAATAGCGTAGGGTAAACTGGCTAAAATTTGAGGTACCTGAGAAGTAGGATTAATTAAATCTATATTATGACAACCTATTTTTTGTAATCTTAACATTATTTTTGCCAGCTCTTTATCGCTCACCTCTTTACTTGGAACCATTCTTCCCCTTTCTGCTTGGCTAATGTTATAAGTCTGGCAATAAACACAAGATAGATTACAAAAATTAAAATTGATTGACCCTGACCCATGTTGCCCAACTAAGGCTTTTTCTTCTCCAAAACTAGATTCAAAGTTGAAAATTATTGCCTTTTTTCCAATACAACAATAACCTTTCTCGTTTTTAATCCGATTAGCTCCACATTTTCGTGGACAAACCTGACATGGATTAAGCAATTGATTAGCTTTTTCAATTCTTGAATTAAGCTCTTTTTCACTTAGATTAAGATAACTTGGATACTTCATTTTATAATTAAATTACATTGATTTATATACAACAAATATTTAATTTCAAGGTTTTGCAGAGCAAGTTCTTATATTTTTTAAAACCTTTTTACTCTAATCAATCCAGAACAAGGAATAATCTCAATTCCCTTTTTGGCTAATTCATCTAATATTAGATTCATGCCAATGGAATCTGAAGTAATATGACCAGCAATTACAACATTGAGATGAGCCTTTTCAGCTTCTTTGCGATTTTTTTCACTCATGTGCATGGCCACTACTGTTCCTATTCCTACCTGAGCCATTTTCTCATAAACCTTTGAAGAGCCTTCTGTTCCACCAGTAATCTCTGTTAAGGCAATCTTGCCACAGTGATTTATTTCTTTACCAGTAAAAAGCCTTGGACCAACTCCCATCTTTATTCCTTGTTGATATTCAGGAATGGTTTTTAATAGATCTAATAAATCCTCTACATATTCTGGTTTATTTTTTTTAATCAATTTATTTAAAAAATCTGCTACACAATTATCAGCGACAGTATGCATACACATATATCCCATTTTTAATAGCTTAGCTGCATCAACCACTCGATTATGATTAGCCGAAGAAACTGAACGACTAACTTCCTCCCTTCTTAAATGAACTAAACTTTCAGCAATATTAATTGGGACTCCATAAAGAGCTAAAACATCTGATTGGAGCTTCATCACGTCATCTAATCCAATCAATCCTATGCCTCTGGGATGGTGAGCTAAAACTAAATCAACATCACCCAAATGTTCTGCTAAAAGTAGTTCACTTACTTCCATGTCAATCCCAGTTAAAATCTTTTTAATTGGTTTTTTTGTTTTGTTTAAAATTCGAGTGTCAGAATATGGATTTGTCAGCCTTTCTTTATCAAATTCCTTCTTTTTCTTATCTGGCATTTTATCATATTGTTTTTTTAAATAAATCAACATTTTTTTTACTTGCTTCTCTCCTCTTAAATCACTTTTTATTCCCATTTTAATGGCTAAGTCATAAATTTGTTCAATAGTCATAAATATATTATTAAAAATAAATCTTACTTTTTATAATTAAAATATTTTTTAATTTCAAGGTTATAGCAAAGCTATGTTCTTATTATATATAAAAATAAGATATTTGTCGAGATATGTTATTCTCTATATTTAATTATTGTCTCTTTTATTCTTTCTTTTTCTTTGGCTAAAATTTCTCCCTCGTATTCTCCGGAATGAGCTGAAGAACCTTGATAACAAGGAGCTTTTTGGTCTAAATGAAGATTAAAATATCCATTTTCAATATAAATATGAAAACGTGGAAATTGATAAACACGTAAACGACGAACATAACTTGTCTCCCCTGTTCTTCTTCTTAATTCTGCATAACCGCAACGCTTAATTAATTTATCAGCATCAATTGAAACAGATGGTATTTTAATTTTCATAAAATTTATAAGTAAATTGCTTTAAAAGAAGAACTAGATAAATTAAAATTATCCTATAAGCCGTTACAAAACGGCTTTTTGTTTATCTCTTGTTAATTAAATTTTTTGCTATATTATTTCTTAAATTAACAAACAAAACTAATTAAAAATAGTATAATTGATTTTTTTGCCTTTGTCAAATAAAAAAATGCCTTTGTTAAGCCACTTTCTTTGAGTTTAAACATAATTTAATAAGAACCTGGCTTTGCAAGAACCTTGAAATTAAATGACAATTTAATTATAAGCAATATACCTTTGTACCAAAGCTAAAGAAATTGCTCCCCAAATCAATGAAAAAGTCATCATTAATTTCCCATCTTTTTTAGTAGCTGGCAATCGCCAGATAAAAAAACTATAAATTAAACCAGACGGCAATGGGTTAAAAACAATAATTAACAATCCAATATTTATCAATTTTTGTTTGGAAATTAAAATTTTATCTGAAATCTTTTCTTTCATTTAAATATAACTAAATAATTCCTTCAAAAAAAACCTGCTTTTTTTATAAAATTTTATTCTGCTACTTTATAAACTTTATCTCCCGGTTTAGCTAATTCATCAAGTTTTAAACCAACTGCTTCTCCTTTTTTTGCCACCTTAATATTTTCGTGCTCAACTTGCATTGAATCAACTTCTTGAATAAAATCTCTGTCACCACCAACAATTCTAATTGTTTCTCCTGCTTTTAATTTTTTGGAAAGCTCTAAAACTCCTACTCCTATTTTACCAAAATAATGAGTGATTTTACCAATTTGTTTTTCTTTGGCCATATAAATATTTTAATTATTATATCTCAATTATTGTTTTAATTATAAGCAAAGCTTGAAATTAAAGATTATTGTATTAACAATAAAGTATTTTAATTATAAGAACCCTTCGCTTCGCTCAAGAACCTTGAAATTAAAGTTTTATCGTATGGACATTTAAGGTAATTTAATTATAAGCAAAGCTTGAAATTGAAAACTACTATTGTATAGAAATTAATGTATTTTAATTATAATCAATATTAAAAATTAAAGCAATTTAAAAATTATATAACATAACGACCCTTGTTCATTTGGTCACCGATAATAATTCCTTGGTCAAGAGTAATTACTCTCTTTCTTAAAAAATTAACTATCTCTCGATTGTGGGTAACCAAAAGGACTGTGGTCCCGTATTCATTAATTCTGTCTAATAATTCAACAATATCTCTGGTGGTAATTGGATCAAGGTTGCCCGTAGGCTCGTCAGCTATTAATATCTTGGGTCGAGGAACCAAAGCCCTGGCCACTACGACTCTTTGTGCCTCACCAGCCGAAAGTTGGGGAGGAAAATAATTCATTCTATTTTCTAATCCGACAATTTTTAATACCTGATTAACTGCCGGGGCTATTTTTTTTCTTGGAGTATTAATTACTTCTAAAACAAATGCGATATTTTCTTTTACAGTCTTTTTCTCTAATAATTTAAAATCTTGAAAAACAACGCCAATTTGTCTTCGGAGAGCAGGAATTTCTTTTGGTTTAATATTTGTAATGTCCCATCCGCCAATAACAATTTTACCTGAAGTAGGCCTTTCTTCTGCGGTTAACAACTTAAGAAGAGTACTTTTTCCAGCGCCTGATTGTCCAACAATAGAAACAAATTCTTTGGGTCTAATATGAAAACTAACCTGACGTAAAGCAAAAACATCAGATGAATAACGTTTGGTAATATTAACAAATTTAATCATAGAAAATGTAAAATTTAAATATCAAAATGGAAAATGACAAATTAAAATGTAAAAATTAAAAACTAGTCTTAATTGTTAATTGCTAATTGAAACTTTTGTATATCTTTCCGAACAATCAGCAATTCTTTTTTACGTTTTCCATTTTGCTCTCGCTTGCGAGGAATTTGTTCCTATTTAGTTTTCTAATAAAATAATTTTGATATTTGATTTTTAATTTAGACTCTGGAGCCGAAGGTGGGAGTCGAACCCACGTTCCTACTTTACGAGGGTAGTGTTCTACCACTGAACTACTTCGGCTTATTCATAGCCAACAAACGACCTTCTTTAGCTCTTTTGCTTAAAACTCGACCCTTCCTACCATTTCCTCTATTTAATCCAGCATATGTAGGAGTCAATGAATCGCAATTGGGGCAAAGCAGACGAAGATTACTTTCAATATTATTGCGCCAATTACCATCAATGTGGTCGGCGACTAATGGGACCTGTTTGGTCTTAGAATTAATCTTCGCCCATCCGCATAAGCAACATTTGTTTCCAAACTTTCTTCGCAAATATCGTTTAATATGTTTTGAAACTATACCTAGTCCCTGCAATCCATTCTCCTCTCCGGCCTTCCATCTTTTAATGTAAGACTGATGCTGATATTCCATTTGACATGCATTGCTGCAATATTTATATCCCGCACGTGGTGTTTCTTTACCACAAAAAAGACATTTTTTTCTGGGTTTTTTAGGCATTGGCATACATTAAGTATACGTGATTTATCGACCTGCGTCAAGATTAGAAGTGGTTGTAGATTAAAAAATTGCTCTACCAACTGAGCTACGCTGGCAAAAAGCGGGAGACGGGGATCGAACCCGCGATCTTCTGCTTGGGAAGCAGATATTCTACCACTGAACTACTCCCGCAGCTTTTTTTTCATTTTTTTGATCGCTTTTAATTTTTTAAAAAGACGTACTTTATCAATCATTAAAATTCCGTTTAAGTGGTCTATTTCATGTTGAATGTCACGGGCTAATAAATCTTCCGCTTTAATTTTAACTCTTTGTTCTCTTTCTAATAAATATGCCTCTATTTCAACCGATTGAGATCTTTTTATTTTTAAATTAATTCCTGGCAAACTTAAACAGCCTTCAAAATCACTTGCCATTTTATCTGATTTTTTAATAATTTTTGGATTAATTAAACTAAGCGGGCCATGACCAATATCAACAATAATAATTCTCCGATTATCTCCAACTTGCGGGGCAGCTAACCCAACTCCATCTTCTCGATGCATTATTCTTAACATTTTTTGAGCAAAATCTCTTACCTCGCTAGTTATCTCCTTAACTTCTTTACATTTAACTCGCAAAATAGGATTATTATATTTTCTAATTTTTAACCTAGACATAAATTTATATTAACATTTTTAAAACATAAAAACAATATAAAAAAACCTGGAATAACCAGGGCCTTATTTATTAAAAATGTTTATTATTAACTAAACAAATCTTAATCTTTTAATTCTTGGTTTTCTTAACTTATT
>Ga0075125_10001775_pt1 | contig 10524 bp, 17 predicted proteins | sample AntAceMetag02UKN_FD_69810 | JGI IMG/M metagenome (GOLD analysis project Ga0075125, IMG submission 69810) | Saline lake microbial communities from Ace Lake, Antarctica - Antarctic Ace Lake Metagenome 02UKN | ecosystem: Environmental > Aquatic > Non-marine Saline and Alkaline > Saline | place...
CAGAAGTGACTTCAGGGAAGTCTTGACCCTCTGTTAGTTTGGTTATTCCTGCAATACCATGTAATGCAAGATAATCGTATGTCTTTCTATTTGTGTCCATGACATCAAATAGTTTCATACCAACTGATTCAGCAACTTTAGTCTTAGCGACTTCGTTCCAAATTTCCTGTAGGTCGTCTGTTAATGCAGGAAAGTCCGTTGTTAAAATCTTTATTGTTACTTAAGAACCTTTTTAAGATGTATGGCTTCATGACACGGTTTACATAAAGCAATACCATTTGAAATTTTAAATCTTAGTTTTGGATAGTTAGCCCAATATTTTTTATGGTGAGCGTGTAATATTCTACCTTTATCATATCCACACATTTGGCAAGTATAATCATCTCTTTCAAAAACTTTTGTACGCCATTCTCTATATTCAACTGTATTTAATACTCTAGGACTTATTCCACCTTTCCAATTCCAATGATTTTTTCCAGTCATTTTAATCTTATTTGCCAATCCTAGACATTTTTTACTACAATATTTTCTTCCTATATCATATCTCCAAGCGGTAAATTCTTTATTACACTGCTTGCAAATTACTTTTACCTTGCCACCTCTGGAAGGAAGTTTTTTACCAACTTGATATTTCTGATGACATTTCGTAGAACAAAATTTTCTTTTATCTTTCAAACTTTCTCTAACTTCAAAAATTTGTTCACAATATAAACATTTCTTTTTATATCTTTTTTGTCTATTCCAAGTTGACTTTTCTTTTAAGGAATTCCAATAACATTGTAGAGAGCAAAATCTCTTTACAGCGATATTCTTATTACATTGTATACATAACTTCATAACTTAAGAATACCATAATTTAGCTAACTATTCAAATTTTAAGGTTCTTCGGGTAAGCTATTTCTACTTACCTCTGCAATTTCTTTTTTAAGTTATAGTTGCAGAACAGACTGTTGCATCCCACGTATGGGTCTCTTCGCTCAGTCGTTGCAGCTGCACAGCTTTCGCTTGCTTGCTGAGCGTTGTCCTCTTCAGGAGTTTCGCCATTGATCAGAAGAGATTTTGTATGCCCTAAAATCAAGGCATATAATTTAATTTTAGCTAGTTTAAGTTTATCCTCCCCTTACTGGGCAGAAATATCCAACAACCTTTTTATCCGTAGTGGGTCCGTAAATATCTTCGACGTAGAAAACGTCATCTGTTGTACTGCCTAATGCAAGAGTTGATAATGTAGCTAAGTCCACATAAGTTCCGACATCGTCGGCTCTTACAGGAGCATCACTACAATCAGCAACAATTCTTACACCTAGCACTGGCAAACATAAAAGCATTTCACCATTAGCTGTTGTGACTTTTGCTTCTAAACAGATATATCTAACATCATTTGAGCCAGAAGCCCCATGATTATAATATCCTGTAGAAGTGTCAACAACGACCGCAGAGTTTTTTGTTAATGTTTGACCAGTAGCAAAAGGCAATGAGACAACTTTTCCTTCGTCGTATTGAATTGGTTTAAAGGCCATATTAGTCTTGTCCAGCTCTCACTGGGCAGAAATATCCAACAACTTTTTTGTCAGTCGTTACCCCATAGATGTCTTCAACGTAGAACACATCCTGATTTGAAGTCAAATCAAGAGTAGTAGAATTGTATAAGTCAACGAAAGTTCCTACATCATCTGACCTCACAGGGTCATCATGTGTATCACAAATCATTCTTACACCCTTCACAGGTAAACATAAAACCAGTTGACCATCAGATGTGGTAGTAACTGCCTCTAATGCGATATATCGTACATCTTCGGCATTGATTGCTCCAGTGTAGTAATATCCAGTAGTAGTATCAATAACTACCGCACAATGTTTGGTTGTGGTTTCACCACTCTTAAAAGATAACTTGACTGTTTTCCCTTCATCGTACTGAATAGGTTTAAAAGCCATTTTGTTTATTGGATTGGTTAATAAATCGACTTTATACGTACCAGGTTTCTGGTCCTGCCTTTTTTCCTAGAATACTTTTTTTAGACTTCTTTGTAGTATCTGGTTTAACACCATCCTTTTTCCCAGTTTCTGAAGCCACTTTAGATAGCAACTCTTTTTCTTCGGTATTATCCTCTATTTCTTCTTTAGGAGAATACTTTAAGAACAAAGTTTTTGCATCTTCTATGTCGTTCACAATATCCTCAACGGTCTTCTTTCCTCTACGAGGCGAGTAATATTGCATAACTTTTTCCCAGTTGTCATTGACTTCTGAGTCTTCACAAGCTTTTAGAATCGCAGTTTTCTCAATAGACTTTGTAAATTCTGTCTTAGTTAAAAACTCTGATTCAGGTTTGGTAGCTTTGACTTCAGGTTTGACTTTAGCTTCTTTAACTTTTCCCTTAAGGGATACAAGTCCTTGCTTATAGTGTTCACCATCATCACTACGCTTTTGCAGTTTTCCCAAATCTTCTTTGGAAATCACCACTGACTTATCATCATAATCTTCAGTTTTAGGAATGAATCCTTTTGAATCAGTTACTTCTAAAACTTTATCGACTTCTGATGCTATATCAGCTGGTTCTTTTGTAGGCTGGTCATCTCCTACAGGCTTAACCTCTTCCTGTTTTACACCTAATTGTTTTTCTTCGGCCATATATTTTTAAAACTTTTTATTTTAAATGGTGTGTTCCCACCATCATGGACGACCTTTGCAACATCTTATTGAAGTTGCTAATACTAGCTAATTCTGAAAGGCGAGCAAAACAGAATTAACTAGAACTAGAAACTCCATAAGGTAGGAGAGTATTCTCGCCACTCTCCCACCCACCTTTTAATTTTAAGCCTTTTTTTCTTCCTTCTCTTTCTTTTCTTTAGGAGCTTCAGCTATTCCTTCAAAGTCTTCACACCATGTATTATATAGACCTGCCATTCCTCCTCCAAATACTTCTTCAGTATTCAACAATAAGTCCCTAATCTCGTAAATCATTTTGCTATTAGCTGGAGTAACGTCAATTATCAATTCTTCGTTAATATAAGCGTTATATTCCTTGTTAAACTTTTCAACATCTATAATCTTATATGTCTTTCCATTCTTCCTATCTGTAGTGTCTTTACCTTTTTCATCTAAAAAGACTATCATTTCTTCTCCTTTAACAGTTTTCTTTTCAGCATGTCTTTCGCTCATTTCACCTCTTTCTTTATCTAATTCTTCCATTCTTGGTTGAAGTAGTCTTAGAAATCTTGTTCTTGCTCTTGAGACGCTTCCATGTAATAACTGCTTACTTAACCATTCGCCCAATGAAATTTGTCCAGGAAATATTCCTCCAACGAAGTAATAATTCTTAAGTTTAAGTATTTTCATTTTTTTATTTGTTACCTTTTTTATTCTTCTCCGACCTTTTTTCTTTTCTTTTTTGTTCTAATACCCAAGCCTGATGACTTGTTTTCTTCAATTGGACCAACTCAATTCTCTGCCCTAATGCCAATCTATACTTTTCTTCATTCAATCCACTGCCCATTAATTGTAATAATCTCAATGTTCTCTTGTTGTAATAAGCGTTAAATCTAATATCCATATGATTTTCAGCTAACCACATATTAACTTTCTTATCATTAAATCTATATTCTTCGGTATTATCAATCAGTTTTAACAGTATTCTTATTAAAATTCGCCTTAAATTCATATTATTTTCTATTTTTATATTTTCTTGAATGAGTTGGTTTTTTCTTAGTTACCAAACATTTTTTCCTACGTTTTCCTTTTGGCATATTTTTGTTATGTTAATTGTGGCACTTGTGGTTGAACTCCTTCTAAAGCTCCTTCTTGACCTTGAACTCCTCCCTGTTCACCCTCAATCATTTTATTCACGTTAGCTATATATGGGTCTGGGTCATCCTCATAAGCAACACTGGTTTGAGAAAAATACTCATCCTGATTAGCAATAAATATCTGTGGGAAAAATGTTGAAATCGTTTGTAACTTCTCTAAGATAGCAGTTTGCATCTTGGCTAGGTTAATCTTATACATTGATTCTGGGATAACTTCCATTTTAAACCTAGAACCATCTAAAAAGCCTGTTCCTACGACTATCTTTCGGAAAGCCACCCCTTGTTGTTTCATCATTTCCTCTTCAACGGAAATTTCTCTTTCAACTTTTGCTCTGTTCTTATCAGAAATGTTCCTAAACTGTACTCCTAGAACTCCTCTCTCGCTAGTTTGTTCGTTTAAGATAACGTCCTCAATTAAATATGTCTTATAAATAGTTTCGATCTTCCCCTTATCATTCATAATCTTAGAAGGAATTGGGTAGTGCAGTTGAATGTTCGCCAATCTTAAATAGAATTTCTGCCTCCATAAATCAGATAAGAAGGTTTGATGGGTAGATTTTAACTCTCTCATTTTTTCCTCGGTAGCTACAACCTCTCTTGCGGTAGGATTTGCTCCCTTTGAAAGTAAAGCTGAACTTGTTGGAGCGTCCTGTTCCAATCCTCTAGCCACTAATTGAATCATTTGAATATCACTAGCACTAACTCCATCAATAGGAATAGGTTTGACTTGTGTGATGTCTTGAACATATATCTTAGTATCAGCTGCTACATTCTCATCTTCTAATTCAAAAGCATCTCTGTTTTCTGCTCCGATTAAGAGTGGTTTAACAATACTTCTGAACTCTTTATCCATAACGCTATTCCACAGGGAATTAGCTGTGTCATATTCGCCCATCATAATGTTAGGCATTGCGTTTCCATAAAAGAATTTCTTATTAGCAAACGGTTCCCAGATTGATTTGGCGAATGGGTACACCTTAACACCGTTAGAAGTCCACAATAATGGTCCTTCAAATAGTAATACCCCATTAGCTACGATGATATATTCGTCCTCTAATTTATTGTAATATCTAACTACTTCAATTTTATTCTTACCAGCTCTGTTATTGTTTCTCCATTGATGGTCATTAAAGAATGAAGTTGTGTTTGATTCTGTATATTGTGAAGAAGTCTTAACAAATTTAGCGTTAGAATAGTGTCCAAATTCGTATTCAAAAACATCTTCCTCGTAATATCTAATCCAAGCTATTCTTGGTTGATTTTGGATGTCGTGTACATAAAAACTGTGAATAAAGAGTTCAGTTAAAGGAATATCTAGTGAAATGCACTGATTATCAACAGTAACCTCTCTTTTTTTGAACTTAACATCTCCTGTTACTGGGTCGTAGCTCTCAATATACTTCTGGTCGTGTTTTGTTTTTAAGAATCCCTCATAAACTATAATAGTTCCTACACTAGAACAAGCCCAAGCTTCCCAGAAATTCTCTAAGACTGGGTTTTCATTCTCTAAGTAAGAGCCTCTGACTAAGTTCTTGGCTACTTCGGCTTTATCTATCTCCATTTGATTGTCTAATCCAAAAGCCTTAACTCCTAAGTCAGGAACAACTAAAGCAAAACCAGCTAACATTCTTTTTTGGCTGTTCCTTATAGTAGGAAGTGCGACATTTGACTGCCAATCGTCCTTTCCTTGAGAAGCTTTACTTGGAACATAAGCGTTTAATCGTTTCTCACTATCGTCCATAAACTCAACAAGAGTTCTGTTATTGAACTCGTTGTACTTCTCATTTCTAGCGTCTATCATTGAGGTTACATCTTTGTAAATGCGACCTATTAAGACTTTTTCCTTCTTAGAAGGTTTGTAGTTTTCTTCTGTCATAATTATATTTAATTTTCAATAGCAGAGACGTAATAATCTACGGTACATATTGACTCTAGTCTCTGCATGGGGTGGCATAAATGCCTACCAAAATATTGAGCCCATTGTTACGTACCTGCTACTAAAAACAAAAAAAGACAGACAAAGCGTAGCCTTCTTAAAAAGCTCTGCTTTATCTGCCTTGGTTAAGGGTTGTCTCCCCTTCCTCGGTTGAGATACTAATGTATTATAACAGTATACACTATTTAACTTTCGGTGTCAAATAATTAAAAATTTCTATGATATAGGTGTAGTATATCCTGCCTCTGTGTATGTTAGTCATAACTTTATGTAATAAGCTATACGATTAATTTCTATTTTTTGAATCTTACCGTTCTTATCTCTATGAACTATAGCCTTACCGCCCTTGAAGTTGAAGAAACCACTTTTCTCTAATGCGGTTATGTCGTCTTGGTATTGTCGGAATCTTTTAAAGGATTCTGCGTCTTTAGATGTTAGTTCGAGTTTAATCATTGAGTTTAAGCCATAATTTAGCTACTGCTTCTTCTGGGGTTTTAGCTTTTTCGCTTTTCGCTTCGCTATGTTGAGCATTTTTAGCATAACACCACGGTTCATAACAAGATATAAAAATTGGTCTTCCACAAGCCTCAATAAGCTCTGAAAGGGTTGGAGCGTAAATTTTATGAACATCCTTTAATTTTCCCTCTATCCAACCATCTTCTGTTTTTTTAGTATTAAAAGCTATAACCTCATTTGGTTCTTTCTGTGGAAACCCAGCGTCTTTAAGTTGTTTTGCTAATTTATAGTCTATCATGTTAATAAACTGTGGATAAATTTAATTTCTACTAAAATACCGTTTTTGACCCTCGCCCTCTTTTAATTCTGTAAATTCATCATCCATTCCCCCTGTTTCAATGGATTGATTTTCAGTTTCTAACTGCTCAATTCTAAGCTTATGCGTTGTAATTTCCCTAATATTATACTCTACTCTTTCTATTTTTCTACACTCTACGTTTTTTAACAGCTCGTCTTGAGCCTTTTTTATTATTGACATTGTTTTGTTTATATTAATTTATATTGATTTTCGACCTTTGATTATTTTATAAATGCTTCTTAATAAACTTTCCCGAATCTTCCATTATCTTTAAAACATGTATTAACTCTGGGTATTTCATATCAGACAAACTTGTCTTGCCAGTTTTAGCTTTTAACCAATGGTATTGACTTTGTGTTTTTCCAAAACGCCATTTAAGATTTTCGTGAATTATTTGTGTTGCTTGATTTCTATCTAATATCATATAACTATTATCTTCTTCTTATTAGTGTATTCTCTTTATTAATATATTAAAGTTATTATTACTATTGCTGTGGATAACTCACTTTTTAAGCTTAGTTGAATTGGTAAGAACCTGTGGATAACTGTGGATAACTCGTGGATAAATTTTATGTCATCTTTAAATTATATCCCTCACCACTTTTTGTTTTTTTCTTTTTGAGCATCTTAGCGAACGCTCGGTCTTCTTTACTCATATAAGTTCTTTTAGGTGGAGCTGTGGCTATTTGTAACTGATAAGCAGTAGCGTCTAAAGTATCATCGTGAATTCCTTTAGGAAAAGTCAAAGCCTCTTTCTCTAAATCTACACAATTACCTATAATGTGGAAAATAGACCCTGACTGATAGCGTGGAATTAAACCTCTAATTCTTAATTCTTTTTGTGTCTGTCTATGCTTTAGAACTTTAATAGGTAAGAACTTATTTCTTTTACGCATTTCTTCATCTAAGAAAGGTTTAAGAGTCATTAAGTATATCCCTTCCTCAATACCAATCCACTGATAGCGTCTATTCTCATGTAAAGTAAACAGCGTATCTATCAACTCTAAAGGATTAATCTTAACTCTCCAAGCTTTTAAATTCCACTTATTCTCTGAATCTACTGAATTATCACAAAATCCTGTATAATCTGCTTCAGCTTTCTTTGATATAGCTGTGTCTATTGTTAGGAAGTTCTTAGTGTCTAATGTGTCTATCTCTGCTTGTGTTCTTTTTTTAAACCAATTCTCTTTAAACTCTTGAGTGGCAATGCTAATAGGAGCTTGTTGATATAAACTTTCCCAGTCATATATTCCTACTGTACTTTGTATATTAAATAGATCATCTAAGCTAAATCTTTCTGGCCATAATGGTTCGTCTATTTTTCTAAACTTCTCATCTTCTTCAGCTATGGCAGGAAATCTAATCACTTCCCAAGTATCAAAGTTCTCTCTACCAGAAGCTATATCTTCTTCTTGCTTTCTAAGTAATCTACCAACTAAATCGTCAATGTGCCAACGAGTCATTATCACTACAATAGCACCCATTCCGTCTTGCCTAGTATAAAATGTAGAAGTGTACCAGTTCCATATCTTTTCTCTGTAAACCTCACTTTCAGCTTCTTCTCGGTTTTTAACTGGATCGTCTATAATTCCAATATCAAATCCTCTTCCTGTAATAGCACCACCAGCACCAACTGCTGTATATCCTCCACCTTCTTGAGTCAACCACTTAGACTTAGCTTTACTGTCGGCTCTTAAGCGAGTATTAAATATAGCTTGATAATTAGAATCTACCATTAAATCCCTTGTTTTAAATCCAAAGTCTTGTGCTAATTCGCCTGAATAAGAACTAATAATGAAATTCAAGTCTGGGTACTTGCCTAAAACCCAAGCTGGAAAGTTAATCGTTGCTAGTTGACTCTTTCCATGTCTGGGAGGGACTTCAATTATTATACGAGTTTTCTTTTTAGCAAGAGTATTCTTTAAAGCTTTCTCTAGTGCTTGAGCTATTATATTATGATGCCAATTAATCTGATACTTAGGATTTGTACAATAGCTAAACTCTATTAAGAAGTCTTTAGCTAACTTGCTTAGTATTTCCCCTTTCTCTTGCTCGTTGTATAAGTTTGCCAAGTCGTTCATCACTTATTTCTACTTTACTAGTAATCTCGCCCTGTATATCTACAGCTTGTTTGGGTCTTCCATCTAACATCTCTACTACATGTCTGCGGTTATGAGGGTCTTTAATATATTCTTTGACCCATTCTAAAAACATTTCAGGGTCATCTTTAAATACTTGCCTTACCTTTCCAATAGGAGATACTATTCCTTTGGGTCTGCCTAAAGGATTGCCCGACTGTCCTTTCTTAAATTGTGTTAATGCCTGTTTATTACCTGTTTTATCAGGTTCTTTTATTCTATCTTCCCCCATATTTCTATTTCTCTAATTATACATAACTCTTGACCTTTGTGATCAAACTTAATTGCTACATTCTTATTGAAAATTACTTTATCCTTAACTTTTAAAGACATAGAGACTAATTTTCCGTTAGCATCTCGCCCTCCAACGCCAACAGCTAAAACTGTTCCTGTTTCTTTTCTTTTTCTTTCGTTAGATATAAGTAAAATCCCAGACTCTGTTTCTTCAACTTTATCTGGTTCTATTAAAATGAAATCAGCTAGTGGTTTAATGTTCTCTTTACTCATTATTTAAAATCTTTAACTTCGTGAATTTCAAATAAAAACTCTGTTAAAAGCAATATCGCCCATGCTATTCTTATTTCTTTATTCATATCTCTTTTTTTATATCTTCTATTTTTCTATTAACTTCATCAAAAGCTCCAACTCTTTCCAGCTTACAACATTCTGCAAAATAAGTATTTTCATATTTTCTTTTGTTTTCAGTCTTTAACTCATCTAAAGTCTTTATCATTAAGATTTCTATGAAGTGTTTAATTTCCTCATCTCCTCCAACTTTAACATATTCAACTTCTCCTGTTTCCCAATCAAGTTTAGTGTTTTTCCAACCTGGAAACTTTTTATCAAATTTTTTCTCCCAATTACTCATTGTTTTTTATTAAATAATCTTCTTCTTTCTCTATATATATCCATAATACATTGTTCACAGTAAGTTTGATTCTTTCTTACTTTTTTACGCCTACATTTTGCACAGAGTTTAACCATAATACTCTATTATAGCATAATATTTTACTTTTTTCAAGGTTTCTTTTTATTCTATCCTCATCCATTTTTTTCCCTTTAATTGAAATACCCCCTCAATTAAATTATCTTCACTAACTTGATGTTGGTCTGCGTTTCCACAACCACCGCTAATTCCTAATTCTTCAACAATTCCCCAAATAGCACACCATCCAGTCTTATCTTTTATCCCACTTGGAAATCCAAAGACAGAACCACTCGTACCAAATGTCCAACCCTTAGATGATGAAACTTTATTACTTCTTTTCCCAATACTAATTCGTGTATATCCTGCCTTTCCACATTTATTTAAAAACTTTTGAGTAAATTCTACACCAATTTTAACCTTCTTTTTAAGAATTTTTAGTTTATCTTCTAAACGCTCTAATGATTCAAATAAGTCTTCCATATTATTTCTTTAATTTTTTTAATCTCCTCTCGACCTTTGCTAATATTTCGCCTAAAAGCACCTTATCTTTCTTATTCTTAACTAAAGTATCTCTGAACATCTTAGTCATATTAATTAAGGTATTTGTTGGCTTTACTTCGTTAGGAACTTTTAACTCAACTACATCTAATAAGTCTTGAACATAAATACTAGGGTCTACGTGAATTAAATTCACATTACTTTTCTGTTTAGCAAAATTTGAGGCTGATTCTAAGTTATGACTAATAATAGGGATAATTCTTAGTGGTTCAGGTTTAGTTGGTAAGAAGAAGAACACTCTTAAATCTTGCTTCTTATCAATAGACAGCTCAAACTTTTTTTCTGGGATATTTTTTTTTGGGTTTTGTTTCTTTTTCATAAAATGGTTTAAATCTTTTATATACTT
>Ga0075125_10001777_pt1 | contig 10520 bp, 16 predicted proteins | sample AntAceMetag02UKN_FD_69810 | JGI IMG/M metagenome (GOLD analysis project Ga0075125, IMG submission 69810) | Saline lake microbial communities from Ace Lake, Antarctica - Antarctic Ace Lake Metagenome 02UKN | ecosystem: Environmental > Aquatic > Non-marine Saline and Alkaline > Saline | place...
GCATAAATGAGCCTAACAAATTGTGGCAGTAAACAGGTGAGAAAAAATTTCAACAGAGACAGAAAAGAACTAGAAGAAGAACGGTTTTTAGAGGAAGAAGATAAACAAAGAAAGCTAGAATGGTATGACCACCCAATATGCCCAAAGTGTAAAAACGACGAGGAAAAAATTGCGGCAGTAAACAGGTGAGAGATATGTTTGATAGAGACAGAAAAGAGTTAGAACAGGAACGGTTTAACGATAAAGACCAGGTTTGGGCTAATTGCAGTAAATGTATGCACTCATGGAAGGGAAAATTTGACAAATGCCCAGGGTGTGGGTGTCATGTTATTAAAAAGGTGAATGAATGATGGGAAAGATAATATATAAAATGTGGACATATCCTTTAGCTATTATTTTGTTTTTATTATCTTTAATAATTGCCCTGTTTATTTGGGCATGTTATTTTGGGTGTGAAGGTATATTCTATTTATTGGATATTATGGAGAAACTAGAATGATCGGCAACATGACTAATCCACCGTTTACACGGACCACACTTGACGAAGAACAAACCGATAAATACGGTAAAGTTTCTACAATCAGGCTTAATAAAGAACAGTTGGACCAGTTAGAATGGGCAAAAAAGGTATTATCACAGCCTAAAGACAGTACAGCAATGAAACAAGTGTTTGAGATTGGTTTATTTGTATTACAACAGGACTTGACAGGCAAAGTATTAAACACTGTCTTTAAAAACAAACAGAAGAATTGGCGCACAGGCGTAACAAATCCAGAGGATTTGTAAACAAAAATATCACGTTTGTAACGCAAAAATTAAAATATTGTAACACAAACGTAATAGGTACCCTAGGGTGTAGAAAAATGGAAATTAAAACAAGCGCAGAAATTTTACATGAATGTGCTGAGAATATTAGGAATAGACTCCCGAAGATTCAATCTTCTAAATATGAAAACAAAAAATGGGTTAGACATGATGAGTTAAATGCTTTATTGAAAGGATTAATCGATATGGGGCACGACCCAGTTGGTTTAGAAATAGTACAAAAAGAAATCACCGGTGAATGAATAATGGAATGGAAAGAAAATTTAGAAATATTAATAATGGTTATATTATTATTTTGTATAGGATATTTTTTTATGGGTATGATACCTATATGGGATTGTGGAAATCAAGTTGTAGATTATAGTTGTAGAATGTTTTTTAACTAAAAGGTGAATGAATGATGGAAGAATATAATATAAAAAATATAATGGGAGAAAAGTATATCTCAATACATGATTTAGCTAACATGAGTCATTCTAACATAATAGAAATGATACATAAAGAATATTAATAACAAAAGATAAATAAAAAAAGCCTGGCGGTCGGCACGGATGAGGGAACAACCGCCAAGCTAAGAAAGAGTTTAACCCCAGGGAATTTTTTTTGCTATGCCAAATACTATATACAGTAAAACTATTACTAAAATTGGTATAAATGCGCTTGTATAAGCTGCACAAACCAAAACAATAGGCAAAACTAAAGACATAATCAAAAGTAAAGGCATTCTAAACAGTAAACCAATACAGAAAAATAATAAGACTATAATAAACAAAGTTAAAAATTCGGATCCTGTAATATTATTATTAATATAGGTTATTAAAATTCCTATGCTGCCGTTTGGATTGAATAGTGCCATTTTAGTTAGTCCCTCCTTTAAGCCAGAACACAAGCATAAATAAACTTACTGCGTGCCACATATAACCGATTGCAAAGCCTATAACAGCCATATCAGTTGGGAATATTAAGTTAATTGCGTTAGGCAAAGCGTTTAGTACTCCTAAAATATAGTTGCCGCCTGTAGCCTGTAAAAGCCAGTCCTTAATGGCTGAAAACGTATCAGTAAACACCGAATTTCCATCTGTTGTTTCAACTTCGCCACGTTGATCTGGTAAATCGATGTCTGTGTTTAATATATATGTACCATCAGGTCCTTTATTAAAGTTCTTTATGTGGCTGTTCTCATAATCAATTATTTCTGTTGAAGTGCCATCTAAAAATTCATCTGATAAGTTACCCATTGCAATTTGTGACATAAATAAAAATGCTGTCATAATTATGTCAATTGCGATTATATATGTAAATTTGCTCATTGTGAAGCCCCCCACGAAGTAACTATAAATATTACAATCATGCTTATAACCATTGTCCATTTAGGCAAAAACTCAATAAATGTAAAATAGCCTAAAATAGCTTCAATCATTAAACCTGATCCAACAAGCCCTGAAAATAAGAACCCTACGCCACCAATAAGGAAAATAAATAAAACAACTATTAAAACACGTTCTAACAACCCTAGCCCGTAAGTTTGGCCTTTATTCCATGCTGAAGTGTATTCTGCGCCGTTTGTTGTGTCTATTGTATAGCTTAATGTGTTGTTAAACGCTGAACCATCTGATAAAGTATAAAAGTATGTGATATAAATTTTGTCGCCAATACTTGCACCGCTTATATTAATTGATGTTGATAATTCGCCACCGTAAGCGTTTACGTCACCAATTGCAATTTCTTCAGTATCAAATATTACATTATAGCCGTAAGTTTCTAAACTGCCACTTGCTGAAGCAAAAAGGAAAGTTATATTGTTTTCTAAGTTATTATAAAACGTTGTGATGTCGTTTGTTACTGAAACTGGGTTAAAGTCGGTTGTTCCCTCTGATGTTGTTTGGTCAATCCAAACTGTATAAGAATTAAAAATAATTGGGTTTAAATTAAATTCTTTTACGTCGTAGCCGTTTTTAGTAATACTGAATTTATAATTAGTGTTGGCAGTATATTCAAAAGTGACAGAACCCGAAATATCGGACTGTAACACGGAAATAACAGTCCAGCTATTATCAATAATCCTAGATATAGAAACAGTTGCAGTTTCAACAGCTTCCGAGGTAGAAGAATCTTTAATTGAAAAAACTTCTGTGTTCCCTGTTGATGTTAATAAATAAGCGTTTAAACTCTGATAGCTTCTGTTTGTTACTGTTATTGGGTAGTTTGCGTTTGTATAACCGTCAGCAGTAAATAATAAATTATATGTTCCTGAAGTTAAATTTGATTTGTAAAAATAACCTGTTGAAGTTGTGTTTGCTTCCTGGTAAGAATCACCCTGAAATGTAATTGTTACTTCGCTTGTTATTAGTGATCCGTTTATTTGGTCATATAATGAAATGTTAATGCTGTTTGTTAAATATACGTCCACTACATAATCAGTATAAGTTGAATTTGCTACAATTATTGCGTTTGTTAAAGCAAATCTTTCCGAATCTATTGTTATATTATAAGTTCCATTAAATACACGGAACAATAAATATCCTGTTGTTGTTGAATATTCTTCGCCTGTTGGAAGTGTTATAGTAAAATCATTTATAGAACCGCTATTAATTACATCGTTAAGAGTTAAGTTAATATAAGGGTACGGTGTTAAATTAACTTCTAAAGCGTTTGATGTATTCCAATCAACGAAACTTTGATTATAATATAAATCACTTGATACAGTAAAATTAATTAACATTTCACCAGTAGGTAAAAATATCTCTCCGTCTGTTGTTGAAACTGTAATGCTGTTTATTGCTGTAAAGTTTTGTATCTCTGTGCCTAAATAAGCGTCGTTTGCTGTGATATATAAACCCTGATCACGTGTTGCGATTGTATCAGTTACATAACCAATCCCTGCGCCGCCCATTAACTCACAAGTTGCGCCAACTGTTCCTGCGTTTGCATATACAGATAAATTATAATCATCTTGTGTGACGTTTTCAAAAATATCGTGGCCTATCATAACCCCAATATCGCCTGCTGTGAAATCTCTAGTCATATCAATAGTACGTAAGTTAATAGTATCGTTTAAAGTAATATACATATTAACCGTTGTATCTTGATTGCATCGAATTGAGTAAGCTTGCTTTTCAAAAACATTAGCTAGTGCATGGTTTACATTTCCGCCTGGAATAGTAATTAATTTAGTATCTGTTGCACCTGAAAAAGTTGATCCAACTAAAACACCTTGACCGCCTGCAATTTCTAAATCATCTAAAATAAATTCTTTTGCAATCATATTAAAATTATATTGTGCGTTTGTACCGTTACCATAAAACCGCATTGTATAAGTTGCGTTTGTTGTTACGTTTTTTAATAAACAATCGCCACCAACTGAACCTGTGCTTACATCTGTTACTGTCCGAGGATAATATGAACAGTTAAACGCTGAAGTGCTAGTATTATCAAAGATTTCAATATAAGTTCCTAATACATCACTTACTCCATCGTTATTTTCATAAGTTGCAGCCCATTCTAAAACTAAATGTTTGCTGGTGTTTGTTGGAACTGTTGAATTTGATATAGTAAAAGTAAAGTTTTCGACATTTGTCATTATTGAACCACTTGTTACTGTAGAACTAAATACAGTGCTATCATGGTTTATTTCATCGCCATCTCCATTTCTCATAAAGTGTCCAATACCTACAACGTTAGTTATTTTAATTTTTTTATCTCCTGATACTTTACGACATAATAACTCTTGTGTGTGTTCTCCGTCTGTTTGTGTGAAGTGTTTACTCATCATTGAAACAGAACCCAGTTCTTTTTCAATATTTGAACGTGTGACATTAACAACTTGAATGCCGTCTATTTGCAGCTCACAATAAACAACGTTATTTTTTTCCCCCTCTACATTAAAATTATATTCTCCGTAAACCTGAGTATTATTAACGTCTATAGTATAATCTGCGCTAAGAATCGTCACCAGTGATGATGAGTCAAACTTCACTTCTCCTAACTGTTCTACTAAAGCTGTCTGTTCTGTTATGTCTTTTGGTGTAGCAGGTGCGGGTGTAAGATTCCCAGTATAAGCAATAAAGTTATCAAAATATGTTTGTTCGCTTGCATAAGTTAAAATTGTGCTCATGTCAATGTCTGTTCTTGCGGACGATGTTACATAAGTGCCATCAATATAAAGTTCTATATTATTACCATTTCTTATATAATTAATATTATACCATGTGCCTAAATTTAAAGTAATTCCTGTATTAACAACACCGCTTCCTGAATCATAAAAAAACTCTGTTGTACTTTCGGTAGTTCTCATACCTACTGAATATTGATTAAGATATCCACCACTTGATAATCTAAAGTCAGTATTCCCAGTAGCACCAAAGTTAATCCATAAAGATACATTTACTCCATCTGTTACGCCTGAAAATCCCATGTCGTGTTCTCTTGCATTAGAACCGGTATTTGTTCCGCTATTGTAACAACTGTATGTTCCGTTATATTGCTCTGAACTTGTATGAGTTACAGTCCAAGCATTATAGCTTATTTCTGGCCAATAAGTGTTGTCACATTCTGCTGTTGTTTCAAATTGTGCTTCATAATAAACATTTGCTGCACTTGCAAAACTACTAAATACTACTGCTAAAATTAAATAAATAAATATTTTTTTCATCTTACACCCGCACCTGCTACCATAAACGCTATAATCAAACCAATTAATACAAATAAATTAATGTTTCCTAATGCAAAAGCTAAAATTCCAGTATAACCGTTTGCAGTTATTGTTGTTGCTGCAATTTGTTTAAACCATGTTGATAAAAAACCAATCCAAACGAAAAGAAACGCAACTAAAGTAAATAAATAAGTTAATTGACTCTGTCCGGATTGGTTATTTAACATTTTCATAATTCAAACACGTTTCTTGCTTTTTCTTCTTTCTTTTTTCCTGAATCGTTGCCGATTGTAAAAGGTGACCCTTTGAAAAGTGTTGTTTCTTCTTTCTTTTTTCCTGAATCGCTACCGACTCCAAAAGGTGAACCTCTAAAAAAAGTTGTTTCTTCTTTTTTTGTTGATTTTTTGTTTTTAGCTATAGAAGTACTAATTCTTTTTAATATTCCGCCTTTTTTAGCGTCTGATTTAGCTTTTCCCTTTGCAATTTTGACTGTTTCAGTTGCTTTTACTTCACGATAAACTTTTCGTGCTTTCTTTTTCGCCATTTGCTTTGAAAGTTTGTCTGCCTTTCGTTCGTTCATTTCTTCGCGAAATTTTTTTTTAATGTTTCCTATTATTCTTGATCCTATCATATTTAACCATCTCTTTAAACTTATTTTTTGTACCGTAAGTTTTGTTTTTTTAGAACAACTCGCTTATAACCTTTTTTTCTTTTCATTTAAAACAATCCTCCAAAAATTGAACTTTGTTTATTTTTCTTGCCTTTTTTCTTGCCTTTTTTCTTGCCTTTTAAACTTGCAATTCCCTTATAGGTGATTTCTCTTAACTCGCCCTGTGATTTAATCCGACGGCCAAGCTTTTCAGTGTAAACATTATTTTTACTTGTAAAATCTGACAAGTTACCTTTTCCTTTAAAGTTACCTGCTGCTTTTTGTGATGATGCAACTACTTTAAACGTTGCTGCTGAAGTTGTGCCTACTCTAGTTGCCCCGAAATTAACCGCTTCGCTTCTTGATAAGGCCTTTGTATTAATACGCCTGAATTGGCCTTTAGTTCTAACTAATACATTAAACCCTGCTAATCTTCTTCTTTGTGGTCTATCTTTGGGGGTTAAAAAACCAATAGGTAAAATTGGATTTTCAATTATTCCACCTTTAAAACCAAAAACTGGAACAACTGGCGCATATTCTGGCTGTTTTGACTGTTTAACGTCTGTATTTCTATTTTTTGAAACATCTTCGTTTAAGTTTATTGGGGTTGGTTTTGTTAGAGTGTCTGTAAGGGTTTGTGGTATTGGTGTTGGTTTTGTTAGAGTGTTTGTAAGGGTTTGTGGTATTGTTAGGGTTTTTGTTTTTGTTTTTGTTTTTGTTTTTGTTTTTGTTAGAGTGTCTGTTAGAGTGTCTGTTAGTAATAAAGTATCTGTAAGTAGTTTCGTGTCTGTAAGCAGTAAAGTATCGGTACGTGTTAGAGTGTCTGTACGTGTTAAAATATCTGTACGTTGTTTCGTGTCTGTAAGGAGTTTAGTGTCTGTTACATATTGGGGTTTATTAGCTGTTTGAAATCTACCCAAAGATTTTAATTTTTCCTCAAAAGTTGGAATAACTAAAGAATATTCTGGCTGTGGTATTGTTTTTATTCCAGGTTCGAAAACTGCTTGCCCTGTTGTTGCGCTTATTTTAGTTGGTGATGGCGCAAAAGTTGGGGTTGCTCTTGGTTCTGGTGTTTTTACTCTTGTTTTTACAGTTTTTACTGGTGCAGCAGCTTTTGTTGTGGCTTTTGGAATTGTTTTTGTATCTAAAAAATTGAATTGGCTTGATTTTGTTGTTTGTGGTAAATCAAAAAATACCTGACGAGTTTCTTTTGTTTTTCTAACTCTCTGCGCCAATCTTTGCCTAGCAATCTGATCCCTGCTTAATTTGTTAGGCACCTGTTGTTTTATTGTCTTTAACTCTGAAACGGCTTGTCCTGTTCTTGCTGATCCATCAGTTCTTAATTCTATTGCTCTTTTTTGATTGCCTAATTGTTTTTTAAATGGTTTTGGTGCTTTTGGTGTTTTAAATCCGCTTGGTAGTTTTTGGACTGTTCTTTTAAGTACTACAGGCTGATTATAACCGCCTAAACCTTTTTGAATATTATTTGATAAACTTTGAGAACCAAAATTCTTGGGATAAGCTTTTGCTTGTTTTATGCTTGTTTGACCACGTTCTAAAATATCAATTCTTTTACCGGTTACTACATTTTTGCCTGACTCTGTTTGAGAGTATTTTATAGTTTTCTTAATTCTTCCGCTGCCAAATCTTTCAACTCTTGAAACTGAATTCGGTGTTCTTATTGTCTTTCCACCTTTGCCTGGAATATTAATTTGGCCTTTTGGTCTAACTTTTGCAACTTTCCCCCTTGGTAATGCTTTGGGTAATTCTGTTTTTAAAGCTTTTACTGTTTTAATTGCTTTAACATTAACAGATGTTTGAACTTTTGCCGCTGTCTTTCCTATTTTAATGCCTGTTTTTGTAGCTGCAGCCTTTCGCCCTAATGTTGCGCCTGTTTTTCCCACTCCTTTAAGAACAGATGAAGTCGCTTTTGCACCAGCTATTTCACCAACAACAAAACCAATAGCTAACGCAGGTTCTTTTTTAACGATTGTCTTTAGGGCTAGAAGCTTTGCTTGGGATTGTCCTGTAACAAATTCACCGCCAAAAGTAAATGCGCCTTTAAGGGCGCTTCCTGTAAGTCTAACGGGTGCAGGAATTAATTTATTAAACCCAGTTTGTGGTTTTACTAATTCTTTACCTAATTTGCTTAATCCTCTCGCTGTGCCTATTGCTGACAATGTTAACCCTGCTGAAAATTGAAGCGCAGCCAGTTTTGTACCTTGTGCTAATGTTGGTGTTGTTCCTGCTAATGATTTTACTGATTGCCTTTTTTCACCTATAACTTCCTCGGCTCTTAATAAAGAACTTTTACCGGATTGATATTTTGATATACCTTGTTGTCTTGATGATTGATATTCTTGAAAAGGTGATAATTTAGGAGTTAAACCCTCAAAAGTTGCCGCTTGGTCTTGATATGCAAGAGATTTCGAAACATCTACGCCCACTAATGATAAATTAGATCCGTTTTTATTTCTTTGTTCTGCTTCCTGGTTTCTTTTCTCGATTTGTTTATTATCAACAAAAATTCCAGTCTGTTTTAGTGTGTTAATGTTTCTTGATGTTAATTCAATGCCGCCTTTAGGGATTAAATCGCCTGCCGTTATTTCTTGGCCTGCTTTTACCTTGTCTACGATTTTTTCGCTTGTTGTTCGGCCTTCAGCTTCGAAAGAAGTACCAACTTGCCTGAAAACTTGATTGTTCTGTGTGATAAATGAAGTTCGTTCTGTTCGTGATATTGTCCGGCCAGTACTTGTTTCTACTACGCCAGTTGCTGAAGCAGGAATTGAATTTAATGAATCGGCAGTTCTAACTTTGCCTGTTGAATCTTGATATTTGAAATTACTTGTTTGTTGTGATGGTGTTTCTTTTTGTGTTATTGTTGTTTGTAGTTGCTGTCTATCAAAAGAAGATAAAGTTCGGCCAGTATTTGTGTCTACTACGCCTTTTGCTTCTTTTGGAATCTCTTTTAGTGTTTCCGTAGTTTGAACTTTGCCTTCTAATTCATATTTATACTGTGGTTCATTGTTAGAACTAAAACTACCGCTTCGCCTTTTACTTGACTGGTTTTTTTTAGCTGCTGCCTCGTCTCTTTGACGTTTAGCTTCTTTTTTGCCTGCCGCTCTTTGTTCCGCACGTGTTCCGCCCGAAATTTTAGAAACTGATCCGCTTCGTTCTATTGTTACTGCCATTTTTAGCACTTCGTATCAAAAATTTTATTAAATAAGCTTTTTGCTTTAGATTTCTTCTTTTCTTTGATTTCAGCCGTTAAATCTCCAAACTCATCATAGATTTTAATTCTGTGCATTTGCATTCTATTTTTATTTCCCATTTTCTGTTTTTACCACCTTTGTTAAAACAAACGTATTAATTAAACCAAATATTCCTAAAATTGAAATATAGAACCCGTAGAAACTTGATGTATAAATTTCTGTGTTGTAAGTTGTTACAATTTGAGTAGAATTAACTGTTGGTTCTGTTGATAATGAAGTTTCACCTATTTTTATATCTAAATCGCCAGGTGTTCCTGGAACTAATAATAAGCCTAATGTGAAAAGAAAACCAAATCCAATATATTTGAAAATGTCAGCTTCGCCTTTTAGTGCGTAACCAAGTACAATGAAAGAAAGACTTATTCCTAAAAATAATATATATGTTGTTAGATCCATTTTAAAAAAAATAAAAGGGGCTTTCCCCCTCTTTTTGTAGTTCTTACGCTACACCAAAAGCTGCTAAGATACCGTAAACGATACCAACAACACCACCTAGTCCTGCTACTCCCCACATTGCGATTTCTGAAGAAGTCCAGTCTGAAGTGTTAGTTCCTTTTAGTGTTGGCATTAAAACGTTTGCGAACATTATAATACCAATTGTTAGTCCTACGATTGCACCTACTATATTTGCCATAATTAATCACTTCGTATAATTTAGAGGGATTTATTCTTTTATAAAGGGTATTATCAAAAGTATTCAAATGTAGCTGTTTATCTCCATATACTGCATTATTTACCTTTTAAGGCTTAATTCTGCCAAATATTAAACTATTAAATCATTAACTAGTAATAGCAAAGATAATTGCAGTATTAAGTGTTAAAACGTTAAAAGACACAAAAGACACAAATATACTACTTTTCAGCTTCTCATAGGACTTTGTCAGAATCATAGGACCGAATCAAAACACTTAAATATTGTGTTTATTGTGTCTTTTTTTAAAAAACCAAAACATTTATATAGTAAATATTAAATATAAACAATAGGTGACAAATTAATGATTTCAGAAACTACAGTAATAAAAATCGGCACATCATTTTATATGAGGTTAAAACCTGATTATGTAAATTTTTTAGGTGTTGACGAAAATTCAAAAATGTTAGTCAAAGACGAAGATAAAAGCAA
>Ga0075125_10001778_pt1 | contig 10520 bp, 8 predicted proteins | sample AntAceMetag02UKN_FD_69810 | JGI IMG/M metagenome (GOLD analysis project Ga0075125, IMG submission 69810) | Saline lake microbial communities from Ace Lake, Antarctica - Antarctic Ace Lake Metagenome 02UKN | ecosystem: Environmental > Aquatic > Non-marine Saline and Alkaline > Saline | place...
GTGTGGAAATACATATATTCAAAAAGAGATATTCCCTATGCAGTAGCGTTACTTGCTGAATACGATGTCGGGGATCATAGTAACCCAGATACTTTACCTTTCCAGTATGGACTTAGAATAGAAAACACACTACCTGAATCTAATATATGGAGTGTTCTTCTAGAAGAAGAATATACCGTAAGTTCAGTTAATAACACTTTAGAAGACGGCAAAGCTATAATAGCATATAATTCTCAATCAGATGAAAGGTATGCTAGAAGAACTTACTTTGTAACTTTGTTTGAAGGATATTCTTGCGTAGCAATAAATAAGGCTCTTACAAATTCTTTACTGTTTGAATCTATAAAATTTGATAAAGATATTATGATTGCATTTTGTTGGAATGGTAAGAATAGTTGTTGGGTAGTTACTTTATACACTGACAAAGAAGAAATAGATGTCTCAGTCCTTGCAAAGAGGCATGGAGGAGGGGGTCACAAAGGTGCTGCAGGATTCTCTTGTGATTACTTACCTTTTCAACTAAATTAAAAAAGTAAATAGGATGAAAAAGTTTATGAAACGTGTTCTTCTAAATCTTAGGAGTACTGAATGAAAGGATACGATTGTCCTTATTGCAAAGCGGAACTACATTTTGAGCAAATTCAAGGTATAAGGGTTTGTATAGAGATAGGAAAGAAAAAAGTGTTTAATGTATTTTGTCCTAAATGTAATTTTTATTTTAATATTGATGAATATAACAAACCAGTGAATAAGGGGGATTAATATGGAATTAAAACTTCAAGATTGGATTACAAAAAACATTCCAGAAGATAAAATGTTATGGAAAGACTCAATGGAAAAACAAGTTTTTTTTATCCGTGACACATTAAGTCAAGCGTTTCCAATAAAAACAAGAGAAGAATTTAACCAATTTAAAGACTCCTTAATGGTTATTAGTGAATATACATCAAAAAGTATTAATCTTCCGGTATATCAAGTTTCATGGAAAGAAATGGTTTGTATTTTAAGGAATAATTTTTATGATTGGAAGGTTTCGGTAAGGAGTACTAAGAAAATTTCAGTTGATCTTTCATCATATGAATTTAAAACGGGTAAAAAAGTAACTCATAGTTGTTGCGAGGGATTTAAGGCTGAGTGGGTATATGATTCTTACGAAAACAATAAAGAACAATTTACAATTGAAATCTCAAACGATTATCAGTTGTTTTGTTTTTTCAAACTTCTTTCCTGTAATTAGAATGTGATGGTTCCGTAGCCAAGCTGGAAAGGCCTTCGGCTCATAACCGAAAGATGCGTTGGTTCGAATCCAACCGGAACCACCAAAAAATAAGTTACAATCCTTCTATCTTCTCCACGTGTTTTGATCTGCTATTAGAATCTTCCTAATCTATCCTGTTATCCAACTTTTTTGAAATCCATCTTTTTAGACACTTTTTCGTAACTTTGAAATAAGTATCTTGGCTAAAACTACCCTTCTAGAGCCGAGTTAACCGTACTCCTACTGTTGATAGACTACGGTTAACCTAGCCCCAGAGAGGCCGGTTTTCAAAACACGTGTTTTTACACTAGTTTTTAGGTGCATTCTCTAAGAGTACGAATATACCTATTCCTAGCCGATAACAATCTTGAGATCTTTTGCTTGTTTTTCGAGATGTTTCCGATTTGTTATCTCTAGTTCTAATTTCTTTTCTATATTTTTAATAGTTTTCTTTATATCAGGTTTTCTCTTAGCGAAGTAATACCAATATCCTAATTTATCTTTAAACTTGTAAGATGCAAAACTCCCTTTGTTAGTTGCTTTATCAATTACAAGGAAAACCTTGTCACCCTTAACCACAGAGTACATCTTCAAGATGCCTTTCTTAGCAAGAAGATGTTTTCTCTTAAAGAATATTTTAGTATCTGGAATCTCAAATGTTTTGATATCTATTCTTGTACCTTTCATCTGAGCTATGATTCTCTTTATTTCACGAAGACCTTTAATAGTAAACTTCTTTTGGAGTCTTTTTAGGACTTCGTCTCCGAACTTCTGATTTTTTACTCTTAAAATCCAGTAAGGACCTTGATAAACAAATCCTAAGTCTTTTAAGTCTTCATTGTCTGTGTCTTTTAAAGAGGCTAAAAGAGTAGGGATATTGTTGTACAATACTAGTCCTATTTTTGTTCTATAATCTCTCTCTTTTTTCTCAGTTTCCTTCTTTTTTCGTTTTTCTTTCTTCTTTTCTCCTTCAAGAACTGTTTTTTCTAAAACAACTGCCATGTTAAATTTAACTCTCTTTTTAGTACCATCAGGATACTTAACAGTAACAGTTCTGGCAGACATTCCAACTACTCTTCCTTCTCCCCATTGAGTTTTTACTACTAGATCAAAAAAGTTTTTCTTTATTTCTGATCTTTCCTCTTTAGAAGCATCCGATCCTTGTTTTAAGCGTAACAAGTTTATCTTTTTTCCTTTAGCCCATAAAGTCATGCTTGTCCCTTCTACATCTAGTGGAGTATCCATTCCAGATACCCAAGGAACATCTACACTCCTACTTCCTTCTATAGGTGGGGTATGTTTAACAGGAATTAACTTAGCATTTCCCTTAGCTTTTTGTTCGTTGACTTCAGACAACAACCAACCGTTGTATTCTTTGTCACTGTCTAGATAAGCTCTCCCGAATGCAGACATAGATGCATGTAAATTGTCTTCAGACAAAACTAAAGGAGGTGGAGGCTTAATAGGACTCTTTTCCATAACTTTAGAGTTATATAACTTTTTACGCGTCTGATGACAGTATTTAAGAGCGTCAGCTGAGTTATTAGCTAAAACTACATCTACAGAGACATGTTTATTTTCATTGAGATTTTTACCTGTTTTCTTGTCCAAATAAGGTCTATAAATCCTAGCGACTAACTGTTTGTACTTACCTGGAGTCCAGTCTACGTCAGCTAATATAATTCTATCCGCAATTTGCAGATTCATGCCTTCCGTTATGCTGATCAGGACCGCAAACAGAACTTTGATGTCTTTGTCTGTTTTGAAGCGTTCTATAGCAGCGTCCTCACCTGCATCGTAATAAACAGCAGAACTACTATAAATAGAATTCTCAGCTAAGTGTCTAGCACAAAATTTATAGTGGACTCCTACGATACACTTGCTTCCTGCTGCTATACTCTTTCCAATTAATTCATCGATCATTTTAAGTTTTGGTGATATCTTGTCTACAGGATTATCTAGTGTATAAACAAAGCCTGCCTTGTCTTCGTAAGATTTTGACTGGAAATGATCTGGAGCTGTTATAAATTGTTCTAGTTTAGCCATCTTACCTAGTAATCTAGGACTATTTAGACTATCAAGATCCTCTTCCCCCGCAGAAAACTCTGCCCACTTTTTAGATAGTAAAGGATCACCTAGAATCTCCTCCATCATTTCTGTAACAAGAGCTCCGTAAATCTTTTTCTGTATGCTTGTCATGTCTACAAAGTGATAACCATAGGATATCTCAGGAAGTAAAGCTGCCCAATCTTTTTCTCTGTACATTAAATAAAATGTATTGTTCCTCAAGTCTTCCCTAATCATATCTGCAGCATCTACACCTTCTATGTCTTCACTCTTCCATCTGTAAACCTTTCCAGTTTTTTCACTGTACTCTGCTGCATATCGTTCATTAAATGCTTTTTTATCTCCTAGAGCAGAGGGGTCTAAAAAGGCTATCTGTCCTATTAGATCTGGTGGATTGTTAGTAATTAGAGTACCTGTAGCTATTCTACGATAAGGTGCATCTCTAAGGGCCATACACGCCTGAGACCTGATACTACTAGGCTTTTTTATAAAATGAGAATTATGAACAAGAATAGGAATACTATTTTTTAACTTATCCTTTCCTGGTACTCTTTCCCCTCGTACTCGTATTCCTCTGTCAAAAAGAACAAAATAGTTGTGAGATCCTGTTATATTCAGGTCATATTTATATTTCTGTCCTTTAGTAGCTAGAGCAGCTCCGGACCCCCTGCTTTTGCAGTCTGTTACCTCTACATAATGATTGTTTATAAAGGATTCAATTTTGCCTCTCAGTCTCCTTGTAGATGTTTTAGAATTTAAAACTAGGCAATCAATCCCTTTTCTTTTATACATTTTCTTCACTAAGCAAGCTTCGTCTCTATTATGCCAATATTCCAAATCCATAACTTCAACGACTTTATTAGATCGAAAAGTCTTTACAGGTTTGTACTTAGAACAAGGATTACTATTAACTCTAATAGTTAGTATATCTTTACATTCTTGGAAGTGAGTACAAGTTCCACATTTATAAGGAACGTAAATAAAATCTGGATTTTTTTGGTAGCTTTTATCCTTGCTAAATCCAGATTTTTCTGTTCTTTTTAGTTTTTTCGGATTTAAGGTTACCCAATAGCTACCGTTTCCTGTATAGATTAATCCTTTTATACCTACGTCATTAACTCTTGTTTCTACCTTATTCATTTTATTGTTAGAGTGTAAAGGAGCTTGCATAAACCTTTTAACTTGCTTGTTTCTTTCTTTTGCAGATTTCGACCAGAAAGCTTTAGAAACACCTATTCCTGCCTTTTCTCTGACCTCTTTCTGGCGCATAGGATTATTTTTTAACATTCTTTGTGAAGCTGCTTGTTTAACCTCTTTTCCTTTTTTTGTTTTGTAGAAATCTAGATGGTCTTCAGACTTTTGTTTTCTCACAGCTTGGGCAGCCTCTGAAGTAGGATTATGTTTAAACATGATATGTTTATACAGACTTCCTCTAGTACAAACTTTGCTGCAATGAGGACACTTAACTTTTACACCTAATCCTGTTTCTTCTTTATGGGCCGACATTAAATGACTTTTATAAGCCTGCCCACAAGGAACTAGTTCTCCACAATATTCACAACTTTTACACGCTGTAAATTTTCCATTATAGGTAATAAGTTCATCCCCCGAGTCTAATTCATCTGCTGGTTTTTCCGTGCCATCTTTTAAGAAAAAACCATGTTTCGGAGTCATATACTGACTGGCTTCAATTTCCCGTTTTTTATCATGAATATTTACGGCTGCGAATTTATCTTTCTTTGTTATATCATACCTAAGTTTCTTTTTTATCTTCTTTTTTACTATTTGTTTGGACTTTAAATCATAAGAAAGAATATGAGTTATCTTTGGATTGTTATAGATTTCTTCCATTGTAACTGCTTTATCATAATCAATCAAAACATAAGTATCTCCTAGGAAACACTCATCCAAACATACGAAATCAGGTGCAATTAGCTCTTTTATCCACTCTACTTTAGGAAAAATGTACGATTTTACCTTTTTTGCAAAGGGATTGATTCTTTTATCAAGAGTTAGATAGGAGTAACTCGTTAAGAAAATTGTGTTAGGAGGAGCAGATTTACACATTTTCGTCATCTTTTCTTCTCCCCAACTCTTTACTGTTTCAGTAGTGATTGCTATTGGATTTATCTGTCCTCCACTGAAAAAATCTACTTCTCCAATCCATTGCCCTATCAATTTCTTAGGCATAACGATAAGAGGTCTTTTAATTTCTCCTTTTTGTATTAGTGCTACAGCATCTATCAAAACAGTGGGAGTTTTTCCGCCCCCTGTTCCGACATCGAGAACTGCAGTTTCTTTAGCTTTGTCCAATTTAGCTATGATTTCAGCCTGGTGGGGAAGGAAAACAAAGTGTGTTCCCATATTAGGAACAGGAGGAACATCTTTACCAGTAGCACTATTAAATGCTCTTCTCTTGACTTCTACATTTTTAGCTATCGTTCTGTATCTCTTAGCATTTTGAATTAAAGCTTGTACATAACCCATCACTCTAAGATAATTACTTCTAAGTACTCCATCTTTTCTATCTTCATAAACTTTTTTCACCTCTCTAAGAAAAGGAAGAAGTTGTCCTTTATCTTGTAGAGTATTCATAGGGACATCACTATTTTGTGCTATGAAATCAAGCTGCTTAGTATCTAAATGTCGCCTGGCATCCCATATCCTAAAGATAGAACTGCCTGTTCCACTAGTAACTCCATCATTTAAGGTATTCTCTAGTAGTTTCTTTAGATCTTCATCTACTACAGGCATAGACCCTGAAAGAGAGAAAGTTGTTATTGCACCCGTAGTATCTGTTTGTATTAATGCTTCACGCTTAATATCAAGTAAGATAGGAAAGGTTTTAGGGGGAGTTCCTTTATCTTGATAGATTTTTAAGAATTCCGCTCTCCTATCAAAGTTAGAGGGATCGTCAGGTATAAAAAATAAAGAACCATCAAAGAGTTTAATAGTTCCAGATTTATCAATTTTTTCTACTTTATAACTCATGTCGTAGATAGGATCTATGGTTCTAGTTACCCAAAAATCGCTAAAGATATTTTGAATTATAGGTTCTCTATTACCTTTAGACAACACTGATGTAACAAATTCTAATTCCTTAGCATTTAGTCTAAAAGTAATAAGAAATTTATTACTCTTTACCCAACCATTATAAGAACACGAAAAACTAACTGAGAAGTGAGTAGTTTTAGCTATGTCTTTAATGTCTACAACCATAGGGTCCTGAGTTGTGGGTACACTTTCAGGATCTTCAAACACATTAAACTTCTTTTTGATAGTCTCGTAATATTTACCCACAAACAAAGTACTCGGAGGAATACTGTAATAAGGAGCTATACCCGTAGTTCTATAGATATTACCTTCTACCACAGTTTCCCACCCACTAACATATGGAGTCTTTTTTACTTTAAAGAAATCAGTGAGAACCTCGTTACTAACTATACCTTTAAGAGTCTTCTCAAGTTCTCCCATTTCATTATTAAGAGTTGTCTGCAGTTCTTGTGATACAGATTGCCCTTTAGGGATTCTCTTCTTTTTTTTCTTTTTTGTACCTAGCAATTCTGCTAAGGACCACATTCTTGTTGTTTCAATCATTCCAGTCCCCTTCTAAAGTCAAACATCGGATTCAGGATCTTCTTCCTCTTCTTCGTCCTCTAATTCCACTGATCTAGGATTGAGGTACTCATTAGGATCATTTTCTATAGATTTCCAAATTCCAGGTATTTCTTGTTTATTTTTTGTGAAATAAGCTACAAGCGATTTTACCAGTTGATATTGATACAGAGGATCACCTAGAGCTAATATCTTTTCTAAAGAGTACTGAAACATTAAATCCTCTGTTTTTGTCTTATCAAGTGTCTCCTTAAATTTGGATATCATCTCAGTTTGTTCAGTATTCAGACTAGCATCAAAGTTTATTAAGTCTTCGGTATCTAAATTTAAGGCAGAACCTATTATCTTATTTCCAATCTTACCTTCTTTTAAGAGCTTTTTAACTCTAGTAGAAAGTTTCTTAATAACTTTTGATTTGTTTTTCAGTTCATCTTCACTTAGTTCTAAAATGAACTTAATATGCTGAGGTGTATAAAACAATGTATTCCTAATAATTAAACGTTTTCCATCATCTGTAGGTTTGATTTCTATCATACTCTGTCCTAAAGAGAGTAAGAATCTTTCCTTTTTTCTAATAAAACCTTTGAGTTTTAAAAACTCCGACAATTTCTTATTACCAAAATTTATGTCTTTTTCTGGAACTACCATAGATTCTGTAGACATAAAATAACTAGACTTTCTTTTGTCATAGTCTACATCAGATACTTTCTCATTTAGAACCTTTTTTATAAAATTCTTCTTTTTCAATCTCGTAAGTAAAGACACAGATTTTTTAAACAGCTTGTTTCTATTAGATGCTACCCTTTGTTGCATGTAATCTTTCATGTCTTCACTTAAAATAGTTTCTTCAGCATTGAAAGGAGCTATATTATGTTTAGTAGCAGAATTTCTCCAAATAGCGATAGCAGTAGCTATCTTTTTGTCTGGATCTTCCTGTTTCCTAATCAGTTTTCCATATTTAGGCCAAAAGTGATTTTCCCAAAATTTGAGACCTTTTTTAGTCAAATTAGGTATAGGATTCTTTGGACCTAGTTTAATCGCTTCTTTCTTTTTAGCTGCAGAAACAAGAACCGAGGACATCATTGATGCTCGGATAAAATTAGCAACTTTTGAAGCTATCATTACACCCACCTTTTTTGAGCTTGTTTACGCTTTTTCTAGTGTATCTTCGAGGGATACCAATATTTTTTGAATCTTGTTCGCCAAAGAATTCAATTTGGAAGGAACCTTACCAAGTTTTACTCCCGCTTCTCTCTTCTTGAGCTTTTTTATCTTGGTATCTATGTCTTTCATTTCACTTTTTATCTTGGAAAGATTACCACCTAATTTATCTATCTTTTTTCCTAGAGATGCAATTTCCTTTTTAGGAGCTCCTAACTTCTTTTTCTTCTTATCTTTTTTGACATCTGCAGCTCCTAGTACTGACTTAACAGAAGCTGTTATCTGGTTGGCTGTTTTGTTTCGGATTGTAGTTACGGTAGGTAAATCAATTTTCCACAAGTTTCTTTTTTTCATGGTAGTTCCCCCCTCCATCGGAGTAAGCTTGTATTTCATGTGTTCTAGTTCATTAAGTTTACCATCTTCTATCAACTTCCTAAGCATGGCAAAGATTTTAGTGGAATGAATAAACTTGTCTGAGTATTTGTGAATAATACTAAGTACTTTCTTAAACTTGAACTGTCTGTTTCCGAACTCTGCTTGTAAAGCTACTAAAAGGTCTTTTTCATTCTCTATTGGAGACATAAACTTCCTCCTAAAAAGATTCACTGTTACTGTAGTATATCAATTAGCTTGCCTAGTTCTTTGGAGAACGCTGTATATGTTTTATCAACCTTACTAAATTGCTTGTAAGGCCTCTGATTTTTCAACTCTTTGAGTTCTTCAGGAAGATTTTCTAGAAACTCTTCATAGGCATCCGCAAAACTATCAGATCCTTCTCCTACTTGGTTTCTAATGCCTCTAATCAAGTCTGAACTAGTATCTTTATCCTTCTGGCCCTTTATCTTCCGTTTCTTCTCAATCATTTTCTTTTCTGCGGTTAACTTAACCATTTTAGGCACGATTCTACCTCCGTTTTAAAAATTTCAACAAATCTTTAGCAATTTTCTTGCTTTTCTTTTGAGTAAGTTTTCCATAACCTCGGTACATACTATCAAAAGACTCTTTCACTCTTCTTTTGTCTTTAACTTTTAAGTCTTCTCCTAGAGATTTTAATTCTGCTCTAATGGTTTTGCCTAGTTCCAACACTAGACTTTCTATGATTGGATAAATCACTTCTTTAACACATTGATCTGTTAGAACTTCGTAGTCCACCTTAGCTTCTAGTTGATCAGTTAAAGACTGCATTCTATCAATCATAGCACCGAGTGCATAGCTGTTAGACTGAGAAGGCCTAAGACGAAACAATCCTTCAGCTATAGGCAAAGCATTATCTATAATTTGAAGGGATAGCTCTAATCTTTCTCTCGCATTCTTGACTTTAGAGAAATCTACAGTTGCAGCTTTTATTAACTCATCCGTAGATAGAAATCTCTTTTGTCTGTCTGCCTTTTGTAATTTCTTACTAATTCTTTTGAGTCGCTTGTCATCTAAAGCGAGTACATTAGACCTGCCCATGAACTCTTCTCCTCTATTATTTCATCAAAGAAACACGACTGACGTAATCATTCGGATAAGCTTTTCTGAGATAGGATATCACGTCTTCAATCGTAGTCAACCCTGGTTCCGCTACAACTTTTAAAACAGCGTGAATAGGTACTGGAGCACTAACAACTAGATTGCCTACCTTGACTTCTAGAGAATTTTCCTCAATCTTAGTAACTTGACCTATAGCTTTTCCTGGAATACACTTCTCATCCAACGTGAAGAACTCCACAAAGTTTCCGGTCAAGACTACAGGAGTAAAACTGTCAATAGAATGAGAAGCTGTTACATAAGCACTAGCAGTTGTGTAAGTAACTTGTTTTAAAATGTCTTCGATATCCTCAGTATTCTTTTTAACAAAGTACTGTTTTCCTTCTACCTCTGCCTTCTCCCAGATTTGACCCAGCTCTTCGTCTAGATAGGCATTAGCGGAAATTTGAGTTGCTTTAGGCATTTCATCAATAGGTTTGTGTTCAACAGGGGAACGGTAAGTTATGATAGAGGCATAGAACATTCCTCCTTCATGTTTATTCTGAATATAGGTTTCATTATTCGGAATCAGCTTCCTGTCAGCAACAGCAAAAATAAACTCTCGAATAGTAGCCAAGTCAATAGGACTAGCAGCAGAAACCACTACTTTAGCACTATTCTCACCTAAAGGTGCCCAAGCTACGACATGACAACCCAAAGTTTTGTTTTCTTTTTTGTTGTTAAAATAATTGTCTAAAACACGATTAGCAGCATTTCTTCTCATACGATCCTCCTTTAAATTGTTTCTTCCATTTACAAACAAACTATTCCACTATTTCTTAGTAATAAAACACAATCTTTCGATTTAACTTTTCCTTCAACTAACACTGTCTGGGCTCCTCTACCACCACTTCCTTTAACAACTTTTCTTTTACCCTCATATAAAACTACATCTCCAGGCTTAAAT
>Ga0075125_10001781_pt1 | contig 10515 bp, 15 predicted proteins | sample AntAceMetag02UKN_FD_69810 | JGI IMG/M metagenome (GOLD analysis project Ga0075125, IMG submission 69810) | Saline lake microbial communities from Ace Lake, Antarctica - Antarctic Ace Lake Metagenome 02UKN | ecosystem: Environmental > Aquatic > Non-marine Saline and Alkaline > Saline | place...
GAGTATATAACAGTTTTCAGAGGGAAGAAGAATAAATGAAAGGATAGAATATGAGTAATTGGGTATATCATTACAAATCGTATTTAAAGATGGAAGTAAAGGTTTTTCAGCATACTTTGTAGAGAGAAAGAATGGGAAAAGATGAAAAAAATAATTAGCATCTTAATATTATTGATTTTAGTTGCGTTAATCATTAATAAATATTATCCTTTAATCAATGGCAAATTTGGACACCCATTCCCTAATTTAACTAAAAAATATCCAGTTCTAGTAAATGTGGATAGGATATTTAATTTTACTGTTGGCGTTGAATGGTTTAAAACAAAGAATAAGTTTACAGGTGAAGAATATTATTTTAAGTTTAATAATGATGGTAGATTGTATATTAATAAACTAAAAGATAGCAATGATAAGTGGGTAGAATTATCAAGAGATGACTATTTTGATAATTTTGAAGTTGGTACTGCATATAAAAGGAGAATAACTAATAACGATGAGAATGGAGAATAATGAAAAGACCAGAGAAGAAAGAAATAATAGACTGTATGTGTGGGTATCATTGTAGTGTTGCGAAAGATGAAGGCCATAATCAATGCTGGAAAGAGTTTAATAAGTATCTACCAACAGAGGAAGAGATAATAAAGCTTATAGATAAATGTTTAGATGATGATTGTATGACAGAAACAAGTCAACTAGCCAAAATAATCTCGGAAAGGATAAACAAATGAAAAAAACAATAGACAAAGAGATTTTAAAGAAAGCTGTTAAAAAGGCAGTTAAAGGTGGTTACAATAAACAACTCAACAAATGGTTTTAGAGAAAGAGCCATTAAAATACATAGAGAGGTTTCTCTTGAACATCCCTAAGTTGCCCTAAGTACACCTAAGTTGCCCTATACCCAACAGTTTATTAACAACCAACCGGAGCGAACAATGAGAAACCCTTATATTAAGATGTTATTAACAAGCGCGATTTACACCGCAGCAGTAGTCGGATTGATAGTAATTGTAGCAATAATCATGAGCCAATAATCAGTGATCTAGTCAAATATCTCCCGGGGTAGAGAAATAAGAACCACTACAAGCATTGTAAGCAACGAACTACTCAAGGGTACCCATATAGACACACTACCATTAAGAGTAACTGCAACAATAAGTCTTTCACTACTTTAGTCTAAAGTACTATAACTAAACTAACAAGAAAATAATAATAATACTTTATCGTCTATTAGAGCAATCAAGAGGATTTAGTTTCTTGACATAACTTTAAGATTATGATAGTCTTAAAACAACAGAGAGAAACACTCTAGTTTTTTCTTTTAACAGAAAGCAGTATAAATAATGAGAGAAGAAAAAAACAAATCTAAAGAAACAGAAACCACGCCAGAAGAATTAAGACCACTCACCAGTCAACAAGAATTATTTTGTTACCAATATATAATTGATAGAAATGCAACGCAAGCAGCGATTCGTTCTAAATATAGTAGAGCGAGTGCAACTGTTATGGGAAGTAAACTACTTACATACTCTAATATTAAAGCAAGAGTAAATGAATTAATAAAGAAACAGCTTGATGAGCTATCTCTCGACGCTAAATTGGTATTGAGAGAACTATTAAATAGTGCATTTCTTGATATCTCAGACGCCTACGATCAAGACGGCAATGTCAAACCAATACATGAGATGCCAGAGCCACTTAGAAGAGCAATAGTAAGCATTGAATCAGATGAGATATACGCCGGAACTGGGAAGCTACGCCAAATAATCGGCACAGCTAAGAAGATTAAGATACACGATAGACTCGCAGCACTCAAACTATTAGGCACACACTTGAAACTATTCAAAGAAGAGATCCATATTGACGGCTTAGAGGACTTAGCAGAAGAGATCAAGCGAGGTAGAGAACGCGCTAAGAACTGTCGCAAGAACAAACAAGAAGAGAAACCTACTGAATGAAAGAGTTTAAACCATATATCAAGGATCCATTGAATCTCAAGCCACCAATGAAAGTGCTATTAGCTGACATGAAAGACTATGTTCACGACCCATTAGCTTGGGTATATTATGCTTTTCGTTGGAATGATCCAGGCGAACTAGAAGACTTTGACGGTCCAGACTACTGGCAGACAGAGGTATTAGAAGACATAGGCGCTAAGCTTAAGGCCAGGACAGCAGATGTGAGCGAAGTTATACGCATAGCAATGGCAGCAGGCAACGGTCCGGGCAAATCAGCACTCATAGCATGGCTAATTCTGTGGGCAATGAGTACCTACGAAGACACTAGAGGTGTTGTAACAGCCAATACAGAGAACCAGCTCAAGACTAAGACTTGGGCAGAGCTTGCAAAATGGTACAGATTATGCATATGCAAGCATTGGTTCGTACTCACAGCAACAGCAATCTACGCTAAACAGAAAGAACACGAAAGAACATGGCGCATTGATCAAGTACCTTGGAGTGAAGAGAAGACAGAAGCTTTCGCAGGACTACATAACAGAGGTAAGCGCTTGCTATTGATATTTGATGAGTCTTCAGCTATTCCAGACAAGATATGGGAAGTAGCAGAAGGTGCTATGACAGATAAAGATACAGAGATTATATGGATAGTATCAGGCAACCCGACTCGCAACACAGGCAGATTCAAGCAGTGCTGGGGTAAATTCAAGCATCGTTGGGCTAAGTGGCAGATTGATACTCGCAAGAGTAAGCTAGTCAACCAGTCAGAGATACAGAAGCAGATAGACGACTTAGGCATAGATAGCGACTGGGTAAAAGTACATATTCTTGGGTTATTTCCTAGCGCTAGCGACTTGCAGTTTATCAGTACAACGATAGCAGAAGAAGCATTTGGTAAGAAAGTAGGACTGAATACATACTTCTATGCGCCTAAGATTATCGGAGTAGATCCAGCTTGGACAGGTGGCGACAAGATAGTCATTGGCTTGCGACAAGGCATAACATTCAGAATACTAAAGACTTATGAGAAGAACGATGATGACAAGATGATTGCTGATGACATAGCAAGATTTGAAACAAGAGAGCAAGCAGACGCAGTATTCATTGATCAAGGTTACGGGACAGGCATTTATTCGTTTGGTAAGCATATGAACAGACAATGGATTCTAGTTAACTTCGGTTCAAAGTCAAGCACACCCGGATATGCGAACAAAAGAGCAGAGATATGGGGTAAGACTAAAGAATGGCTAAAGGAAGGTGGCTGTATTCCAGCAAGACAAACGCTACTTGATGACTTGACAGGGCCAGAGTACAGCATAAATATCAGAGATGAGATACTATTAGAGAGCAAAGATAAGATGCGCAAGAGAGGTTTAGCTTCACCAGGAGAGGGAGATGCACTTGCTTTGACATTCTCTTATCCAGTTAAAGCTAAGTTTACAGATAGAACGCAATTAGCTAATCAAAAAGAATACGCAAAGAGTGAGTATCAAGTAATATGATAATAGAGAAGAAACCTACGACAATAGGCAAGTGTACTGAATGTGGTAAAGAGGGAGAGCTTGTATATTGTAGCTCAATGCCTTTATTCAAAAAAGAAAAGGAAGTACAGATCATAGCAGGTCGTGAAGTCAAAGAAGCATTATGCCAAGAGTGTTTTAGTAAGATGTTAGCAACTAAATAAAGGAGAGAAACTATGTGTTGGGGATCAAAGCCACAAGCGCCGACAGTAACAGTAGCACCATCAGTAGCAGCAGCGCCAGCAGTGTCACCATTGCCGTCACCTACACCGACAGCAGTAGCTTCACAGACAAGTCAGGCAGATAGGAAAGCTAAAGCAAGAGCAATGACACAGTTTGGTATGAGATCAACGATGAAGACAGGCCCACAAGGCACAGGTGTTCGTATGGCCGGTAAAGAACAAGCAGGGAAGAAGAAACTCGGAGAATAACTATGCCAGCAATAATCAATAAGGATGCTGAGAAAAGACAATTTAAGAAGGGTAAGTGGTCAGATACAACTCTTAATAAGACTAAGACAGCCGGTAGGGGAAAGTCTTTAAAGACTGAAGGAGCAAGCTGGACACCAGCTTTCAAAGACTTATCTGATTATATATATCCGACTAAAGGTTTCTTTCACGCTACGACACCGAATCAAGGAAAGAAGATAGATCATAAGAAACTAATAGATAGTCATGCGACAATGGCAGTAGATATCATGGCTTCTGGTATGCTATCAGGACTTACATCACCAGCAAGACCTTGGTTCAGACTCGGATTATCAGAGCTTGAACTAGCAGAGCATAAGCCAATCAAGATGTGGCTTGAAGAGGCTTCAGATATTATCATGAGCATATTCCAGAGAGCGAATATCTACAATATGCTAACTACTTGCTATACAGAGATCGCGACTTTTGGTACTGCATGCGCATATATTGGCGAAGACTTTGAGAAAGTGCTATCTACAAGAAGCTATACTGCCGGCGAATACTTCATTGGCAGAAAAGAAGATGGGATGCCTAACGCTTTTTATAGAGAATACTGGCTAACAGTAGGTCAATTAGTAGAAACATTTGGCTTAGAGAACTGCTCAATGACAACTCAACAGCAATACAACAACAATAAGCCAGATCAATGGATAAAGGTACATTTTCTGATTGAAGAGAACGATGACAGAATACCTTCGTTTAAAGACTATTCAAATATGGCTTTCAGAAGCGCTTACTGGGAAGAAAACACAAAAGATGACAGCTATCTTAAAGTAGGCGGATATGAAGAATTTCCAATCATAGCGCCACGCTGGGATGTAACCACGACAACAGATTCATTTGGTAGAGGCCCAGGTTGGAAAGCTTTAGGCGATGTTAAGATGTTGCAAAAGCTTCAAAAGAATAAGCTTATAGCTTTAGATAAACAAACTAATCCTCCATTACAAGCAGATGCATCAGTAGTAGGAGAAGTCAATACGCTACCAGGTGGAGTAACAAGATTCTCTGCTCAACTCCCAAATGCTGGTGTGAAAACGACTTACGAAGTTAATGTAAACATGAAGGACTTAGAAGCAACGATAGATAAAACGAAAGATGCTATCGGAAGATACTTCTTTACCAATCTATTTCTGATGATGATAGATGCAGAGAGATCCGGTAGGGAAATGACAGCTACAGAGATAATGGAGAAGCAGGCAGAGAAAGTAACGCTATTAGGTCCGATATTAGAACGGCTTGAGAAAGAATTGCTTGACCCTCTTATTGAAAGAGTATTCAATATTGCACTTAGAGGAAACCTTTTACCACCACCACCGGAAGAGATGAGAGGCAGAAACATTAAGATACAGTACATCTCAGCACTAGCGCAAGCACAGAAAATGGCTGGGATAACAAGTCTTGAGCAATTCACAGCAGGAATCAACGAAGATATAACCATAGATCCAAGCGCTGGTGATATATTTGATCGTGATGAGAAGAACAGAGCTAAAGCAGATATGCTTGGTATTCCTAATAAACTGATCAACTCTCCAGAGAAGATACTAGCGATACGCAAAGCAAGAGCAGAGCAAGCAGCAGAGTTAAAGAAACAAGAGAATATGCTTGCTACAGCTGAAGCAGCAAAGAAAGGCGCAGGTGCAGCTAAAGACTTAGCTAATGCACCAGTCGGAGAAGGTACAATGCTTGATCAAGTAGGGGAATCAATCAAACAAGGTCAAAAATAATGGAAACAGAAAACTTAAAAAAAGATGAATTAATGTTGCGTAACAAGAATTTCTGTGACGGATGCGAGCATTTAAAAGACTGTGGAGTCTTAGGTGGCTTAATGAGATGTGAGATATATCGCAATGTAAGAACGCCGGAACACGCAGAGTTTCTTGCGAATAAAGGTTCTGGTTATTTTCCTAGACCAGAGAGATGCCGGGAAGATTATCCATGACTAAAATTAATGATGTCTTTGAATCAGAACAGCTTAACGAAAAGAAAAAGTCTGAGCAAAGACGCATAAGAAGCAAAGAGATAACGGATGTTAAGAGTCTTTTAAAAAAACCAGAGGGCAGGAGATATATATGGCGACTATTAGGAAAGTGCGGAGTGTTTCGTAACTCGTTCAGTCTTAATAGTAACCAGACTGCTTTTAGCGAAGGCAAACGGGATATCGGACTCACAATATTAGATGAGGTAAACGAGGCCGACATTACAGCTTTCTCGCAAATGCAGAATGAGCATATTAGTGCTTTAAAGTCTAAGAAGGAAGCGAAAGATGCTTAGTGAAAAAAGAAAATTACAGATAAAAACATGGCAAAAGAACAATTCTGATAAAGTTAGAGAATATAATAGACGCTCTGGCAAAAAACATAGAATAAAGAGAAAGCTATATATGACTGAATGGAGAACAAAGAATAAAGATAAAGTATTAACTCAAGCTCGAAATTGGAGAAAGAAACACAGAGAACAATTAAGAGAGTTATATAAAAGATTTCATTTGAAAAATAGAGATAAAAGAAATTTATTAAGTAAAGCTCGTAGATGCGAGGGATTAACAACAGAAACAATTCAAATGGTCTACGAAGATAATATTAAGAAATACGGTACACTTACTTGTTATCTTTGTTTAGAACCAATTCTATTTGGTAGTGACCATTTAGAACATAAAACCCCGTTATCAAGAGGAGGAGATAGTAAATACTACAACTTAGCTGTTTCTTGCCAGCGATGTAATTTGAGCAAGGGTAACAGACTGGTTGATGAGTACCTGTCTACACTTATTGGTAACAAATCAAAGAAGGAGGCCACTAATGGCTGACGAAGTAATTTCCTCTGCAACTCCAAACCCAGAGGGCGATAGTTTATTAGAAGGAGCAGGTACAAAACCAGATGGTTCGTTGTTAGAATCAGCCGGTAAAGATGAGTTAGTAGCAAAAGAAGCAGAAGATAAACGAATATTAGAAGCAGATGATGCAACTCTCTCGGAAGAAGATAAAGGGAAAAAGGAATCATTAGTTAAGTCTAACGAAGAGAAGAGGTTGCTAGAAGCAAAAGAGGAAGATTTATCTGAAGAAGATAAAGTGAAGAAGAGCGATATTGTAAAAACCAAAGAAGCTGCAGCCAAATCTGTTGAAGTGCCGGAGAAGTATGATATTAAAGTTCCTGAAGGGATGACTGTAAATCAAGAGTTACTTGATAAGATCAGCCCTATTTTCAAGGACAAGAAGGTATCTCAAGCAGATGCACAGAAGATTGCAGATGCCTATTCAAGTATAATAGTAAAACAAGTTGAGGCGCAGAAAACAGAGTTCGAGCAGTTCAAGACAGATTCAAGAAAAGAAACTCGCGAAGCTTTAGGAGCTGATGCAGATAAGAAATTAGCTTATATAGCTAGAGCGAGGGATGCATTCTTTTCAGAGGAAACTAGAGAAATGCTCACAGCCAGCGGATTAGGTGATCACAAATCGTTCATTCTTGACATGATCAAAGTAGGAAAGCTCATTTCAGAGGACAAGCTTGTTGACGGTAAGAATAAGCAAAGCCCTGATGGAGCTGGAATAGAAACAGTGTTGTACCCGAATCAAGGGAAATAGTAACATTTTGACAAGCAGTATTAAACAAGGAGAGTAAAAAATGGCAGTATTATCATCTGATAGACTGACGCTTCTTGACTTTGCGAGAAGGATAGATCCTAACGGCCAGATCGCTAAAGTAGCAGAAACGCTCAATCGATACAACGAAGTACTCGATGACCTTACTTTTGTCGAGGGGAATTTGCCCACTGGTCATAAAGTGACCTTAAGGACTTCAATTCCTACACCAACATGGCGTCTTTTAAATCAAGGCGTTGTCAGGACGAAGTCAACCACAAACCAGATCACAGAAGTTTGTGGGATGTTAGAAACATATTCAGAAGTAGATAAAGACCTAGCTTCGCTTAACGGAGATACAGCTGCATTCAGATTCAGCGAAGACCTTGCACACATTGAAGGTATGAATGTAGAGTTTGCATCTACATTAATCTCTGGCGATACATCTGTAGATCCAGAGAAGTTTGTAGGATTAGCACCGCGTTATTACAGCGTCAGTTCCGGTACTACTTACGGAAATGTAATTGATGCAGGTGGAACCGGTTCAGATAATACATCGATCTATCTGGTAGGTTGGTCACCACAGACCATTACTGGAATCTTTCCTAAAGGTTCAAACGCTGGTTTACAGGTTAAGGACTTAGGAGAGCAGACAGTATTAGATTCAAGCGATAGGCCATTCCAGGCATATAGAACACATTTTCAATGGAAATGTGGTATCGCAGTAAGAGATTGGAGATTCGTAGTTCGTATTTGTAACATCGATATCTCAGCTCTTGATACAGCAGGTGATGCATCTGACACTTCAGCTAACATTCTAAAGAATATGTCAGTAGCTTTAGATAAGTTACCTCCAAACGGAATGGTAAAGCCAGTATTTTATTGTAATAACAGGGTCCGCGCTATGTTAAGGGTCAAGTTATTAAACAAATCAAATACTTATCTTACCCTATCTGATTGGCAGTCACCGATCTCTGGTCTTAACAGACCGACTCTTCAGTTTCAGGGCGTACCTGTTCGAAGAGTAGATGAAATCGGAATAGCAGAAACAAGAATCACTTAAGAATAGTTTAACAATTAAAAGGAGGTTTCAATGTTAGATGCTTATTTAGTAATGAGTGATGCGCAGGAAGTATTAACTACTGCTGCATCAACAAGCTTTATTGACACGCTTGCAGCTGGCGATGCTATATCCCCAGGAGCAAGATTAAAAATCTTGGTCAATAGTGCCTTCACTACAGGCGATAGTGCGGATTTAACTGTCGCTTTACAAACTGATGACAACTCAGATTTTTCTTCAGCAACAACTTTGACAACCACATCAGCTCTTGCAGTAACTTCTATTGACGCAATTGGAGATAGCATTACTGATATAGTAATTCCGCCCGTTTGCGAAAGATATGTCCGCGTATATTATACTGTCGATACTGGTAGTTTCACAGCCGGCAAACTAGACGCAAGGATAGTCTTAGACACAGCAAAGACAGTAGACAAACAGTTATAAACCAAACAGGGAGGTCTTAACCGGCCTCCTGAAAACCTAAAGGGAGTAAAGATGAATAAGAAGATATTAGCAACGGCATTAGTTTTATGCCTGATACTGCTTCCTGTCTCCATTGGTTATGGCGCTTATAACAATTGGCATGGTTCAGATCGCAACCAGTTATTGTTCAGAGAGCTTCCTACTGATTTAATTTATAAGGGAGTAAAAAGAGGCGGGGTATCTGACATAGTGTCAACTGTTTCAAAGCTTATTTCTACGCATCTCGCTTTTTCTTTGTTAAGATTGAGCGGAGCGTCGAAGACATTTACAATGGATGAAGGAGAAGTAGGACAGTCAATAACCTTATTGAAAAGCGAGTATGACGCTAGAACATTAAGTTTATCTTTTCAGGTTGATGCAATAGATACAACCCATACAGGATTCACATCAGTTACATGGCCAACTAAAGCAGGAGATTTTGTAACTCTTGAATGGCCAAGTGATGCGCTTGGATGGATTTTAACTGCTGCGTCTTCAGGAATGACTATTACATACGCCGAATAAGGAAGGAAAGGCGGCATTTTCATTAAGATAGAAAGTGCCGCTATACCCGATGAGAAAACTTATTCCTTATCTTATAGGCATTATCTTAGCTGTACAAGCTACTACTTCACCTTTTGAATTAAGTATTCAATTCACAAATGGACCGGTCAGCTTTGTATGGACTTTTCTATTCTTTGGAGTTTTATCCTTATATTTTATATTTACTAAAGCCAATATTTATTTAAAGATTATCGTTCCATATCTATTTTTAAATACTTTCTTTAGTCGCATGCCTCACTCGTCGATGACTACATTCATTTATATAATGGTCGGAGCGTATTTTTATCTGCTATGTCTTGAGTGTAGAGATTGGAAACCAGTATTCAAAATTTTAAGCTGTATTCTCTTGCTTCAATCATTATTACTTCTTTTTAGAAGTTTCGGCTTAGATAAATTGCTTAACTTTGGCGATAATGAAACAATATGTTTTGGCTCAGTAGGTAATCCGATGCAATTCAAGTCTTTAGTTTTTATTCTGATCGCGTTTCTTCTTCAGAGCATGGAATCAATTAAAAAATATCTTAAATGGTTATATATAGTTTTTATTCCTATATTTATTTATATTGTTTTGATACCAAACTTTTGGTTTCACTTTTCATATTCGAGAGTAGCAGTATGGTTTGAAACTTTAAAACTAATAAAACAACATCCATTCGTTGGCTGGGGAGTAGGAACATATAAATCAATATTCCCTGCTATTGCTAGAGGACATTTTGAAGTAGAAGGAGTATGGCAGAACGCTCACAACGAGCCGTTAGAGTTTCTTTTTAATATAGGCATTATCGGAATCATACCTTTAATTTTATATGTAATATATTTATGTAAAGGGTGTAGAGAATTAAAGTTATTAGGAACTTTGATAATAGCATACACACTTTGTCTATACTTTCCGTTTCATCAACCACACAC
>Ga0075125_10001782_pt1 | contig 10514 bp, 14 predicted proteins | sample AntAceMetag02UKN_FD_69810 | JGI IMG/M metagenome (GOLD analysis project Ga0075125, IMG submission 69810) | Saline lake microbial communities from Ace Lake, Antarctica - Antarctic Ace Lake Metagenome 02UKN | ecosystem: Environmental > Aquatic > Non-marine Saline and Alkaline > Saline | place...
TGTAATTGCGTCAAAAGCGTTTATTAAAATATCGCCAGCTGTGGTTGTTGAAAGAGTTAGATTATTTCCGGCGACCGTAAAATTAGAATCGGTTATCGCGTCAAGCGTTATGGCTCCTGTTGCGGCACACACAAAATTTATACAATCTGAATTAATATCGGAGACTGAGGATATTATTATATCACCGCCAAGCGTTTGTAATGTCAAGTTTCCGGCGACAACCTGAAATAAACTATTAGCATTTGATAGGATATTAACTGCCCCGCCATTTATCGCGCCAATTGTAACGGGAACAGCCGTTTCTCCGGCGACTAGAACAACATCCACGGCCGTTACCTGTACCATGTTGACGGTAGCACCACCTGCGGCGTTTAGAGATACCAAAGCACCAGCGTTATTCAGCTGTATAAATTGCTCTGTTAGTGGTAAAGTCATGCTTTTACCCCCCTAACGGTAACAAGATAATCGTGTGTGTCGGCCGCCGTGCCTATTTGAGCGACGAAGTTTTCTGCCCCGACGGTTGTATCAACTCCCCACTCCCACCTTCCGGGAGCAAGCCCGATTGCCGCGTCTATTTGTGTCAATGGTTTTCCGTTTAGCTTCAAGTCCATTTTATACTGATCGCCATCCGTTGCGTAGCTTCCAAAGTTTATTTCGTTTCCGTCTCTATCAACCAACGCACCACCGCCAACATCGGCCGTGACCGTTACAAGACCAGCGACCGCCGCTATAGTCGCTCCGACGTTTGTAGCGTCACTATACAATGCTTCTTCTCCCGTGTCGCTTAGATCGTTTGTTACAGGGGATAACGACAGCATTAACCCACTACCCGCCAGTCTGACATTTAGTCCGGGGCCTACATTAATATTTCGCAATTGTCCAACATAGTCCAAAAGGGCGTTATATTCTCGCGAGGTTATTTGTTGTCCGCCCGGTATTTTTCGGGGTAAAAACTTACTCATTATAGTAGTTTCCCAAAATTATATGACTGATAAATTGCGGGTGTTACTCTTGTCCACTTTCCAGTACCTGGTGCGGTTGCCATCATTTGTACGGTTCCGTCTGCGTTGTACTGTATTTTACCATTTTTGTTTCGCGCTACAAGTCCGGGCCGCCAAACTTCGTTATGACTTCTGTTTCGATATGTGAATTTATAAACGAAATCTGTTTGAACTGTACCGTTCATAAGTTTGTAGCTTTTGCTTGTCGCTCCCTCAAATAATAGATATTCAGGCAACACGTCAAAAGCTCCTAACTTAACCCGTCCCTGATTAATACCTCCCGACATTATCATCACAATGCTAATAGGGATAAACGGATCGCCAAATATTCTCTTGTTTACAGTAATGCTCGCAACAGGATAATAAACAATTGCTGAACTACCGATAACCGGAGTATTTGTGTCAGCATACGTTCTGCTTTCCGCCGTGTTTATCGCCTCTACCGAAAAGTCTATTTCAATAGTATTAGCAAGAAAATATTCGGTTGAATACTCTACAGTAACAGTCGCATACTCAAAGCCGTTCCCATCGTCGTCCGGGTGAGCGTTGTCATCTCCGAGGGGGCTAAACGCCCTACTAATTACTTTTAATCCTTTGTAATCGTTTCCGGGGAATAAGTCTCCAATAGCAGGTGACTCTGAAATCCTTGTTGCGTATGTAACTTTAAATCTTCTGGTTGCCGTGGCTCCTGTGTCTGTTTGAATTACACCAGTCGGGCTTCCGTTAAGTTCTTTAATAGCCATTATGTCACCTCCCACGGCGGCGAAGACGTTCCGCCCCTTGTCCATGCACCCTTAACGGTCGCGCCTGCCGTATAGTTTATAACGCCGTCAACAGGAACCCCGAAAGTGACGGATGTTATAATAGCTGTGCCGTCATAATAAAGTCTAAGTAAATCGTTAGTTCGTAAATCAAATTTTATAATAGTGTCAACGTTTGGTGGCACTGCGTTTACTTCTGAATAGTCTAAGAAGGCCGCGTATGTAAAGGTTGCGCCTTTAGTACCAAGTTCATAATCATTGAATCCTTTGCCGTCTTTGAGGGTGGCAGGGTTTATGTTGGCAACTTCGTTCCAATCCCAACTTGTAACTTTGTGGATGTTATACATCATAGCTCCGTCGGTGTTCGCTCCGATAAATATACTACCATCTTTTCCAGCCATACCTGCCATTATGCCATTCTCCCAAGTCGCTCGCGTTGTAACTCAAGCATCTCTTTGCTAATATTATTACCGCGAACTATTTCGTTTTTCACGTCAACGTCTTTCGCTTGCTTATCTGTTATTTTTGCTTTTTTAATATTTTCAACTTGGTTATTCATAGAAAACTTTATTTTTCCCGCCGCCGCTTGTTCTGCAATTCGTGTAAAAACAGACCTGACAGAAGACATTTGGCGCTGTAGGTTTAATTGTTTTTCTTTTTCTTTTGTGGATATTTTTTCCGCTTTTCCAACACCTATAATCTGAGCTTTTATTTTATCGGCTTCGGCCCTTAGCGCTTTTAATTTTTCAGGCCCGCCAGCCCACCATACTTGCAATGGGTTTGTTTTCCCTTGCTCTGCAACAACCTGCATTTGAAAAACAAGTGTCCGAAGTTGTTCTTTTAAAACCTTTAGCTTATCTGATGGCTTTTCAAAGCTGTCCGCAACCTCTTTAAAATGGCTGAACTGGGTAACAAGTTTAGCGTTTGCCGCCTCTGCATTTGCCGCCCTGATACTCATTAGGTATATTGCGGCCGCAACCGCAATCAGGGCAGGTGCGGCATATAGTGCGCTTACGCCGAGCTTTGTTAAGGAAGCCCCAAAGGTTATGCCTGAAATTTTAATAAGAGCCATAGTGGTCATTAATTTTCCAAGCACAAGCAACAACGGGCCTAATGCGGCCGCCAATAATGCCACCGTAACAATTACAGATTTCACTCCGTCAGAATAACCGCTAAAAGTTACTGCCCATTTTTTCAACGTGTTCGCGGCGGCTTTTATTGTCGGTGTAAGAACCTTACCGATTGACTCAAGCGCGGCGTCACCAATTGCGTTTAGTGCTTGTTTTATTTTACCGCCAGTTGTTTCAGCGGCGGCCTCAGCTAACTTAAAGTTTTTTGCTCCAATTTTTAGCAACTCATTAAATTTTTCTTGTGGTGATAAAGAGGCGTCAAGGATAATCCCGTATTTTGTGAGCATTGTTGTTTGGCCTGCGGAGGCGCGAGCCATTAACATCATTGCTGTTTTCAAATCAAGGGTATATGCCGCCCCAAGTCCGATAGCGGCTTTTGTTGTTTCTTTTAGTTTATCTGCTGATACGCCCATGTTTTTAGCAACAGCCATTTGTGTAATTATCGCCTCGTCACCGTATATCGTAATTTCTTGTAGTGAAGAAGCATATTTTTTCATATCTTCAAAGCTGGCTTTTGTAAAATCGTTTGTGTTTTTCAACGCCGCCGCAAGTGCGAACTCGGCATCCTCTTGAATTATTGCTGCCCTCGTTGCCAACGCAAGACCACCGACAATCGGAAGTGTAACATATTTTGTAAACCCCGCCCCGACGGCTTTCATCTTTTCGCCAGTTTTACGCATACGATCTGCCATTGCTTGCGTAGCTTTGTTGACCGCCGCCTTGGAAGCGCTCAGAGATTTTATTAACGGAGAGTTGTTTCCAGTTATATCTACAAACGCTTCGCCTAATTTTGCCGCCATATTATTTCCCCGCTGTCAATGAATCGTATAACGCCCTGTCTGTTTCGGTTGCACACTCATACTCATAGTTTATCTGTGTGGTTTCGCTACCTTCGAGTAAAGAAGTTGCTTGCCAGAATGTCAAATCCATCGCTTGCTCCAATGTGTACGATTGATATTTTTCCATCACGTTAATCGCCAACGACGCTATACTGAATCGCTTTTTTTTTGCACTTCATCAGTCTCGTTTCGGTGCGTTTTCAACGGTATAATCTGCTCTGAAATTTTTGCAAACTCTTCAGGGTCAAGATGGTTCAGGATGAGGTCGATGTCAACGTCCGGCTGGTCAGTACCAAGCGAAAGCTCGACCACCTTCATAACCCCCTCAGTTGTTGCCAGAAAACTGAAAATGTCAATTTCAATATCTAACACTTTTGCGATCGCGTTTACTCGCTCATCACCTTTTGGAAGTGAGTCTTTTAATACCTCAATGCGCTCCCGTTGTAATTGGCGTTTTAACTTCCCAAGATCGCGTAGTTTCAGCTGTTTAAACTTAACTTGTTTCCCGTTTACCGGATACTCAAAAGGCGTCCCGGCGGCCTTATCCGCATCGCTCATAATAAAATCCTTTCAATACTATGTAGGAGTATATACCCACGCGCCATTACAAGTAGCGTCACAAGATATTGTAACAACACCGTCAACTGGCACGCCAAATTTTACGCTTCCGATTGTCGCTGTTCCTGTATAAACAACACGGGCCGCTGTATCGCTTGTTAGTGTAAACGCTCCAGCGTCACCAGATTCTCTCGGAAGTCCACCCGCGGCCGTGTTAGCATTGGCCGAAAACGTAAACGTCGCTCCTTCAAGACCTAAAACGTGGGTGCGCTTCCCGCCGTCACTCATTCCGGTATCGTCCAGAATATCGCCTGTTTCATTAAACTCAAAATTGGTAACTTTTAGCTGTGTCGTGCCGTCAAAAACGACGCTACCAGTTTTACCTGAAATACCTGCCATTTAAGCATCCTCCTCATAGTAGAACATATAGTCCAGTTGGTAATAATAACCCTTTTGAGGGTCTAAAAATTCTCGTTGACTTTCCCTTGAGGTTCGTATAATAGTTTGTCCGGAAAGCGGGAAGGTGGCCTCGTCTAAAATATTCGAGACTTTTTCTGCCCACGTCCGCGCTGGTTGTACGGATAGCAAATCGGACGTGTAAATGCTAAACTGTATTAGTTGGTTGTTTTGCGAGTCGCTCATTGTGTACGATGTTACGCTCGAAACTGGAAACCAGACACAATATGGCAACCGGGATTTTCCTTGTGGAGCGTGATTATAATACAACGGTAAAACGCCAGATAATTCGGAGGTGTTCCAATACTGCGTTAGTCCTTCCGGTAATTGTGTCGGATCGTAGCCAGCCATAATTTATCCTTATATTTTCTTTAGCGAATAAAGCGCCGGGCGTAACCACGGGCGCGGGTATAAGTTGTTTTCCGGGACTCCGACCTCTAACCATAATCCATATTTAGATCCCGTCCCAACTCTATAATGTAGCATTTTAACATGGCCGTAATTAATATCAGAAACAAGTTGTCCAGTCTGAATAGCGGGGGCGTTCCACGGCAACGAAACCGGATTACGTGACCCTTTTTTTCGAGTCGTTTTCGTTTGTTGCATAGCGCGCTTCGCGTTTCCCTGAACAGTTATCGCAAGCCCCAACAGTTTCTTGTCGGCTTTCTTGTCAAACTCTTTCAGAACCTTGTCACCGTTCCATATTATATTTCCGAGTGTTGCCATTATTCTTCTTCCCGTCTTCTTTCGATCAAGTCTATTTGATAATGATTGCCTCGTAACTCACGGTTAATATAATTAATATCGAACTCTCTTTCATCTACTATTATAGTATCGCTTTCCTCTACCGTTATCGCTCCGCAATAAAGTCTATGAGTGATGATAACCTCTTCCGTTCCTTGCGCTTTTTGTTTGCTCCCTGAGCGTCCTTGTAAAGCCCCTGCGTTTCCAGTTGATAAATCAGTTTCGGAAACATTAAACCCGCTCGCTCCGTCTTCGGTTAGTGTTCGTCTTCGGACGGTAAATGAGTCGTTATACATGCTGGCTATACTCATAATTCCCTATACATGCAGAGTGTTTCTAAATAAGGCGCGAGATTTCCTTGCGTACTATCCCCACGGGTGTACGAATAATCGCCAATCTTTTCGCTTTTCATACTCTTGTCGTTTGTTACCCCGCGCACAACGTCCGCCGCCAGTTGGGTTGCCGTATTTGTTAAGTCAGCAGGTAAGTCCGCTGTCTCGTATCCCGCGCTATAACTAATAAATATGTTCGCATAACCACCGGGAAAGCCAAAATAATTAGCAATGACCGAAGGTGAAATAGAATTAACGATAATATCGTTGTCATCATCCGGGCTTTCAATCTGGATCAAACCTCCGGAAACTCCATTTCCTATCATTGGCCGTATGTGTTTCGGGATGTCTTCAGTTAATACGTTCATTGTCCACGTACCGATAGCGTCAACCGCCGCTTTCATCAATGCTAAAGTTGTGTAATCTGATAGTGTTAATTCACTTGTTGTCGCACCCGCAACCGTCAACTGCATTGTGCCGTTTGGCGTTATGTTTACGGTGTAGGGCAGGGAGGAACTATTTTCGATTGTAAACGTATCCTTGCCACAGGTTGAAACTCGATAGACTTTAATTACCGGATATTGATCGATAACAAGTTCTTGCGTTCCGCTACCGTCAACCCATTGAATATAGTCTGTAGCATCAAACGTGCGGCCCGTGTAAGTTTCAATCATGGAAATAGCCTGCGCAACTGCCGCCGCCTTCTGAGCGTCCGTATAGAGGGCTGATTGCGTAGCGCCTAACCATGCTTCAAGAGTTACGACGCTTGTTAGTGCCATGTTTCACCTTTTTCTTTTTGGTTTCTTTTTTAATACCCATTTTATTTGCCGCTTTTTTCATCATTTTAATCTCCCGGATAAGTGTTGTTTATCCTATGTAGATGATAATCCTCTTCAGATACTTCGGTATGTGCGATAATATCACCGTGATTTTCGGCGTTATCATAATCGCTTAATACATCATATACGGTCTGCGTTCCGCCTGTATAGTTTTCGGCCCAACGTAAATATTTAAAATTCCCGTCTTCATATTTTACGATTAGGTAATTTTGCATTATGTAGCTCCCTGTATTGGTGTGTTAAATGGATTTTTGAAAGGGCTTGCGAATAAAAGCTCTTCTGTATCTCCACCATCTACGATCCCGTGAAGCTCAAAAACCATGTCAAATGCCGCCTTATCGTTATAGACGAAAGCGCCACTAATAAGGCTGAAAGATCCGTCTGCATAATCGTTTACGCCTACACCAGTGAGAATATAATCACCACCAACCACATCATCAGAAGCAAGAACGATATACCACTGTGCTAATGCGCCTGGGTATACTGGCCTGTTAATGTTAAAATTACAAGTAACTTGCTCTCCCGGTGCGGCTCCATAAGCCGACACGTCGTTTTCTGTCTGGTCGCTACTATTGCCGGAAATATGCGAAGATCCAGCTACTTTACTATCCCATATTTCAGCCCACACGTATCCAGCGGCCGTTCCTTTTTTCGCCATAGTGACAACAACTTTTGTTATGGTTGCGGCACTGGCATATTTAAACCCTTGCATAATATAGAAGTTCGGGGCGATGCATTTCCAATCCCACATAAAAGCTTGATTCGCAAAAACGTTTTCGGTAAGTTTTTCTTCGGCCATTATTTACTCCTAAGCGTTAGTTACAACAACATGAGAAAACGGGAAATCGTAAGCGCCACGGTCGGTATCCACTTTCGCCGTGACCTTAACATCACGACCGGAAGGGATGTCGGTAATCCAAACGTTGTTCTCTAAACTTCCAGCGGTGTATTCTGTACTCCCTATTTGTCGGTAATTAGCGCCGTCTACCATATGATAAACGTACACGGTTAGAATATCGCCAGCCGTTGCGACAGCATCAAATCCGGTCGCGGCATACTCAAGATCAATTGCAATTGATTTAGTTTCCTTGACATTTGACGCAACCGTTATTTCTACCATAGTTTGTTCGGATGTAAAATCTGTGCCACCTGCTATTGCTATCGTCCCGGAAGTATGCACGTCAAGATTATTTGTCACTTGTTGTTTAAGGTACGCCATGAGGACTTTAGCGTTTGACACAATCCCGGTTGCCGCTGTGCTTGCCTTAGTGCCAATAGTGTTTCGAACGTTTCCGATGTTACCTGAAATTTCTACCGATTGACCAACCGTAGAACTCTGCAATAATTTTTCTCCGAGTAGCTTTATCACGTTTCGTCCAAGAGTGGTCAACGAGTCATAAGAATATCCTGCCCCGTAAAACCACATATTAGCCGCAACCTCTTCACCGTCAACGTCCGTACCAATTGACCCGTCAGATTGCAGTCTGTTAATACCGCCAATCACAACGTCAGTATTAGCATTCACACTTTCGTAAGCAAGCCAAGTTTCGGTTATATCAGCATCACTCATATCTAATGTGCAATAAGTCGCCGCGACCGAAATAGTGTTCGCACCAGCCGCGAGTCCGGTTATCAGACTATGGCCAGAACCTATTATAGATCCCTTAATATTTGCGACGGCTGTTATCGCAGTTTTGGCGGCGGCATCCCCTCCGTCAACGCCCAACCCTAAATAAGGTGCGGAGATCTTGTCAACACAAATTATATTTAAGTTCGGGACGCTCTTTAGCTCGGCAAGGTTCGCGGTATTCCATGCGGTATCTGAGTTGCTCCCCAAAGCCACCAGTGAGTAACTCGTCCAGTCAGGATATATGAGCGCGTCCGCTTGTGTTATAGTTGTTACAGAACCAAGGGTTTCGAGGTCAACCAGAAACGTCGCGTTGTCATCACATATAGCAGCAATGGCTTCAGGTATTATGAAAAGTATTTGCGAAAGCGTATGATTTGCCCCAACTTTTGAGAACAGACTTCCGGTAGAAAAGTCGTGAAAATCTCTTTCTTGACCAAGTAATTTATCCCAATGCATTTAATATCCCCTTTTAGTTATTAGTTTTTCCGAAGCTATATTGACCAGTTACGGCATAAGTATTAGCATCCGTTTGGATAGTCACATGAAGGTCATCACCTGCTATTGGCGATTCACCGAACATGTCCATTAAATTAAAATATGTCGTATAGTTAGTTGAGTCAATATTAAATGTGGCTACGACCGTTGAAATATCGTTGACAAGTTTTCTTAACCTAACTATGACCTTATCGATTCCGGGGTTCACTGATTTTAATGTCAGGCTTCGAACAACAAACCGTGTGTCCGCTGTATTCAAATCGAATACGTCTGTTTCTCCGCCCGCTATCGCATTGTCCGTAAACGCTACGTCCGCTTGTTCGTAGAATGAACCAGTCGCACCAGCACCTCCGCCGGACGACGTGACAAGCTGTTTAATATAACCCATTAAAGAGGTCGCATTATCTACCACCCCTGCATGGGCCGCCGTCGCAAGTTGCCCGCCAACCGTTGATATTGAGTCAACTCCGGGGTTTCCAACTATCCCTAAAAGGCTTGTGAGTGTAGAGCCGGAAGCGTCGCCAACGTCTGCGAGTAATGAGGCAACGTCCGTTTGAATATATTGTTCTCTTTCGATTATAGAACCGTCTGCGTTTGCGATAACGTTTGTGCTTGCAAATGCGTTATCCGCGTCGTCACGTCCATTTATTATAAGTGTTTCGTGTAGCACAATAAATTTATCTGAGGTTGTCACGTCTGCGCTAAAAGCCGGAGCGACGGTAAATTGTCCAGTTGTGCTAACGTAATCGGTTATTTGCCTTACCTCGTTAATCGGAGCAAGATCGTCCGTGGTGTTCACAAACTGAATATAATAGTTAGTGATAAAGTTATCATCGCCATAACCGCTCAGACCAGTTGCATAAAATACGGTTGTTTCACTCCCGCCCTCAACGCTCGAAACAGAACCAGCAAAAAACAACCCCCCGAAATCCGAGACAATCGCTGTTTGTAAATATTCTAATCTCTCAAGCAAAGAGCCGTCCGCGTTTGCAACTACCGTCGAGGTGTCAATTGCGTTATCGGCATTATCCGCGCCGATTAACCGTGCGGTATCGTACCGCGTTAGGATTAGATAATTAACCCCTGAAGCTACTGCGTTTGGAAAGCCCGGCTCAAAAGTAAGTGTATCGGTTACGGCGTTAAAATCTGCAATCGGTCTTGCAAGTCCAGCGTTGGCCCCGTCTATCTGTACGAAGACTCCGCCGTTCCAATAATCCGCCGCCTCGGTGCGTCCGGTATCAATAGCAGTAGTTGCCAAGCCAAGAGCAGTAGTTGTGCCTGTAGTGCCTCCAATGGCCGCTAAGAGGTGTTCTAATCTCTCAAGCACCGACCCATTTGAGTTTGCCACAACTGCCGAGCTATCAAAAGCATTATCGGCAGAGTTCGCCCCGACAATCCAGTCGGCATTTTTTTGTTTTAGTATCACGTAAGCAATCGCGGTTCCCGGAGCCGCTATTAAAAGAGGTTCTACCGTCAGGGTTCCCGCCCCGTCGTCGTCCACTATTGTTCTAATCTGCCCGGCCGCTCCGCCTGTCAACGAAACTATTAGATTCCCGTTCCAGTAATCCGCGCCCTCTGTTCTGGCAGAGTCAACGAAAGTTGCCGTTGTACCAACCCCGTCTGATATTCCCTGAACAGCAACAAGGGTATTAAATAAATTCGCACCCGTGCCGTCCTCTTCAAATCCTGTCAAAACTCCGGCGTCTGTTACGTTGACCGCTTTTTGTAA
>Ga0075125_10001787_pt1 | contig 10487 bp, 9 predicted proteins | sample AntAceMetag02UKN_FD_69810 | JGI IMG/M metagenome (GOLD analysis project Ga0075125, IMG submission 69810) | Saline lake microbial communities from Ace Lake, Antarctica - Antarctic Ace Lake Metagenome 02UKN | ecosystem: Environmental > Aquatic > Non-marine Saline and Alkaline > Saline | place...
AAAACGTTCACGCGTTTCTGGCGAGCTGATTAAATCAAGATACCGTTGACGATATTTAATTTCCTGATCAGCAATGCCATGAAATTTTTCTGGTAATGGGTGCAAGCATTTACTTAATAATTTAAAATCTTCAACGCGCAAGGTAATCTCACCTTTTTTCGTTTTAAATGAAGAACCAGAACACCAAAGAATATCACCAATATCGACAAACTCATTAAAGAACTTAAATTGTTCGTCACCAACAATATCTTTCTTGATGTATAACTGCAGTTGACCTGAACGATCTTGAATATGCGCAAAAACTGTTTTACCATGATCACGCAAAGTCATTACACGACCAGCAACTGCATGTTTCTTTTCATCACCTTCAATATACTCATCTAAAATTTGTTGACAGGTGGCAGTAACATCTTCTTTTGCCGGCCAAGGTTCATAACCCAACTCACGTAATTTTTGAACTTTTTCCAAACGAATTTGATGCTCATCTGAGAGATGCTCATCGGGGCGATGTTCATCGGAGCGATGTTCATCGGAGCGATGTTCATCGGGGCGATGTTCATCGAGGCGATGTTCATCTGAAACAGAATGTAAATCTTTCTTTTCCATAATACTCTAAATACCTTTTATAAAAATTTAATTTTATCGCTACCAGTATACATTATTTCATATATTCATCATAGCGCTTTTCAATGAATTCCCAATTAACGATATCCCAAAAGTCATCAACAAAATCCGCACGTCGGTTTTGATATTTTAGATAATAGGCATGCTCCCATACATCTATACAAAACAACGGATAAAGACCTTCGGTTAATGGTGAATCTTGATTTTTGGTACCCATTACTACCAAGTTGCCTCCTTTATCGATACATAACCAAGCCCACCCACTACCAAACAGTACCTTGGCCGTTTTATTAAATTCCTCTTTAAAAGCTTCAAACGAACCAAAATATTTTTTCAGTTTTTCTGCAAAGTCTTTTGGTAGTTCTTGTTTTTTTGGTGACATAACCTTCCAAAACAGTCCATGGTTATAAACACCGCCGCCAAAATCACGCACTCCATCATGGATAGGACCCGATGGCAATGAATTAATATCACTTAAGAGTTCTTCAAGTTCCATCTTTTGATATTCTTCATCTGCGCCTTTTAAAACAGCATTCAACTTATCAACGTACCCTTTGTAATGTTTTCCATAATGAATCTCCATTGTACGTTCATCGATTATAGGTTCCAAGGCACTGAAGGCATACTCTAACTGAATCATGGCAAATGGATAAGGCATAAAAAAACCTCTTTATTCTTTATCTTACAAAACTTTACTGCACTTCATGTATTCATCATAGCGCTGTCGATGTACTTCCAATTAACGACATTCCAAAAATTATTGCCAAAGACTGCACTTTAATATTTGAGATAATAGGCATTCTTATTTTTATACTATAAAAACTGTTTTCATATTTCAAAAATTATTCTGCAACATAATAGATAGTGTCACCAGGCCGAGCAAGCTGCAATTGCTCACGCGCAACCTGTTCTTTATAAAAAGGATCACGCTGCCACAAATCAATTTTATCATTAATCTGCCGAACTTCCTCTTCTAATTGTTCAATTTTAGTCTCAACACCATTTATATCACGGCTATACGTATATCCAACAAGTAATCCGCGATTACCAAATATGTAGTAAACAAAAAAAACAACAACCCAACAATAAAAAACAATATGCCCAAACAATTTCTTAGTCATCAACCCCTCCTTTAAAACTCTCTTAAATCATGTCACAATAAACAAAAACAGAACAAGCTTCTTGCAAAAAAGGTTGCTCAAAATTTCAAATAACACAGTTTTTTTGCTATGCTGAAAATGAGCCCAAAAAAGGCTCTTCATTGCTCTGATAGGTAGTGAAGGTTATTGAGAAGGATTATAACTAGGTTATATGAAGAAAAAATATAAATCGCGATTATGGACCACCGTTATTACGGTTGCATCATTCACAGGGGTTTTTATTCTCTCACACCAATACCCGCCTCAAAAAAGATCTGATATTATTGCATCTATTCAACGGTAACTGTTTTTGCAACGTTACGAGGCTTATCAATAGGACGATCAAGCTCTTTTGCAATGTAGTATACAAAAATCTGCATTAATCCCGCCATTGCAATAGGTCCCAACAACGGATCTATTGTTGGTATCTCAAAAAAGCAATCGGCTATTTCTGCAAGTTCTTCCTGTCCCTTAAACCCAAAGACTATTAAATGGCCATTCCGTGCCTTAATCTCCTGAGCCGTTGACACAAGTTTTTTGTAGATAGCTGGATCAACATGCGAATAGAGAATAACTGGCACATGCTCATCAATCAACGTCATTGCACCATGCTTCAACTCACCAGCGGGATAACACTGAGCGAAAAGATATGAAGTTTCTTTTAATTTCAACGCCGCCTCGAGGGCAAACGGATAGGTAACATGTCGTCCAATAAAAATAAATTTTTCATATTGTGCATAGCGCGGGGAGTAGGTAGCCATAATTTCATATTTATAACGCTCAAGGGTTGATTCAAGTGCCTGTGCTGCAATAAACAACTTCTTATATCCCTCGTCCATTTCTTCCTGCGTAATAACGCCCTTCTCAAAAGCTATACACAACGCTAATACATACAAAATAGCTAATTCGGAAGTAAACACCTTTGTTGCACAAACTGAACGCTCAGGACCTGCCTTCAATAATAAAAATCCGTCAGCTTCTCGTACTATTGTACTAGATGGCACATTCGTTAATGCTAATGTTGAAGCATTCGTTGCGGTAATCATTCGCAGCGCCTCAAGCGTGTCAGCCGTCTCTCCAGACTGAGAAATAGCAACATGCAAAATGTTCTCACCTGGAAAAAATGGCATATGCCGCAACTCTGATGCTAATGCAACATTGACAGGAATCTTCGCTATAGACTCAATAAAAAATTTACCAATCTGCGCCGCATGCCACGATGTTCCACTACCAAACAACATTAATTGATTCAAATTTTTAAAAAAGTCAGGTTTAAAGCCGAGCGAATTCCACAAATTTCCCGATTGATGCAACGATTTAAAAAAGGCAACGCCAGCATTAATTGCTTGCTTTTGCTCGTAAATCTCTTTGAGCATATGAGATTCAAACTCGTGCCCCGTATCTTCCCATACAATATCAATGGGCTCAACTGAAAATGTTAAACGCGTACCTTCAAAATCATAGAGCTCAATTTCTTGACGGGTAACAAGTGCAAATGTCTCATCTGGCATATAAAGAACATGCTCGCACCTTCCAGCAAATGCTATTGGATCAGATGCAACAAAAAATTCACCGTCACCAATACCAATACAAAGCGTTGAACCTTTGCGTACAGCAATCAACAAATCCGGCTTCTGCTGCAAAATACAAATAAATGCGTATGCACCCTGAAGGCGCTCAACCATAGAAACAAGCACTTCACTAATCTGTGCATGCTTCTTCTGCTCAAGCACAAATTCTAAATAATGTGCTATAACTTCGGTATCCGTTTCAGAATAAAAAACATGACCTTCGCCACGCAACTGCGCACGAAGAATATGATGATTTTCAATAATGCCGTTATGAACAACGGCAAGACGTTTCGCTTCATCAAACTGCGGATGTGCATTAACCTCTGTTGATACACCATGGGTTGCCCACCGTGTATGACCAACTCCTACGTTACCGTCAATCACATTATCAGCAACTTTATCAATCAAACAATCAAGATGTCCAACCGACTTTCTATACAATATTTCATGTGTTTTAGAATCAAGGCAGGCAAAACCTGCAGCATCATACCCACGATATTCAAGACGCACAAGCGCATCTATAACAAAGTCCCAACTATAATTTTTACCTATATAGCCAACTACACTCGACATACTCACCTTTTAAAAAATATATCACTAAAAAGAAGATCCCATCAACGCTTAACGAACTGGAACTTACGACGTGCACCACGTTGCCCGTACTTTTTACGCTCTTTTACACGAGAATCAACAGTTAGTAGCCCAGCCTTACGCAACACTGAACGCCACCCTTCATTAATAGAAAGAAGTGCACGAGCAAATCCTAACTTAACAGCATCAGCTTGTGCATGAGGACCACCACCCTGTACATTGGCAGAAACGTCATAACCTTCAGCTTCTTTGATAACAGAAAATGGCTTCTCAGCGCTTAGACGCGTAAAATCGGTATCAAAGTATTCATTAAAAGCACGCTCATTAATGTCCATTGCCCCTTTTCCAGGACGAACCCACACGCGAGCAACAGCACTTTTACGACGACCAACACCGTGTGCCAACGGTGCACCCTTTTTAATGGTTTTCTTGGCTGATGGCTTCGTTGCAACTTTTTTAGTTGCTATTTTCTTAGTAGTTTTTTCCATACCGAATAACAATCCTTATAGTAGATTTAAATATCATTAAAACTTAATATAAGGGTACTGATTTACACGTTAAAAGTCAAAAAGAAAGATAAGGTTTATTGTCCAACGCCCTCGGAGAGCCTTAGCTTGTTAATGGCGTAAGCCAAACCCTTCGATACAATCCACTTCGCTCTAACGAGCTCCGCAAAACACTCCCAGCCGTCGCCAACCTGTACGGCGTAGTTTTAGCGAAGACGTAGGCCATGGCGGGCACGGCAGGATGAGCGGCTTTTCTATCAAAATCACTTTAGTGCCAGCAACATTTAAACCCCGATCCAACGGGCCCTTCGACTTCGCTCCCAGCCGTCGCCAAGGCTATGGCGGGCACGGCAGGACGAGCGGTTTTTCTATCAAAATCATTTTAGTACCAGTAACATTTAAACCCCGGTCCAGCAGGATGCTGGTGGTGGAGCCGATGGCCGGAGTTGAACCGGCGACCTATTGATTACGAATCAATTGCTCTACCAACTGAGCTACATCGGCATCATGTACTAATGTACCAAAAATCGCGTTATTCTCAAGCTTTTTTATAAACGTTCACTTGTTTCATGTGCTTCTTGACATGTAATACAGCGCAACGCATTTGCATTATGTTTAAGACGTTTTTCAGAAATTGCCCCACCACAATCTATGCAAATTCCATACGTTCCATCGTCGACAGCCTTGAGCGCATGCATAATGTGCACATACTCCTTGTACTCTGCATCTTGCAATGAACTGCGCAAGCTCTCCATAAATGATGTTAACGCTTGATCACCTGCATCTTGCACAATATCATTACTCACTTTTTCTGTCGAAAGCTCATTGAGCTGTTCTTCCAGATCGACCTTTCTCAAGAGCAATCCCTTTTTTACTTTTTCCAGCTCTTGTTTTGTTAACCGTTTTTGCACCATCCAAACGCCTCCTCTTTTCTTGAAAAAATTGCTTCATCAACAACTCTACCTCGTATGCCCGTACTCCTTTTTCAATAACAAGAGGAATCCGAGCAACATCAAACTTACAATAATTATCTACTGTGAAACCATACAACGGTGAAGATGCTCCATATATAAGCCTACTCACACGACTCATTATAATTAGCTGCATGCATAAGGCACAAGGTTCAAGGGTAACATATAATGTATAACCATCCAAGCGCCAATCGCCAAGTTTTTTTGCGGCTCTCTGGATAACGAGACTTTCAGCGTGTGCAAGAGGGCTATTCTTTTTTATTGTCTGATTACAGGCACGAGCAACAACTACACCTTCCGAATCAACTAACACTGCCCCAACAGGAACTTCATCGTATTTAACTGCTTTACGCGCTTGAGCTAACGCTTGCTTCATATATGCATTATCTTTTTTTTGTTCAGGCCCTACCATTGTACTTTTCAATCCTTTACAATAAAATAAAAAACTGTGAAACTATATACACATTAACGCAATTCTTTACAATCTACAGGCAATATTATAAAAATGGCAATGGAACGCGTATGGTCAATACGCGGGAGGGAGAACACTAAATGGCAAACGACACCACTAAAAAAGGTGCTTATACCGCTAAATCTATTAAAATCATGGAAGGGCTTGAAGCAGTTCGCAAACGTCCTGCTATGTACATTGGTTCAACATCGCGGTCAGGCTTACACCACCTAGTCTATGAAGTCGTTGATAATTCAATCGACGAAGCACTTGGTGGTAATTGCGATACAATAACTGTTAATTTACTCGCCGATGGATCATGCTCTGTACGCGACAACGGTCGCGGCATTCCTACCGACATTCATCCGACAGAAAAAATTTCTGCTACAGAAGTAGTTCTTACAAAACTACACGCTGGCGGCAAATTTGATAAGGACTCATACAAATATTCTGGAGGCTTGCACGGTGTTGGTGTATCAGTTGTAAACGCACTTTCCGAATATCTCAAAGTAAAAATTTATCAAAACGGCAGTGTCTATGAGCAAGAATTCAAGCGAGGCAAACCATTAGCCCCACTCAAAGTTGTCGGCAAAACAGGTGAACGCGGTACCTACGTTATCTTTAAACCTGATACAAAAATTTTTACAGAAACTGTTTTCAACTTTGACACTCTATCGACACGTTTGCGTGAACTCGCATTCCTTAACAAAGGACTACGCATTACCATCAATGATGAGGAAAATAATAAGCATCACGAATTTTTCTTTGAAGGTGGTATCGTATCATTTGTAGAAGACATTAACAAAAAGAAAGCGCCGCTTTTCCCACAAATTGTTCATTTTGAACGAAGCGATGATCAATACATATTAGAAATAGCACTACAATATAATGATAGCTACAATGAACAACTCTTCTCATTTGTAAATAATATTAACACAGTCAACGGTGGCACACACGTTGCCGGATTCAAGTCAGCTCTTACAAAAGTGTGCAACAAAAAAGCACAAGAACTTAAAGTTTTAAAAGAAGGCCAAAGTCTATCCAGTGAAGATGTTCGCGAAGGACTTGTTGCCGTCATCAATATCAAGGTACCTGAACCTCAATTTGAGGGGCAAACAAAAGGCAAACTTGGAAACAGTGAAGTTAAAGGTATTGTTGATTCATGGACCTTTAATTTCTTGAACGGCTACTTTGAAGAAAATCCAGCAATTGCAAAAAAAATATTCCAAAAAGCGGAGCTGGCAAAAAAAGCTCGTGAAGCTGCACGTAAGGCTCGCGATTTAACCCGACGAAAAACAATTCTTGAAGCGGCAGTTCTGCCAGGAAAACTCGCAGATTGCTCAAATGAAGATCCTTCAAAAACAGAACTGTTTATTGTTGAGGGAGATTCAGCGGGTGGATCAGCAAAGCAAGCGCGTGATCGCGACATCCAAGCAATCTTACCTTTGCGTGGCAAAATTTTAAATGTTGAAAAAGCCCATCTTGATCGCATTCTTTCATCAGAAGAAATAAAGTCTCTAATTTCTGCCATTGGCGCAAATGTTGGAGAAAACTGTAATGCTGACCAAGCACGTTACCATAAACTGATTTTAATGACTGATGCTGACGTTGATGGTGCACATATTCGCACACTACTTCTAACCTTCTTCTTTAGATATATGCGCCCATTGATTGACCGCGGATATCTTTATATTGCGCAACCACCATTATACAAAGTTAAAATTGGAAAAAAAGAACAGTACATTAAAGACGATAGTGCTTTAAAGACATTCCTTTTTGACTGGGCACGTGAATCTGTGGAATTACGAATTGGTGATAAAAAAATAAGCGAACAAGAATGGCATAAGCTCATCGATGAGCTTAGAGAATATCAAGCAACGATTAATAAAGCAGCTTACGACTTTAAAATATCTCCAGAACAAACTCATGGCTTGAGCGTCTTTCTTGAAAACAATCCAGAAACACAGGATCTTTCGAAAGAAGAAAACGACTTTAAAAAACTAGCCGCTTTCTTGCAAGAAACATTTAAAGATTCACACATATCGTTCAAACCTGTACAACCACTTAACGACAAACCAATTAGAGAACCGTTAACAACTCATGGCTTTATCGTCTTCAAAAAACGCTCACATGAATGGGAAGTTCCAGTAGAATTTTTCTGGTCTGAAAAAACTAACCAACTACGCGAACAACTAACAAAACTACGCGAACTTCAACAAAAAACTGTAACGCTAAAAGTTATAGATAAAGAGCGAACTCTTGAAGCACTCGGCATTCTTCAATTAATTAATGCTATCCAAGAAATTAGCAAACCGTACATGAACATTCAGCGCTATAAAGGTCTTGGAGAAATGAACCCAGATCAACTTTGGGAAACGGCGATGGATCCAAAAACTCGTCAGTTTTTACAGATTTCTGTAGATGATGAACTTGAAGCTGATGCCTGGGTTTCTACACTCATGGGCGACAACGTAGAAGGCCGCAGAAGTTATATCGAACTTAATGGTCGATTTGTTAAAAACCTAGATATCTAAACGGGTTTAACCGGAAAAGAAAAATTTCTTTTTGTATGGGGTTGGATGAGCAACCCCCTACGACCAAAGACACCAAGAAGCACCTTGGAACCTGCACTTGTAAACAGGCCCAGCCTGAAAAGCTGTATTCGACTAGCAGCTCATCCGCTCAACAAGTGTGAATAAACTTTTCATTATTGAAAAATATTCCTTTGAGCTTAACAGGAGCCTGAGCCATCGGCGAATGGTGAACGTTTTAAGCGATGGGGGTCCAGAGGAACAGCTGGTGCCCTTTATTAAAGGTTTGGCCTGCGCGGCGAAGCCTTGGCGAAGACGTGGCAAGCAAATCTTTGCGCTATTCACCTGCGGAAGGTGAAATAGATTATATTTCTTCTTCACATGACTGTAAAGAGGATTCATTTATATCTGATTCTTTTTTTTCAAAGATACGGGCAATTGCAGAAGTATAAATCAGTCCTACGCCCAAAAACAGATAAACAAGCAATTTCTTCATACATTCTCCTCTTACAAAGATGCTTATTCCTTTTTTCTTATTTAAAGTATAAAAAAATTTTCTCAATTTTTGCAATAGCTACAAAAAAGGTTACCTTAAAAATAAAAAGATTTTCACATGTCATTCAAAAAAATTAAAGAATTTGTTGAAGAAAACAGGATTATCCTGACAAGGCTCATCAAGCCTAAACAAAAAATAATTGTCGGCCTTTCTGGCGGGCCAGACTCCATCTATTTATTATATTTTTTGCGCTGGCTCCAAAAAACCATCCACGATGGAACCATCCACGATGGGACCATCCCTTTCACAATCATTGCTGCACATCTTGATCATGAATGGCGCAAAAATTCTGCTCAAGATCTTCTTTTCTGCGAACAGCTCTGTCGTTCTCTGAAAGTTACCTTCATTGGCGCTCGAGCATCACAACTACCGATAAAGATTAAAAAAACAGGGTCAAAAGAAGACCAAGGACGCCAACTGCGTCGCTACTTTTTCAACTATGCTAAAGAAAAATACAATGCAGATGCAATCGCACTGGCGCAACATGAAGATGACCAAATCGAAACATTTTTTATTCGCCTTGCACGCGGAACAACAATCAGCGGCCTTTCCTGTATGCGCCCAAAACATGGTGACTATATTCGTCCATTACTACAAGTAACAAAAAAAGAAATTTTGTCATATTTAGATAAAAACAAAATCGCCTATCTCACCGATCCAACAAATATCAGTCCCAAATTTCTCCGCAACAGAATTCGCTTAGAATTGATTCCCATGTTACAAAAAATCGATCAAAGATTTGAAAAAAACATCATCAAAACTGTCGACTCAATGCAAACCACCGACAAGCTTCTCAGAACGATCGCACAACAAACATTAAATGAGATTAGTACATCCTCCGCCGCTTATCCTACTGCGTCCGCCCCATCCACTCCCCCGCTCATCCTGCCCTTCGAAAGTACTCAGGATAAAATCGTATCGAAGGACAGCGAAAAACACCCTACAAAACGAGTGTCTAAGAATCATCCTGCCATGCCCGTTCATCCTGCCATGCCCGTTCATCCTGAGCGGGAGTCGAAGGATACCCGTCAGATAAATCTAAAAAAGTTCCTCGCACTTGATCTTCCACTACAAAAACGAGTTTTACTCGAATATCTCTACGAAGCTCACGTATCATTCACTATCAGTTCCGGCCTTATTGATGAAATCATTCGCTTCCTAAATAATAAAAAAAGTACCACGCATCATATCGACACGTGGTACATAATCAAAAAACAAGGAAGTTTTTTAATTAGACCAACCTGAACAACTATAAAAACAACCATGATGACAGTCCGTATCAGTTGGCGGCCCTACAGGCTTTGGACACGACTGACATTCTACAGCGTCATAAGATGGGTCTGAACATGTTACTGGCGTTCCCCATGACCACAAAGTACAACATTCTTTTCCATCTGCTCGCAATGAACCTGCCATACCAAGTAAACAGTCGAATCAGGAAATTAAAAACTTGAAAAAGATTTGGAATCATCGTATAAATCTCCATAGTCTAAAACAGGAGAAAATGATGATTCCAAATCTAGAAGAAATTTACTGTTTAATTGATA
>Ga0075125_10001797_pt1 | contig 10469 bp, 12 predicted proteins | sample AntAceMetag02UKN_FD_69810 | JGI IMG/M metagenome (GOLD analysis project Ga0075125, IMG submission 69810) | Saline lake microbial communities from Ace Lake, Antarctica - Antarctic Ace Lake Metagenome 02UKN | ecosystem: Environmental > Aquatic > Non-marine Saline and Alkaline > Saline | place...
GCCTGTTTGATGTTCCCCGAGCCGACCGCCGTTGTCCCATCCCCCTGGTACAGCGTCAGGTACGTGGTGATACTGGCGCTGCCACCCTGCGCCGTGTACTCGTACCAGAACCGCTGTGCGTCGGACGCGATCCAGATGTAGCCCGACCAGGCGGTGAGCGTTGTCTGCCCTGCCAGCGGGTCGCTTGACATCGTGTTCAGCACCGGTTGCCAGCGGTAGGCCATGCCGTGCCAAAACTCATCGTTGTCGCGCAGGATGTCCAGTTGTGCGCGGCCTACGACTTGGCCCGTTTCAAATGTTTGGGGTTGGGTGTAGGATGGCATCTACCAGAAAACCCGACCTTTCCCGGTACTATTCCCGTACCGGCTCGTACCAATGACAAAATAATTCGTATAGGTGAACAGGTCGCTGCACCTCATCAGGTCCAAGTCCATCAAATAGTTGTCGCCCGGATTCCATTTCCAGGTGATACGCCCGACGAACCAGTCATAATTGATGCCCGTTAACGCATCGACCAACGTCACCCGGTCGCCTGCCTCCAGGTACGGCACGCCGCGCACGCCCTTCAGTGCCACGCGCAGCACCGGCTCTTTGAACCGCTGTAGCAGAAAATCACCTATCTGTTGCGCCTGCCGGTGGCTGAACACATACGGGTTGTTCACCGGCCACGTTCGCCGTCCGTGGCGCGCGATGCTGGTCTCGTCCTCCACCTCGTACTTGCTCGGCTGGTCTGACAGCAGCGGTCTGCCTACCAACTCCAGCTTCGTCACGTAGGCTGTAAACTGCGTGTTGCCGTTGGCTATCACCACGTCACACTTTTGCGCGTACTCCGTGACTGTTGGCGTAAAGCTACTGCTGATGTCCACCCCGCCGGCTGTTGTCGCCAGGAGGCCCGTACCTGCTACCAGCGTACTCATATCCTGGCACGGGTAGCGCAATTCACAGGTGAACGTTTTGCTGGTGCTGGGCGGGATGACAAGTTGGTCTTCTGACAGCGCGTACACCACCTGCGACTGTGCCAGGTAGCGCGGCTGGTACTCGACCATGATGTGATTGTAGACCGATTGCTTGTCAAATTGCGGGTTTAGTGCCGCGAAATCCGCAACGGTAAACGTGTACTGGCTCTCGGTCGGGTCATCCCCGCTGGTAGACTGCGACCGGACAAAATGGGCGCCGTCCTCAAAGACCAGGGCCCCATCCTTGTCGAAATAGACGCGCCCGAGTTGGGATTCTGCCAGCAGGCCCATTTCTTGCCACAGCAGGTCATCGTCCAGCCAGGTGTATTTGAGCGGTGTCAGGCCCGGGTCAAACCGCTGGTAGGTGCTGGACGAAATAGGGTCACGGTCCAACGCCGCGGCTAGAATACCCGCGTACTGACTGGCGCTATAGTTCTGGTACACGCCACTGGTGTGCCGAGACTGCAGGCACGCGCTCGAGCGGTCCTTGATGGTGACTCGCACCGATTTCTGCTTGTAGCTCTCTGTGACATCGGTCACGTACCCGGTGACCTGGCGCGTGTATTCTGCCGTGGCCCCGTCGTAGAACCCTATCTCGGCAATGGCCCTGATGCCCAGGAACCGCCCGTCACGGATGTAGCTGTACAGGCTACCGTCTGCGTTGGTGGCAGAGAACCGCAAGCCGCTATAGCTCCCGGTACACTCAGGATTGCGCATGGTGACAACGCAATCATCGGTAACAGATTTCCCGACCGCAGCGATGGGCTTGCGCCAATCGGTGGCTTGTAGGCTACCTTCGATGCTTTTGACATAGGCGCTCTCATCGGTCCAGGAACTCTCGTTACCGAATCCCGCGTCGGCATAGTCAAACCGTACCCGGTAGGCGATTTTACGGGTGCTGGCTGCGGTGTTGGTAACCAGGCTGGTGCCTGTGGTGGATTGGGCCATTACACCACCGCTACCGTTTCCAGCCCCAACTCGCAGTTGTACCGCTCAGTAGCGCCGCCATCCTCTATGTATGATTCACGCCAGGTATTTTCTACCACGCGCACGGTATAGGTTGTTGTCGCATCATTGGACATAATAAACGACTGGGATGTCTTGATTGCTGCCCGCGCCCTAAGTGCGTTTTTCTGCGCCTCTGTGATGTGCTGCCAGCTCAAGTTGAATTTGTACCGCGTGCCTACATAATCATAGACTGTACTCCCGTCAGCCATGACATGCGCCGATCCCACGTCCACAAATTCCAGTTCAAAGCCCTCATGGTCATAGAGAGGTTCAGCCAGCCCTGCAACGCCTATGGTGATTGTCATTGGCTAGTCCTCCTCCACATCACCCAGGATTTTAGCGACCAGCGGGGCCAGCCGCCGCGCAAATTTCAGTGCATAGTCGGTTTCGTTGATCGCCTTGTAGATGCCCTGCTCAACCGCGTTCCATAGGTCAAAGCCGCCACCGGAGAGCTTCGCCTTGTTCTTTTTGGTGTTCTCCCGTAGGTGTGCCGAGAATTTGGCCGTCGGGTCACTCTCCGCCACTTTGTCGCTGAACCCCTGCATGATTTGGCTGGCCATGTCGCCGCCGACCAGGGCCTGGTCAAGGCCCAGCATCTGGGCGACTTCCTCTTTGCTGACTGACGTCCCCTTGGCGCCCATTGCCTGGACGATCATGTCAATGCTCAATTCCTTGGCGGCGGCGTTGCGCATCGCCTGCTCAACGGCAGCCACGGCGGCATCTATGTTCAACAGGTCGGGCCGGAAGAGGCTTGTCACGTCTTTTGACGTTCTGGCTGCCCAGTCTTTCAATCCCGCTTCGCTGCCAGCCAGGATGTGGTCAGGGATTTTGAGAACACTGGCCCAGTCAGCGTGTGCCTGCAATTCGGCAAAGCCGTTCTTGGCTATGGCGTTCAGGCGCCTGGCGCTTTCGTCCCAGTTGTCTACATAATCATCACCAAGAGCCATGTCGCCAGCGGTGACATTGGTCGGGGACAATGCGCTTTCGATGGTGGAGCGAATATCGCTGTATGCGCTTTCCCAGGCCCTCGCCGAATCCTTGGCGGCTCGCCCTTCCTCGGTGGCATGGATCGCAGCATCACGGATGAATTGTTCTTTCCATCGCTGCACCATGCCGGCTATTGCCATGCCCACCTGCCTGAGCCCGCCCCACATATCCCAGGCGCTATCCGTCGATCTCTGTAGCGCCGCGATGAACGGATCCAACTCCGTGACCGCCCCTGCTGTCGCTTCCCCCACCGCCTTCATGCCAGAAGACACGACCGCCTGTGCACTGGTCAGGGATTCCAGGCCCACGGTAGCCTCGTAGGCCGCTTCTGCCATCCTGAGGGGGCCCACGTACTGATCCTCAATGCCCAGCGCCAACGCCTGATTGTAGAGCATCTGCGCCTCGGCCAGCTCTTCATAGGCCTGCGCAGTAGTGAGTGCGGCCGGGGCAAGAAATCCTAGTACCTGTATGGCCTCGTCCCAGACTGTGCCTTCCACCAGGTCGGTTATCTGTTCGGCCAGGTAGCCTACGGCAGGCGCCGCCTTCTCTCCTGCGGTAACCTTCAGGTCTTCCAATGCAGCGTTCATACGTTCAATGGAATCACTGTAGTCGTCAGTAATCCCACCCGCCGCCTCAATTTCCTCCCGCCCGGTACTGATGACGCTGGTCAACATCGCCTGTTTGCGCTCGGCGGCGTCCAACTGTTTGGCGGTTTTGCCAATACTCTCGGCGTAATCATCCATGACCTGTTCCATGTCAAGGACAATGCCGAGGTTATCCAAAATCATCCGAGATTCGCGACCGATGCCGGTGGTGATGTCGTTCAGCGCCTGCGTGGTCGTCAAGCCCATCGCCCGCGCCCGCGACCGGGCAACATCTGTCAGTTCCTCCCACTGTTTGGCGTTGGCCCCCAGGCCCAGCAGAATCCCCTTGTTGGCGGCAGCCATCGCGTCCATTTCTGACACAGTGCCACCTGTAGCCCGTTTGATAGCGTTTAGGATGTCAGAGGCAGAACCTCCTGCACCAGCCGCCAGGTCTTTGAATGCGGCCTCGGTACGCATGGCAGCCGCGCCCAGTTCGCCCAATCCCCACACGGCCTCGATGGCCTGCTTGCCCATGTAGGCGAATCCCATCGCGCCCACCATTTGCAACGCGCTGGACAGGCCACTGGCTTGACGTTCCAGGCCCGTGACTTCCTTGGACACGCCTCTGAGCGACCTCGTTGCGCCCTTGTCCTGGCCTATCAGTTGTATCAGCAGTTTGTAGATTGACAACTACTTCACCCTTGGCGGGTCCATGCCCTGTGCCACCATGCCCATCACCTGAAAGACCAGCGGGTCATATTCCGCTACCTGTTCAGGTGACAATGACGCCCCAGTCCAGTGGTTGAATAGTTTGGTTTGCCACAGCAGAACCGCCAGATCAGGCGGGTCAGGAGGGGGGTCAAACTGCACCCCCGTGCGTGCTGCTACGCACCATCGCCCGACCCGCCGTTCTAGTTTTTTACGGCGCTAGTCAACCACTCGTTGCGCTGTTGCGCATACGCACTGACAGCCCACAGCAGGATGTCAGAGAACTCGCCATTCGCCAGGTCGTAGGCCGCCTCACAGTCCAAAATCTCATAGATGACATCCACGCTGCTGTCATCAAGATATTCGGCAGGGACGGCTACCTGATCGATCTTGCGCGACATTTCCCAGTAGGCGTATCTGTCCCACGGGTCTGCCTCCCATCCCTCATCATCCGGCGGCTCTGGTTTTTGTGGCGGTGTCCATTTCTCATCATCCACATTCAGCCAGAACGTCAGCACGATGCCAGGATAGCCCATTCCCTCGCAATCCACATCTCTGGTCAATCTCGGGAGTATTAAGCCCATTTCGTCGTCTACCGCCTTTCTATGCAGTCGAATAGGTCGTGTACGTCACCGCGTCAACAGAGTTGAACCCAACCGTCCACTCAATTGCGCCATCATACGGCTCGGTGAACGACCGGCTAATCAGCTCCATCGTGGTGCATTCCCACAGGTCCAACCCGGCGGTGTGCCCGGTCGGGCAGACGTTTAGCGTTTGCTTGTCACCCATCGTCAACGCGGCGATGACATCCGTTCCGCCCGAGTCATAAAGCACCGTCAGCGTTACGCTGGTGTTGGACGGCCCCTGGAAGCCCAAAACCTGCTGCCGGGACGTATCCCCCTTGTGGGTGATGTCGATCTTCTCGGATTCGCCTTTGTCCTCATTGAGATCCACCGATCTCCCGGTGCCGCTGATGTCGGTGCCGCCGTACTCGACATACAGGTCTATACCACTCAATTGCGCCATTTTCTAGCCCTCCGTGTTTTGTTCCTGCCCCAATCGTTCCAGTTGTTCATCCAGCCAGGCCCAGCCGTCGGCCACGCTGTACCTGTAGCTGCCCACATGGATCACCCCATTGTCGCGGTCTACGCCCACGGTTGCCCCGACGTCGTGAGCCTGGTAGTAAAACGGCATATCCGGACTGCATCCTCGGACGCAATCGGCCCACATAAACTCCTCGGGGTCATTGTCGCCGCACATGGCCTCTAGCACCCAGCGCCGATGCAGAGAGAACCCAAACGCCGCGCCGTCTACCGCCTGCGTCCCCGTTCTCTCGTAGCGATTCAGCCAGATTCCTGCCATGTACCCGCCTCTAGATTCTACCGTTTCTGGCATCCACCAGCCACAGGGTTGCATCCTGGCATCTACCCGGCGGTTGACGTAATCGGCACACACGATGTCAAATTCCTGGTTCGCCGGTTTGAATCGCATCCGGTTCAGCTGGTCAGCTCGGAACCCGTGGTCATCCTCGATAATGCAGAGCGTGTCACAGTCCGTCAATAGAAATTCCCTGATGATCTTGTTGTGCGCCAGGGGTAGCCTTACCCCCATTTCGATGTTGGGCCTGCCGTCGGGCCCCAGCGTGTTCAGCACCCGGTCCCCAGGTTGGAACTGACCTTGCACCAGCATCATAGTCCACGAAAGCCAGAACTCGGGAACGCCTTTGTAATAGGGCACGCCCACTGCGATTTTGCCGAATGATCCAGTCATTTTCTACCTTTCTGCCCCACTCGGGGGCAATTCACACCCTAGCTTCTGGTATGCTTGACGCTCAGATAGTCCACGTCAACGGTTTTGCTGGACGTGCCATCGCCACAGGCCACAACCGTTAGGTACAGATTCACGTCGGGCGACACACCAAACGACCCGGTGAATGTCCCTACCAGCGCATCGTTGATGTAGAACAGGATGCCGGTTGCGCCATCGGCAGGGATCTCGATTCTGAACTTCTGGTAGGTGTCGGCTACAGGTGCAACGACCGAGGTTGCGTTGCCGGCGTCGTCCGAATCGCCATCGACCGCGCACATCCACCATTCTTTCGTCGTGGCGCCATCATCGAAAAGAAACCCCACCGCATCGCTGGCGTGGGATGTGATAGAGTCTGCCGCATTGGTGAACGGTTCCTCTAGCGTGGTAATGTCGGTCAGGCCCACGAATACGGACACGTCGGTGATCGCGGTGTTGATGTGCAATCGCCCCTGAACCACAAGCCCGCCACTGTCAGCCTGGACAGGCACATGATAGACTGCCTGGACCGCGTCCTCTGCCGCGGTCCCGTCATTGTCGCCGGTGGTCAGCAGCATCACGCCATTCTCTGCGCTGCTGATGGCCGGGTCGATGGCCTGCGCGTCGTTGCCACTGTTCAGAATCCAGGGTGTCTCAGCCTCTACCCACGTCTGGTAGGTGTTGAAATCGTCAAAGAAGATGGTCTGCCCTACCAGGTCCAACTCTGCGCTGCCCGCTGGTGTGAGCTGCCCGGTGTAGTCCACTTCCCAGTAGTTGGTTGCCGCGGCCCCGATGCGCCACACGTCAGCCGCTGCACCTACAGCGATGTTGCCCACGTTGGCCGCCGAACTGTAGATCACTTGCCCCGAGTCCCTGAAATAGAGCGGGGTGTCGGTGCTCATCGTCAACGCGGCCGCCAGCGATGTGGCTACCGCGCTTTTGTCCACAATGAATCTCACCCATTCGTCATCAGACCCTACCCCGTCATCGACTTTCTGGTACAGGGCAGAATAGTCATCCGTGGCGCCCCCGGAAGTGCCGCCGTGGATGTGCAAGCTGCCTTTTGGTGCGCTTGACCACGGATCGCTTGCCCCGTCCGGTGCGCTGTCGTTCGTGATGATTTCGATGTAGGCCGTCGATGTGGTGTCAGCGTCGTAAACTCTGACCACCGAAACAAGCGTGACATTTGGTGTGTTTGCCATTGTCTAGCCCTCCCCTTCGACCGTGGCGACCACGGCGAAGTATTTGTCTCCTGCGAAATTCGGTTCGCAGCCTATTGACCATGACAGGTGGCCCGCACATGGCCTGGTCATGCCTGTGATTGCGTCGTTCAGCGTGTCCATCATTGCCAGCGCATCACTCCAGCGGTTCTCATTGCGGTTTTGGCCTATCGGTTCCATCAGCACCACGACCCGCGCCTTGAGTGTAGGCCAGCCGCCGATAGACTTGGCCATGAACGGTCCGCCGTCCATGCCTGCGATGTCCACCCACTTGCACGGGATTTGTGCCGTGGGCACCGACAGCGGCGGTTCATCCAGGCTGGTGACGCCCGTTACCTCCAGGTCTTTGAACGCGTCGTAAAATGTAGCGAATGAGGTTGCCATGGTTATACCCGTTTCCTGTAGGATTGGAGCAATAAGCGCACGTCAGCCGGCATCCCCTGTGGCGTGGTGATAATGCCACTCTCGGGAAATACCGTCACGTCATATATGGCGGCGTCTTTCTGGTCGTACAGGTAGTTGCACCAACGCAGGCAGGCTTGCTTGATGTCATCCGGCGGTGTGGTGCTGTAACCCCATGTGCCCGTCACGTTGACCCAATAGTCGGTGTCAAACTCCCAGTTGGTCGTTGATGTCGATTTAAGCCGGATGCCACGGTACGGCGGGCCATAGTTGCGATGCACCAGCCAGTATTCCGTGCTCTCTATCTCTGTTTCGTCGCTGTCGCCATTCAGCAATTCCGTGATGGTCAGCAGGTCGCGGTCCACGTGTAGCGTCTGGCCGTCATTGTCCAGGGCATCGCTCTCGTAGTAGCGGGTATCAGTCTCCGCCTTAAACACGCGATGGCAATGGGTTTCAATAGATCGGGTTGCCGTTCTCAGCAGCGCCGTCAACAGCGCGTCATCGTCGGTTTCTGTGGCGGCAATGCCCCGGTACAATTTGTACTCGTGCAGACTTGCATACATATTCGCCATTATGCCACCGCCCTGGTCACATCCAGTGTCACCCGTGCTGGGCCGTCGGTCAACGTGGTCACGGCCCCGGCAGCGGTGAGCATTTGCACGTCGTAGTAGAGACCGCTGTTTTCGGTCAGGTCGTCTGTCTCCGTTTCGTCCAGGGCAATGGTAAGATCCCCGTCGTCCTCATCGCTCACAGTGATGCTTCCTTTCGCTGCCGTGCCTGCCGCCGCGCCGTTTATGTAGACCAGGCCCGCCGATTCCTCAATTTGGATGATGCTGGCGGTGTCAACGTCGTCCCGGTCACTTTTCACCGTGAACCACAATTTGGACCGCCCGCTGATGTCGCCCAAGTCGGTTAGGCTGGCGCTCAGGCTGTCGCCTCTGTGGATGGTGATGAGTCCACCAGCCACCGCCGCCGCGACACTCACCCCGCTCTGTGTCAGCGTCCTGGTAGCAGAGGCCCAGACCGCCGTCCCAATTTCAGCCGTTGCCGTCGCTGCCAGTTCGTCGTCGGTGATCGCATCCGTGGCGATTTTGGCTGCTGTAATGGCGTTGTCAGCCAGGACCACGCCAGTGGTGCCGGTGTCTGCCAGGATGCTGTCAACGTTGGTGTCTACCGTCGCCAGCGCTGTTGCCGTGGCGAGGCTGTCCAGGTTGGCAGCGTGGACAATAAGCTCAGCCTGACCTTCCAACCACTCGGCGCCTGAGTTGTCTGCCCACTCAATGCAGATGTTCCCACCCGCGCCAGCGGCGGTTGTTTCGGCGGCTGAGACAACAACCTGAACCCGTTTCCCGGAAGCAGGAGTCGCGGTAGGATCATTATCCAGTGTGTCATACGCCCCGCCATTGGTGGTCATACGAAAATCGTTCGCAGCGTCAATGGTTGGATTGGACTGAATCGTAGTAGCATCAGCCCATAGCCAGATACCAAAAGTAAAGGTACTCCCAACTACGGCAACCGTGTTCGCCATGTGCTACTCCCTACAGCCCGTCGATTTCGCTCTGTTTCACTGCCCGCGCCTCTGCATTCGCTACCATGTCAGCAGAGAACGCAACATTGTCAGCGTCTTGGCTCGCCTGAATGTTCCGCGCCGCAGATTCCAACGCGGCCAGTTCTGCCTCTAGCCTCAGCCGCTTCAGTGACGACCGGAATAGGCCCGGATCGCTGTCAAACTCTTCCAGAATGATGTCTGCAATCGCTTCCATCTGTGCCGTTGTTGCCATTACTGCCTCCTAAATGTTGAAACTTATTTGTCGCCCCTTAGCCACATGCTGCTAAAGTGCTGCCATTGCCGCGTGTGCCAGAGCAATCTGCGCAGGCATCATGGCTGTCGTCTTAATCCCGACCGCCGTTATACTACCGCCTAGCACTGGAAACGCAATCACCCCGCTGTTGTGCGCACCAATAGCCACTGTATTCGATGCTATTCCAACCCAGGCCCCAATGGCCAGGTCGGCCACACCATCCCTGTATCCCTGCGTTGGAACAACACACATATTCCCATCACCAAACCACAGACCATTGGCTGAATTAGCGCTTGCGCCATGACCATAGGTATATCTATTCAGCCCACCTGCGTTATTACGCGGCCAGCAGTAAAGCTGAGTACTACCTGCTGACTGTGAACCCGCCACCATATTCATGTTGCCCACGGCAGTTGCCGGAATACTCGCAAACTGAACCATCATGGACCACGTAGAAGCTGGCACTAGTTGAGTGTCAAGCGCCTCCGTGGCAAGGGTAAATGTCAATCCCTGACCGGCGTTCCATCCAGGCTCCGCAACGCCGCCGAAAGGGACAAGGAGCTGACCTGATAGCAAATCCGTTTTGGATGCTACGTAACTGGCTGCCCCTTTGAATCGCCAGTAATAATCGAACCAATCAGACCAACTTGCAGCATCCTGCCCTTTGCCGCTATGTATCTTTAGCGAATCCATAGCACCAAAAGTAGGCACGTCACGTGGACCACGAATAATCTGTACACTCATAAGCTAGACACCAAACTCCCACCTGCCGACAATGGCAGCCAAAACGCATGGAAGTCGATCACGCCAACGGTCAGGTCAGCCGTCGCCACAGTCAGAATGATGTCGGACCCGTTCGCCACGACGAATTGACGCGAGCCGCCAAACAGGTCGATGGCGCCGGGGTTGGCCTCCGGCCCTGCGTCCTGCCACGTTTCGTAGGCGTCTAGCTCAGTGGCCGTGGTCTGTGCGATCAGCGCCGCCGTGTTGCCGGTGATGCCCAGCTCAATAGTGGCC
>Ga0075125_10001798_pt1 | contig 10464 bp, 9 predicted proteins | sample AntAceMetag02UKN_FD_69810 | JGI IMG/M metagenome (GOLD analysis project Ga0075125, IMG submission 69810) | Saline lake microbial communities from Ace Lake, Antarctica - Antarctic Ace Lake Metagenome 02UKN | ecosystem: Environmental > Aquatic > Non-marine Saline and Alkaline > Saline | place...
GTCGTCATCAACTGCACAGCACCCCCTGCCCTTATGACCACCTACAATATGAATAATTACAGGTACTGGGGTAGTAAATTTGATGGGAAAGGGAAGCTGTCGGTCCTTAGTTCCGGGGCAGGGATGCAGACGACACTGGAGCAGCTTGGTAAAGGAATATTCAGTCCTACGTTTTCGAACAAGGAAGCCTCGATACAAGCTCAGGATGGGTTCGCTGAGTTCATTGTAAAGGCAACTGGTGTGTTAATCGAAGCGATTAGCAATGAACGCTACAAAGAAGACAGTGTTACTAGCCACTTTGAAACCAGGGGACGTAAACTGCTACCTAGTTCAGGACTTGCGGCTGTTGGGCTTAATGTTAGCAAGGTTCTCATGTCGTACATTCAGTCGAAGATTAGATCAGCTAATCCTTACGCAACCATTCAGGCCGTACTCGGTAGCCAGATGTTCATCAATTTGATCCCTATGCCGTGTGGCAAGATGGACATGATCCCAGCATTCCCCTGGTCAAAGGAGGTCATTGGTACGATACGCCGTAGGGATATCCTTTCGTTACGGGACTCCACTGCCATGCGCGCGATGAATGAGAACGTAGATGCTGTCATGGTACCGGTTCTATATAATGCTCTCGAATTTCGTTTGAATGACTATGTGATATGGCCGGAAACAGCGGACCTTCCTTCTGCGGGTGTATCCAAGGTTGTCAATATCCCGCAGTGGCTCAGTCCGTTCGCAAACAGTGTTGCGTACCTTCCCAAGCAGACGACGACCACGAAAACGAACAAGTCGTCGAAGGATACTACGACAGACATCGAAAAGAAGTCAGGGGATTATCGGGCTGTGGCACTTATCCTGGCGAAGGCGTTCTTTGCTGAAGTAAAGAACAGTGGTGTGACAATGGAAGTCGCTGTACCGTGGAATCGCCTGGAATTTTTGGACGCGCTGGGTTATCTTATGGAAATAGAACAACCGCTCGTTGGTACAGAGTCTGCGAGAGAGAACCTGTTCGGCTTACTGTCTGGTGCTGCACTGAAAATACAGACAACACCAGGTGGCAGTAGCGCAACCATGAATCTGTTATTTTCGCATGTTCGCGGTGAGTCCTTGCAGAGTTCCTACTCATTGGGAAGTAACCCACTGTACTCGGTTCAAGGCGGACCAGTGTCTAAGCTACAGGAATTCATAAGCAAAACGACAAGAACATTCACCAGACAAATACAGATCAGTCTTGAGGGCGGTTCATACGATAACTACCTGGATAAGGCGATAGCAGCAGCGAGTAATAAGAAATGACCGAAATAAAGAGCCCCTGGGCAAAGAAAGACCGGCTGACTGAAAAGACTGAAAAGACTAAAGAGCCTATTAATAAAGACTCGCTGGACGCACACTACAGGACTTGGAAGCAGGCACAGTCACCGCAGACAGCGGGGCCGATGCTTGAACAGTTACAGCCTGATATCGAGGCATCATTAAAGCACTACGGCGGTAAGAACCCGGATAGATTGCGAACTCAGGCGCAACTGCTTACACTACAGGCGGCCGAAAGCTACGACCCTGATAAAGGAACGGCGCTTAGCACGCATGTCCGTAATAGTCTGCATAAGCTGACGAGGATACGGAACGATCGTAGCAATGTCATGCATATTCCGGAGAACGTACTTGGCGAGCAGGCCAGACTCCGTGAGATCGAAGACGAGTTCAAAGCAGAGAATGACCGGACCCCGAACCTTTCGGAGCTGGCGGATCGTAGCACCTACTCGATCAAACAGATTCAGCGCATCAGGAATTATAACGGAACTTCCACAGAATCGGCAAGCACCAGTGAAAAGGGAGACCTGCTTTTATCGGGCGAAGACAAGACTGCTGAGAAGATGTGGTTGGACTACGTCTACTTTGAGCTAGATCCGATTGATAAGAAAGTGTATGAATGGAGTACAGGCTACGGCGGCACCGAGAAGATCCCGAAAGCAGAGATCGCTAAACGATTGGGTATTAGCGCACCAGCTATCAGCAAGCGAATCAACAAGATCCTCGGTAAAATTGAGGAGGGGCAAGAATTAAATGCTCGATAAGATCTATGACGCACTGAAAGAAGACTTCGATGCAAAGCTCGAGGCCCTGACTGGTACGGGAGATATGAACCCGTACACGCCGCCTTCACAGTTGGCGGAAGCGAATGTCAGTGATGTTATCGAGGAAACTAATGACGCGATGGCAGATGCCGCGGATAATAATCTGCGAGAAGAGCTACACGCAGAAAGCAGGAAAGCCAATTTATTGATGAGTATGGCCCGGGATAATCACAGTGCGACACGTACAAGGCTAAACCAGGTAAAGGGCTATCTGTTGTATATTGACAGAGCGTTGTATGAAGCCGAGCCGGAGGACTTAACAGATAGTGACGGTATGCTACTCGCTAACATAAAGAGGGTGGACTTGTGAAGGATTTGTCTTTTCTTTCAGACATACAGCGGGTACTCGAAGCGCCCATGGCCATCACCGGCGACTGTAGCGGCCGAGTATCACTTGCACAGCGGGTCATCACCATGCTGATGAGCTCCACTAACGATCCGGCCAGAACCTACAGTGTTGGGTTGTTACAAGATATAGGAGCTTCCAATGTTTTAGGCGCGGAAGATCTTGAGAATCAGTTTACATTAGCTGTCTCTGACGCCCGTGAGATTATCACAGCAGAGCAGGCTGTTCGAACGGATCTTGGTGCGGATGACATGCTCGCTGATATTATTGTTGATAACCTGGTGGCCAACGGCGACACTGTTTCGGCAGACATACAGATCATTTCGGTGTCGGGAGAAGTACTAAAAGTGAGCCTTGAAATTTAGGAGGTATATATGCTGGATGTAGCTAACATAGATTCTGAAGTCCTGCAGGACTACGAAGAGCTGTTTATAGCAGCTTACCAAGAACTTTATCCTAAATATGAGTGGGCATATGGCAGTCTGCTTTACGAGACAGTTGTACGTCCAACGGCAATTCGGGCTGCGAGTGATGAAACCGATCTCGATGTATTACGTGCCAATATGTCATTGTACTTGGCAAGTACCGCAACCGTTCCGGATGCAGCTTTGGTTAACTCGCTTGCCTCAAATTTCCGGGTGTCTCCGAAGACAGGAATTTATGGAACAGGTGAAATTGCGGTCTACACCAAACAAGTTGGAAACGTCTATATTACGAGTGGTAGCACACTAAGTGCTGGTGGCGTAGCATTGACCAATGACAAGACGTATGTCGGGGTAGTGAATGCCGATAGCTATGTAGACAAGGACGATACTGTATACCGCCAGCTCGTGGCAGTCGGAGCTGAATGGGTCTTCACGGTTCCAGTACGAACAGTTGCTTACACTGATTCAACGGTTACTCAAGGGTTAACCGTAACAATGGCTGGACGTCCTGCCCAGGTAAGCCGGATTGAGATAAGCTCTAGTGTTATTGGTGGCCGGGCAGAAGCGTCTACAGAGGATATCGTTTCCCAGGCGTTCTACGGCTTAACTGCTAAGGTTCCAAGCGGTAATACACATCTGGCGGCATTGTTTGCCGACCAAGCTGATGTAAATATTCAGAGTCAGGTCTCCTTCGGTGTCAACGACGTCGAGTGCATTCGCGACCGCGATAATGTGTTCGGAATTAGTACAGGTGGTAGGGTAGACACCTATTGCAGGACAGCAGTTATCCCAGCGAGCCGTGTGGTCACTGTAAGCGCTTCTCGCGCATCTTTGACCGCCGCGTGGTCCATGTTCGTTGATAAGGGGACGGCACTCGGTTTTTATCGTATTACATCGATTAAACATGCCAGCAGTGGTGTGCAGATAACGGATGAAGCAGGTGCTTCTGTTGTGTATGGATATTCAGAGGATGATGATGGACCACACGTATTCAGCCCAGATACTGCTCGGTACAGTGTGTATCAGACCGCGCTTATCACTTTTGAATACGATGGTGTCGCAACTACCGAGGACTCTTTTGAAGTCACGCTACTTTCGATGCCATTGCTTGATACGCTGCAAGAGTTTATTGTGGCAGACAACATTCGTAACGAGGCACAGGATGTATTAGTTCGTGCACCACACCCCGCATGTGTAGGCGTTACCGTGATTGTGGAACGTGTTACAGGTGATACAGGAACTACAGTGGCTGTATTGCAAAACGCTATTGCAGGGATCATTAATTCGACGGACATAGGTATCGATGGTCTCGATGCTTCGTTGGTAGTTAATGCGGTCGAAGGAGTAGCCGAGTCCTTGCATGTTGTATTCCCAGTTTCGCTACAGGCTGATTTCCAGCTTCCGGACGGAACTATTACCACGAAGCATTCATTGGAAGGCAGAGTAACAGTCCCGGAATCAACCTATGATTGGGTAACCGAGAAGAATACATTTTACTACTGTCTTGCTTCGAATGTCTCGGTAGACCTGAGAGATAAAACATGACACAGAGAACCGAGCTAAGAAAGATGTTCGGGGCGTTTTGGAATACGGCCTGGAAGGATGAAACTTTTTATAACGCGCTTGTGACAAGTACGGAGTTCCTATTTAACCGGCTTGGACGGAAAGTTGATTCTTTGCCGGCTTTCTTGAGCAGGTTCGATATTCCTGCAAAATCATATAAAGAGTCTGATTATGTTCGGGCGGACGAGCTCACACTTACGCGCAAGTATGTTACGCTTGGAACCTTCAATATGGACCAGGGTCGGACCCTTGATGAATTGCAGGAATCCCCACAGGTTTGGGCAATGCCGGCTCCTTCCGAAGATATAGGTGTTATCACGGATAGTCCGATCAGCCCGCAGGTATTGTGGCACAAAGGAACTGACTTTGATATCGTTGACGGCGAGTTGCGCTTGTATCGAGATCCGTTTGTCGACGAGTTCAGACAGCATGTGGAATCCATTGACGACGATCTCATAAAGCTTGTTGATTTATGGTTCTTAGATGCGCGGGATGATGATAATTTTCTTTCTGATCATTACGGTCGGGTAATTGGTATGTTGACCCCGTCCGATGACTACTACAAACGGATCCTTAACACTGTGTACGACCTGCTCCAGGAGGGAGCGACTCGTTATAGAGTGGTGGCTTTTATAGGCGCCATAGTCGACACGGATGTATGCCGGGTGGCGGGATCTGTTGAGGAGGTATGGGCTGAAGGAACAAGGTCTTGGGTAAATGTCAGTGGGGCACTGCACAGTTGTCCGGGTACAGGGAAGGCTATTGTGTCTCCTGGAGATTCTGTCGTTGAAGGGTCACTACTATTCGATGTGTTTGACATTGTTAGTGGTAGCACTTCAATTGATCAGGGTGCCTTTCCTCAGCTCATTCTTGGATCGGCATTTATAGATACGCCAAGCGGAAAAGGTCTAAGCTTCGAAAACGCCCTGGTTACCACGGAGACCTACCAGTTCCCGATAGGTGGGTATGCATCAGATGTTGCTGCGTTTTGGGTGTATGTGGAGACACAAGCACTCATACGCGGTATCGATCTTGAAGAAGCTATTATCGACGGACAAGCTAAGCCGTGGACAATAAACCCATTTGAGTTCATACGAGCTAATTTCCTTTCAACATGTTCCATCTTTATAACGGCGGATTTCTCTGTTGTTCCGGATATCAATGCGTTGAAACTTCTTCGGTACCTGGATTTGACACTTCCGGCAGGAACAACGTACTTTGCCAATATCTTTGGAAACGTTGATGAAGAGGAGGTGCCGTTGTGTACGAATGACGAGCTCCCAGGGGCCCTAACTAACGATGCTGATGAATTGGAAAGTATATCGATAACAGAGTATGGTATAGGAAGAGAAAAACTTTACTGAGAGGTAGTACCCTATGAAGCTCAACTGCGCGTTTGAAATAGCCCTTGTAGACGGCGGGAATTGGCTCGATCGCCTCTGTAAGATGCATAATACAGTGATGTATACGGGTTACGACTTACTCGCAGCTATGGCATCGTCAGACAAGTACATCAATGGAATGTACCTTGAATTTACAAAAGGCGTCGTAGCTGATCCCACCCCCATCTCCCCTACACGGGATAGAGCTTATTACGCTGCGCTTGAAGCTGTTGGTTATGTCGGAGATCTTGGTTATTGCCGTATCCCGATCACGCTTGCTCCAGCCTATAGCACTACAGGTACTGACTACTTGTCAAATAAGGCTACACTAGTTTCTGTTACCGATCCGGTAGCTGCCGGAACTATTGCGGTACAGGATGGTATCAGTCAATTTTTTACGGTCGCCCTGGTGCACATCGCAGATATTGATGATGCTTCTCAGGACAAGATCTACAATGTTGCCGTTGTAAAGAACGGCGGTGTGTTCGCACCAATTCTGAAGCCGGCAAATGTTCAGATCGGCATCACTGCTACTATGAAATTTGAAAAGACGCCGTAGGAGGTAATCGATGACTTGGGCAAATACTGTACCACTCTACGAGCAGGATAACTCCACACAGTATGCTGAGATGAACAAACCGCTCGCGGCTCTCATCGAACGTACCGACTACTTGAAGCAGCAGATTGACCAGGTGACTGCAGGTGAAAACTTGATAGCCACGTTCTCCACTTTGGACGAAGATACAGTTGTTGGTGATGCTGTTTATATCGACGTAACTACAGGTGCTGTTTCGAAAGCGTTGTCCGGATTCCAAACTACATTCGCTCAAGATGGTAGTTTCCGTTTGGCAGCTTCCGGATATGTGCTTGGAATTGTCATTGAGAAAATCAATGCAACAAGTGGGCGTATATTCCTGAATGGAACGCTGGATGATCAGACGGTTGCTGATGCCGCATTAGGCGCTGCGGCTGTGGCCGGAATTTATCGACTCTCCATGATAAATAAAGGTGAGCTTACTGTATCAGAGCAGGAACTTGATATCCTGGTTATTCAATATCAAGGCGCCGGCGTCATGACCATGTTCGATAAGCGCGCAGCCATCCCGAACCACATCCATCAGACATATCTGCTTGATCAAGTCTGGCTGGTTGAGGGTGACAGCGATTTCGACGATATGGAGAAGCCGGCGGGGGCCACTTATGGCTATGACCTGATCAACGATCTTAACATGCAGCGAGTGTTTGCCACAGTTCCTGGTGCCGTCCGGATCTTTGGTGATGGTGAATTGTTGGCTGAGACTGAGGTAGTCGGTAATGAAGATAATTTGTGGTGGATCGATGCGATCAGTATCCCAACGGATTACACAGTACTCACAGCCACAATCACTATGCCGTACACCTTTGGTGAACCAGTGTTGCGAGGCGCCACGACAGACACACCGACTGAGCTTTCGCTAGCCGCAGAGCAGGGTGTACTTACAGCCAACATGGTGGCCTGGACTTCTGAATCTGATCCCGATGGATCCGATGGAACAGCGCTCCGCCGGGTAGTTGGTCGTAAAATGTACACCGTACCAGTCATTAATACTCTCGGTGTTGTCGGCGACCTGACCCAGGTAGACGACGGCAAGGGTGGTGTAGTCATCGGCCTTGGGCTTGGTTTGAATTCTTTCATCGAGCCACAGATCGTCAACCTTAACAATGCGATCGAGGAGACCGACGGGTATTACGTTTATTACGCGCTACCGTCTGGTCGTGATGCTAAAATGCTTGGTCGTATTTCATTACCGTTTTTTCAGGATACCAATCTAGCAGCAGCCGTTGTAGCCGAAGTACAAGGGCTAGCTGCTGGTGGCGCTATACCGGCGCTAGCTGTTAACTACAAAATGCAAGCATATCCAACCACAGCACAAGCTTTGACCTCTGTTTGGGATGGTAGCTTTACATTACCTACCTCAACCATCGCTGCTAATAAAGCACTCATTGTTGAAGCCGCTACTGCTGACCGGTTTAATATCACTTCACGTGGAACCGTCTTCTTAGAACTAGGTTTTGACACACCATCGGAGGATATCAAGATAACAAGGTTCGGCGTTATCTTGTACACTATCTAATGCCAGGCACATATACACCACTCACCGAATGGTGCGATGAAAACGCGCATCGCCAGTTCCCGCTTGCCGACGCTAGTGCTGCGCGGGATGTAGCGGGTGTTTATAGCATCCCACAAACCTTCATAGTCGATATGATTCTTGCGGCTCCAATCGCATATTCCCTCGATAAGTTCTACATCAAGTCGCTTGTAGTCAGGCGCTTGTTTGTTGATATCGAGATCGGGTATGACAATGGGTCGGCATTGACTGTTGGGTGGGCCAGGAATATTCCGGATACTGCTGCACGCAATAGCGTGTATACCATTAATCCGGTTGTCCAGGCTACCGAGAAGGATTTCGAGATGCTTTCAGGTGCCGTTGTCATAGGTGAAGCATTGGGTATTGTCAAGACGCCAGGAGTCTTCTCATTCGATCCGGTAGACACATATATCCATTCCGGCATAGTCACTGTTGGGTTGGCCTGCGTACAGTCGTTACAGGTAGGAGCTGCGGTGCTTACTGGTAACCTGATAGTAAAGGAAGGCGACAACGTGCGACTCGATGTCGATGCGGCAGCAAATAGTATTACTGTGAGTGCGGTGCTCACTGATGATGACTCTACCATCATCGGAAGCGACGATGATTTGATAGCCGCGTTAACAGCTAAATACGGGGCCCCTATAATATCAATAAACGGTCAGGGCCCTGACGGGGAGGGTGACTTTAGAGTTACCGGTGCGGATTGTACGTCCGTTAGTCGTGGTGTATCCAACATAACAATCAAGAACCAGTGCGCGGATCCATGTTGTGATAAGAGCCTGCTCACCGATGTTTACGGTGTTTTGAGCCAATTGAACATTCGGTATGCTGTACTCGAGTCCTACTACCAGAACATGAGTCTGACTATAAATCAGATGCAGGGACGTGTAGTGGGGCTTGAGCGTATATGACCTTCACAGCAAACCAGGTAACCAGCATAATTGTCCAGGACAAGAACGGAACCGTCAAGGGAACGCTTGAGGGTAAAGTGCTTTTGCAACGCGGCGATGGTGTACGTTTTGATGTGAGTGACGGGGAGCTCACTTTGAATGCTGGTGACGCGTACAACGATGAGAACTCCCGATACCAAAGAAAATTTAAGGTTATTGTCAATGGTGGTACTTTCATTGACGACGATGGTACTTCCATGACTTTTAGCGGTATGCCCTATTACATTGCGAGTCTTGGGGGTGTTAAAGGAAATTACGTAAACAACTTCGATTTCCTGAGTAATGCTTGTGGGCAGGTCGGTATTGGGGACAGTGTACTCGTTGACGGTGAGTTGGCTTTACTGGATATCTGTCAGGCGTGTGTGGATTGTGAAGATTATGCGCTGATCGTTACGCTTATGGAACGGATCGAAGAATACCAGGACTGGGATGTTACGCGGAACCTCGATACTGAGGCCGAGGGGGGTCAGATGGCCTTGTTCAAACAGTACCTGGCGACCTTACATTACTGGAATTATCTGGCGCAACATAAATGCATGCCGCTAGTTACTGTAAGGGGCAGTAGTACTACCTTTGTGGTGAAGTCTGGATACCTGAATAGAGGTGATGGCACATCATACATAGTCACGCAATTATATACTTTCGATTTTGAGTGGGAAGAAAATATTGGTACAGTTAGCTTTAAGATCACTGATACTAAGAATCGCCCGATTGCTCTCTCTGGTCCCACATTATCCGTTCATCAAGTTGATGATTATCGATACACCGCCACAGTGAGCTTTCCGGCACTTACGTACGACCAGCGGGTTGTTTATGAGCTTGTTGCGTGGGCTGACGAGATTCTTGTATCCGCTGAGCTTTCGGTCGACTGGACTGATACACATATCGGTGAAACAATTACCAAGGAGCGTAGCGGCTTGGTATGAGTTATTTTGAACATGCAGCTACCCCCTACCCACTGGCAGATAAGCAAGGGGATGTACCCAACAATATTCTAGTGGACATGAGTTTGACGGTGAATGACGATTATACAGACACTGCCAAAATAACAGTTTTACGTGTGACGCCGTCTTTTGCGTTTATAGCGGTAGAAACAGCTACTGTGCCACTAGCACATTTACATGTTGTTAATCCTGTTCCGGGCAAGCTGTATAGATTTGCCAATGATGGACCAGGCTGGGTAGTGTTTGGTCCTGGTATAAAGACCACTTACAGCTTACCTGAGGACGAGACTCTTGAGCTTGATCCTGGATGCCTGTTTATAGAATCTACAGATGTTTCTGAATTTCTACTCAGTGTGAATGGCAAGAGTTACGACATGCCTGATGTATTGAATATCGCGGCAGATGGCATATTGAAGCTTCGTATGGCAGAACGTGAAGTATACACCGCCATTTACCCACCAGTGGAATCTTCTTCCGAATCTTCTGAATCTTCCAGTTCCAGTAGTCAATCGCATAGTGATAGTAGTGATAGTAACACTTCGTCTGAAAGCAGTTCTAGCGAATCGTCATCGTCATCTGAGTCTTCCTCG
>Ga0075125_10001799_pt1 | contig 10464 bp, 15 predicted proteins | sample AntAceMetag02UKN_FD_69810 | JGI IMG/M metagenome (GOLD analysis project Ga0075125, IMG submission 69810) | Saline lake microbial communities from Ace Lake, Antarctica - Antarctic Ace Lake Metagenome 02UKN | ecosystem: Environmental > Aquatic > Non-marine Saline and Alkaline > Saline | place...
AATTCTCTGTCTCAATCAATACTTCAGTTCTATCATGAGAAACATCATTCGACTCAAGAATCTCTTTGCACTCTGAATCAGCCCAACCTTCAAAATCCTGTGTCACAATGTACTCTACAGGGCCTTTACGCCTTGCAGTGTCACGAGGTGGTGCTGATACTCCCGGTGTATAGTTCGTATCATCACCACCATAACCACCACAATATTCACAGTAACCTATTTGGTTTAACTTCATTTTAGGAAGTTCCAGCTCCTCTTGCCCATACCCTTCTCTTAATCCAAAGACCAAATCTCATCTTATAAGAAGCGTTATGGCTTAAATCATGCTCATCTACAAAGTAACGAATCTGAGGACGTTTTCTTTCTCTAAACTGAAAGTCTTCATGTCCACGTTTTCCAACATAGAAAGCACCAGTATCAGTCAGGTATCTCCAAGCGATAGGATCTACAAGATTCTTATAGATATTTTTATCGTTTAGCTGGCCAAAAGCCATCTGATCTGATTCTAGGATTCTCTTAGCTGTTTCATGAGGTGAACCGGATAACGTAAGCAGTGTATCTACAGGGAAATTCTTTATAATGTCAAGTTCGTCTTTGGCATTAGTAACATGAATTAAATTGTAGATAGTTGAAAAGTTAGTCGGTGTCAAATCTAAAGAAGCTACAGAGTAATAATAAGTACCTCCACCTTTATGTTCATTTGTATTGCCTGTAAGGTTAAACATACAAACATCATCATACATTTTTAAAGGATAAGGATCTGTCTGATCTGTATGAGAACCGTCAAATACAGTATCTCCAGCTACAGCACCACCAGCATTAAACGGGGTAGCTCCAACTGTTTCTCTTTTCTGAATATCCCTTTCTGCCCAAGTTTTGGCATACTTCTGAAGGATATTACCTAATTTAACATTATCGTCCACTTCGTCATCTGAAAGTGTAAGTCCTTTCTGGAATGTACGATATTTACAATACTTCACCCAGCCTTGTACTGGTGAACTGAAGTTGATATGCTGATTTTCTGCATCTCTTTCTATAAGCTCATCTGCACCAAGCATCTGAGTCTCTTTTTCTCCTGAGCCTTCATTGTTGTAGACCATTGAATAAATAGTCGAACACATTGGCTGCTCTTTAGCAAAAGCATCAAAAGCAACGCCATACATGTCTTTCACCATTGCGGCTTTAATATCTAGTCTTGTTCCACCCATCAAATCCTCCTGTTATATTTAGTTGGGCATTAATTAATTATCTGTTCCTATTATTGCTGTATTAGGATTAAGCATTACATCAACATAACCATCACTAGGTGATATAGTTGTACCTGCTGCAGCTTTTCCACCAACTATAACTATTCCATTTTCAGTTGTAGTTGTTAAGTTTGCATACTGATAAGTTGAAACTTTAACATCACAAGTTTCCATCTTCAAAGTTTCTGCATAATTAGTGGTGTAAGTTGAGTTATCATAAATAACTGGTATTCTAAACACAGCAGTTTTATCTGTAACCATCCATGCTTTAGTATTTCCTGCTGTTGAAGAACAAGTCTGCTCGCCTAAAACAACCCAACCTATAGGTGTTTCGCCATCATCACTTATTTCTCCAAATCCTGTAGAAGTGTTTAAATGGACTAACTTTCCACCTGAATTATATATAACTTCACTTGCACTCATTCCTATTAAAGAACCGCTCTTTCCTCCCGATACTTGGGAAAATTTAGACGGTCTATTTTCGACATAATCACCCATATTTCTCTCCTTTTAATTAGAGTTTTCCTTTTTTCTTTAAATCTGAATACATCTCGAACGCTACTTGTTCTTCCATGTCCCTGAACATATATATAGCTTCAGCCTTTTCATTATCATTAAGACTTTTAGAAGAAGAAGTTTCATTGGTGTTTGCCCCTGAACCTGATGATGTAGCACTGGATTTCTTTCCTTTAATCTTCCGGTCAGAAAATCCTCTATCATAACCACGTTTTTCAGCATCCGATTCCTTCTTCTTAGCGTTCTGTCTCAAATCCTTGAAAGCTTTACCATAAACGTACTGTTGAACTTTACTGAAATCATAACTAGTTCGTGCAACTATCTGGTCTGGAGTAGCTAAAAGAATTGACTTAAACTCTTTCTTGAACTCTGCATCTTCTTCTGCAACACTATCAAGAAGCTGTGTTCTTTTATCTTTAGCAACACCTTTCACTTTATCCAGATAATTCCTCGAGCTATTGTCATAATCAGCCTTACAGAGCTTAGAAGCCAAAAGGACTACAGCATCATCACTAAAATCTTCTGATTCATGATGTGCTTCCTTGTAAGCGTCTATAACTTCATCTTTAGATCGCTTAACTCCCTTAAGAACTACCTCTCCGGCATTAATAGCTTCAACCCATTTCTTCTCAGGAATATCAACTATCTCAGGCTCAGCTTGTTCCTCAAAACTCTTGACCTTATTATCAAGTCTATCGTGATTCGCCTGAAGGTGACGATTAGCCTTTATGAGCTTTTGATTCTCTTTATTGTAAGGAACTTTATACTTCTCAGCATAAGCCTTTTCCCTATCAACAAGCTCTTTAGCTTCATCCTCAGAGACGTTCAAATCTTCCTTATACAAATCAACCATGGACTTATCAAAGTCTTCAGGCTCATCATCAGAAGTATCTATGTCTCCATCCTTCTCAGGAACTTTCTCAGCATCTTCTTCTGAATCTCCAGCAGTATCCTGACTTTCATCAGAGGTGCTTTTGTCTTCAGGTTCTTCATCCTGATCTTCTTCCTTTTCAGGCGGAACGTATTCCTTGCCCTCTGCCTCTGCCTTAGATTTAGCTTGGGATTCCAAATGTTCTAACCAAGCTGCATCGCCAGCAGCCTCAGATACAGGGTCTGCTACAATAGCCATCTTTTCATTCTTTACAACAGTACCATCATGTTCAACAACCATAATTTACTCCTTTGTTCGGCAAGCCTTTCGGGTGTCGCCATTGTTCGTTTATCTATCTGCAAGCAGTGTTTATCGGGTGTCGCACAAGCGAGCCGAGTTCACTGGTATCACACAAAAAAAAAGAGAACCAAACAGGATTTCTCCTATCGGGTTCTCTGGGAACTCTAATTTGTTACATTTTTTAAGTCTCTTGGACTTCTAGTTTTTTAAAGAACAATTACCGCTTCACCAACATCTTATCTTTAGCATCAAACAGTATAATAAACTTTGTGAATTTACCACAATTATCGCATCTGCAACGTTCTACTATCCAGCCTATCTGTATTCCATCAGGATTAAGCAGAGGCTTTAATTCAACTTTACCTTGCTTCCATTCACCAATAAACCTCAATTCCTTAAAGTCTGGAAACTCTTTCTTAAATGCTCCGAACCTTAATATAAGGCTCTCACATACCCAACAGTGCATATTAGTTACTGAGCCTTCAGCATCTTGTTTCTTTACGTTCTTCAACTTGCCACCAAAATTGCTTTCTTTATCGGATTAACTGTAAATATTACGTTATTAAATGAACCACATTTCCTACATTTTATTACTATCACAATACTGCCCTTTTCTATATTAACGTCATACTCAAACAATATCTTCTTGTTGCATTTAGGATTACGACATCTAAACTTTTTCATTTTTGTCTTTTTCTCTTCCACCCAATGCCTCCACGCCTAAAAGTTGAGTTAGTTTCTTAACGTATCTATTATGCCCAATACACCTATTGCAACTATCGCCTCTCATCTTACAGTCAAACCTTATACAAGCTGTTACCCTATAATTCCCTCTTGTTTTAGGATTAACGCTCAAGTTTCACCGTACCATGTTGGTTCTTTGATTTGCTTAATTCCCACATCATCTTCTGCATCATCGTCCGTTCTGTCTGCTCAAGCGTTTCTATGAGCTTAAAAATACCTCTATCAGCAAGAGTAGATTGCACCCACGCAAGACCCTTACCGTTGGAATGAGAAAACAAGATAAACTCCTCTAAATCACTGAGCTTGAAACCTTTATCTTTAAGTAACTTGTACATCGTGAGTATCTTGAACTTGTTCTCATTATCGTCATCATAGTTAATCGCACCGAGGTCTTTTTCATCTAAGATTATCGGCTTCTTTGCTTCCTCTTCAACATAATTACTCGCAGCCTCAAGAGAACCAGCAACGACCTGACCTTCTTTAGTCGGATGATCCTTGACATCTCCACGCTCAACACCATAAAATGTTTTCTTCTTTTTAGACATTTAATCCTCTATTCCATATTTCTTATTGATTTTATCTAACTTCTTATAATAGTTCTTATCACCCTTATTTAAACACTTTATTTCTTTTTGACGACACTTCTCCATAATTTCAACAAATGAATTCATATCTCTCACAAATCCACTTATTCCTATTTCATCTTTTACTAATGCCATATCTAATCCTCGAAATGAAACATACTGACATCATCTACATCAGTACATATTTTATGTTTTTTCCATAAAGGTTCTGTGTTTTTGAATATCTCAAAAAATGTTTTATACATATCTTTAGTATGTTCTTTCAGTTCTTCACTCATTAGTTTCCTGATCATTGTTATGTTCAGCCAAAACCAGTGAGTACAAACCAATTATCTTCCATATTCTTTTCATAATATTACTCCTTTGAAGGTTTCTTTGCTGCATCCTGATCAACATCATGCAACAGTTTCTTGAATCCATATAGAATACCAAAGTTTCTATCATAAAAACTCAGACGCTCCTGAGTATCAATAATCGTACAATCAATCATGGAATCTATTATAGCCCGTTCGGTCATCTGGTATTCTTTACGATAGATAGCCAAATCACCTGATTTAAGAGCTCTTCGACCTATCCGTGCTATCTTCCTATACAGAGCTCGCTCATTGTCCTTCTGATTGATTTCTTCGCCTTCACGCTCTTGCTTTGATTTTATGCCGGCTTGTTTCATTTCTTCTCCTTATTCCCTATGGTCGTCATATATTTCAATTTCATAGCTTCCATCATCTTGAGCATTAATAATAATTAGCTCATACTTATTCACAAATTTAAGTAAATCATTCATATTCTTTATATTAACATACCAGAATTTTACCCTTTTATCATGATTGTAACGTTCTTTAACAGCTTCGTCACATGGTTGTTCTTTACCATAAACAAAAGAAGAAGTTCTTTTAACCTCAAATCTCATACAGCACCTCTTTCCTTCTTCAGCTTATCAACGTCTTTAGCATCTTTTTCTCTTGCCTTGACTTCTTGCTCGCTTGGCGGAGTCACAGCCTCTTTCATAAACTGATTCATAACGCCAAGAAGCTCTTTAGGATCAATCTGCATATCCTGACCTTTAGCCCTTGCCTCTGCTATGCCCTTGAGATATAAACCGATAGCCTGAACTGCAACCTGCAACTGCTCTGATTTAAACTGATCAGGTGTAGGCCATATCTTTTCCTTGATGTTATTCCACTTAGCACTCCAACCTGCTATGATATGTTTGTATAGAAAGTATACACTTTCAGGACGCTGAGTAAATATCGGAGACTCAACCAGTAATGTAAGCAAGGCCAAGTCTTCACGCTTCTCGTTGTTCTTCTGGAAATTGAAACTAAGAGCTTGACTCTGAATATTAACTCTTGCTGCCATGTCATCACGAGAAATACCTTCAAAAGCTTCATTACCTGTGATTGCCTCTGATTTCTTTCTAAACTTCCTGCCTTCAGGGCTTGACATCTGATAATTCAACTGAAGAATTATATTAGCTGTGATATTGAATGACTTCACAAAACATTTGATATAAGCCTTTATATTTATTCCAGACCGTTCAAGAAGAGCTAAAGTCTTACTTGCCGGAGCTGTAGGATCAACAGGGTCAGCCTTTCCGGACATACCTGAAGCAATACCTGAAAGGTCATCGTCTCCACCTACAAGATACTGCATCACTGCAAGAAGGCTTGAAGTATCGACTGCTGGCATGTGGTTCTGAACTGAATCAATTGCTTGGTCAGCATCAAGATTCATGCCCCAAGTCCATCGCTTCTCTATAATTTGTCTCCATGTACTTGAGCCCGGTTTAGTTATAGGACTAAACATATTTCTAACATAAACTGACTGAAGCATAAGATTTAATATGGCATCTTCAGCAACATTACTTGGAGTCAAGAACTCTGTAAGACTTGTCTGATAGATTCCGTCATTAGTCTTCTGAATCCAATGAGGTACATAAAAACACTTCACGCCATAGTAAGGGTATCTGATACTGCCTATAATTAGCTCCATATCTCTTTCACGCCAGATTATCAGTTTGATTTCATCTCCATCTTTATCTGATTCATTCTCTTTGAAGTAGAATACACTTAGAGTAATTTGATATTTTTTGTTCTCGTATCCTTGGATAGGTTCTAAACGCTCTTTGTCACCTTTCTGGTATTTAAGTGCATCAACATCATAAAGCTGGCCATCTTCTTCCATCCTCTTTAATTCCCAAAATGTATACTCAAGATCCTCTTCAATTAACTTGGTCCGGCACATACCTTCGTAACCTTTTGTCTGAGATCTTACATAAAGGTTTTTAGTATCAACGGCCGTAGGATATGCTGCATTGTATGTAATCTTGTTCTCATCAGCCACTATATCTATTTGCTTGTAATGCTCTTTATTGTTAGGGTCTTCTGATTCTAAATCCTTAACCAAATCAGAATAATCTTGCCTTGCATTTTCATATCTTCCAAGAAACCGAGTCAATTCTGTATTCTCTTCTGGTTGTTCACCCTCTATTACTAATGGCATCAGCTTGCCACCGTAAGTCTCTTCTCTTGTTATGCGCTCCTGTCGTACAACGTAAGGAATCTTTAACCATCCAACAGGCTTATTTACGGCTGCATGAGTGACTAATTGATAAGTTTCTTCAAGTGGGATGACCTCATCAATCTCATAATCAAGCAAATCTTGAATGTTATCGCATGTCTGAAACCCATCATTCCGGGAATATTCAGGTCTTGGTGTTACGCTCACAATAGGATCAGTATCAAAGATTGCCTGATTGATATGCCTTGTAACAATGTCAACCTTGACCTTTGTGGTATGCTTATGGACACTGAACTGAAGCCCAAGCACCCTGTCAATCTCACCGAAATACTGTCGGTCCGCAGAGTCACAGCGTTCCTCAAGATCAATATCGTCACGTTCTTTCTGAATCTCATCACGCTCTAACTTCATTTCTTTCAAAGCTCTTTGCTTCTGCTCTTCATCAAGCTCGTACTCGTCCTGCCATTGAGGTGTGCCCTGTTCAATTGCCTCTTCCTCTTTTGGAGTGTATTCTTTACGAGTCAATATTATGTCTGATTTAACTTTTTGCATTATCTCTTCCTTTTCCCTGTAAAGCCAATACCCATGTTTATAGCTGACACCATCTGTTTGGCCATAGCTTTCTCTTTAAACTTATCTCTCATATTAACAGGATTATATGGCTTCTTCTTGATTACTGCACCAGCAATCGCACAAGCCATAACACCATCATCTAAAAGGTTGCCATCTGCTTCAGGCTTACCTGTTCTTTCATTTCTTACAAAGGTCTTACACTGCTCTATCAATACAGGATCTCTAAGCTCAATAGCCTCTTTCCTTATCTCTTCTTCCATCTGATCGAGCATCTCAGGCCTTGATCTCATATCTGTTGTAAATCCTGCCTTGACTATCTTAGATTCACCATCAGGAGATTCTCTCTCGGTCCAATAGAGATTACAGCTTAATTCTTTAAGATCTGAACATACTGAATAGCCATGATTGTTGTTCTCAGGAGCTACATGAGCATCAAGATAATACTTACCTATCAGATAAAGCTTATAAGCCCAATCATCTGGCTCGTACAGCCCATTAGCTACTGCAACTATATTCCTGTCAAACTTACTCCTGACAACTCCATAAGCCTCATCACCTTTTGGAAGACCTTCCGAAGTATCTCCACCAACTGCATACTGATGTTTGCGATTAGGCTCTTCAAAGATTCTTAACCAACCATCAGACCTTTCTCTTAACTGTATTTTATTATCTATATCAACAAGATTGACTCTTATATATTTGCCTCTCGGTATCCTTGCCACAAAGTTAGGCCTGACATAATACTCCCATTTCTTCTGTTTATTTAATGCCGGAAGATCAAAGAACGGATATCCGGATGCTGCATAATCTATATCGACTTCCTGTGCGAGGTCTGACGCACTTCTTCTTTCGTCCTCATTATCGTACCACGGTGATCTTACCTTAATTCCCTGTTTATAGAGCTTAAACGCTTCTTGTGGGCTTGATACAGCGACTATCTTATCACCATCCATGTAGTAGCACCCCGCACTTTTGCGAGGATGAAGTGTCCAATGTAATGAGATTCTTGCAATCTTTTCCTTAGTTCCTTTAGCCAAATCAGCAAACTTATTACCTGAACCTAATGGAGTTGATACCGGAAGTCTACAGTTTGACACATCAGCAGTTGCGGTCCACGCTGCAACCTGTATATTTTTATCCCATTTAGCGAACTCATCAAGAAGAATAGCCTTAGAACGTCCACCTGATCCAAAGTTGTTATTGGCTGATTCACCAGTAATCGTATTCTCAAGCTCTGGATTGTGGAGCTTCATAAATGATGAATGCTCACGCCACATAAATCCTTTTGGCATCATCCACTCAGGCTGTCTTGATAAATTGAACCGGAGCTTCTCAAACAAAGTATCCATAACTTTAGGCTTATCAACAAATTCTTCCTTCCTTGATCCTATCCTGAAATCAGAGCCATACTCAAACTGCCACTTGTGCCCTATCACATAGAGTTTACACCATGACGCACCCATATCCCTAGACTTGTCAGTCAACTGGTCATACTGGTCATCTATGGCCTTCTCAGTAGCTTTGATATAATCTTCCTGAAAGTCGTAACAAATGAATGGAAGTACGTCCGGGACTCTCCGGGGATCCTTAGTATAACAAAACAGATTTATCCAGAACAATATGTCTTGACGGCATATCTCTCTCAACTGGCCCTGCAATAGCTTATCATTCTCAGCTAATTGTAACAGCTCAAGCCTAAACACCATATTTTCTTCAGGCGTTTTTGGATAATTTAGAACTGACTGCTCTGACGAGTTCTTCAAATGTTTTGCCCTCTTTGTCTATATTGGTGAAATCTTCAGTTAATTTAACTGTACTCTCAATTTCCTGTTTATCACGCATGTCAGTAATATTCTTAGCTGTGAAACAATAAGAGCCTGTAGGATATAATCCATTTAAACCATTTTCTATTAAGAACTCTTTCTGCAAGTCTTTACAACTTTTATAGGCTAAGGAAAACTCAACATGCACTTTCTTCCATTCCGTTAGTGTGTCCATACTTACCTTGATTTTACGAGCAAAAGCAGAAAAGAAAGGGAATTTATTAGCACGCTGTTCATGTCGAGTATATTCAGAGCCATTCTTATTAGTACAAGCTATCTCAATTTCTCTATTAGGATCAGCAGAAAAGAAGTCAATAATATCATCACAAAACTTATCTTTATATTTACTTGGAGCTCCACCAGCATGTTTTTTCTTTATAGCCATAATTATTCACCCTTACAAGAATCAACGATTTTCAGCATTTCAAGTTTTATATGCTGTTCAAGTCCACTGCAAATAGATAAGAGAGGGAAAGAACATCCGCCCTCAATATGTGCAACTGAATCATATTCATAAGCATTGATTTTATTTGTTAGATTATTGATTGCTATAGTTTCAGTCATATAATCCTATATTATTAGATTTAATAAAGTTCTTGATGTATTCATTATCCTTCATGGAAATCATATTTAACTCAACCAATTCTTTATGCAGTCTTAATTCTTCCTTCTTCTTCCATGCGAAATAAGATTCTATGCTCATATACAATCCTTAGCCCGAGGGCTAGAGGCTTTGTTTGTTTCCCAGGCACAAAACCTCAAGAGATTTAATATCTCATATGAAAAACCTGTTTTAAATAATTCAATTATCTTCATCTATACACTAATTATATCATGGATGGATTAATAAAGCAAGATAAGTCTTCTAATAATTAGAGTGTAAAAAGTATACAATCGTCTAAATACTTGATGTATCGAAAGTAACCACTAAAAAATAAATGAAAATAAATAACTTTACCTATTGACAAGGGTGGTGTGGGGGTGTATACTTAAGATAGAAACCTAAACAAAGGAGAATTGAATGGAATTGAAATGTCCTAAGTGTGAGAGGAAAGAGGTACGTACTACTAAAGATGAACGATATTGCAGAATATGTGGATACAGAACTAAGAATAAAAAGGAGTTTGAAGTTAATGAAAGAATGTAAACCTTATTATCCAAAGCAACACATAATGAGAAGAAATAGAATAATAAAATTCAAACAAGCAAATAATAAATGCGAACTTTGTAATAATATTGCAAAAGTAATTCACCATAAAGATGGAAAAAGAGAAGATCATTCACTT
>Ga0075125_10001803_pt1 | contig 10452 bp, 14 predicted proteins | sample AntAceMetag02UKN_FD_69810 | JGI IMG/M metagenome (GOLD analysis project Ga0075125, IMG submission 69810) | Saline lake microbial communities from Ace Lake, Antarctica - Antarctic Ace Lake Metagenome 02UKN | ecosystem: Environmental > Aquatic > Non-marine Saline and Alkaline > Saline | place...
TCTTTCCTCCTGATTGATTACATAGTATTCTCCATCAATTAGTTGAATTTTTCCAATATTAATAAGTTTTTGTATTTCGTCTTTTAGCATTTTGCCCCCTTTTTGTTTTATTAAAAAATTTCCCCTCTATCTATTAGAGAAGTCAGTTAAATAAATCATTAAAAAACCCCCCTCTATTATATATTATAGTACAGAAAATCATTATCGTCCACAAATAAATGAAAATAAATGAAAATAAATAAAATAAATTTAATGGTTGTATGTATGTGATATGATAGTATAAAGTAATTGTATAGATAATGTACACAAAAATAATTGGTTGACTTTGTTTTTTAAAATTGTATATTACAGAAAAAGCGTGTTTTTTATACAGTCATTTTTTGTATACTTGTCAAAACTACAAGAAAGATTTAGTGACATAAGAAATGACAACCAGACTGCGCAGTCAAAAGTTAAGGGAGAATAGATGAGTTTTTTAGCAGCATTACCGATTATTGGTGATTTCTTTGAGGGTTTGTTTGGTGTAATAGACAAGGCCGTACTTGATAAAGACGAAGCTAATAAACTTAAATCACAAATAGAAACAATTGTACAAAACGGGGATATTAAAAAATTTGAAGCAGATATGGAAGCGAGGTCTAAAATTGTTATTGCAGAAGCTCAAGGTAAGTCTGCACTACAAAGGAATTGGAGGCCCATTCTTATGTTATCTATCGTTGCAATTGTGGTTAATAATTACATTTTATTTCCATACTTATCTATGTTCACAGACAAGGTAGTAATTTTAGAATTACCCAATGCTTTATTCAACTTAATGACCGTTGGAGTCGGCGGATATATTGTTGGTAGAAGTGGTGAAAAAATTATAGATAAATATAAAGATAAATAATCAACAGGATGGTTAGAGATTGGGGGTTGCTCCTCCTTCTCCCTTTCTCATTTTTCCTCCCGGCGGTAAACAAGCTTCCTAAGGCTACTAAATAAGTAGTATAGTAGTATAAACATATGTAACAGTATATAAGGAGTATACAAATGCCAAATAGAGACGGTACAGGTCCTACAGGAAAAGGACCAAAAAAAGTTAATCAAGGTATTCCAAAACCAAATAGAGATGGTACAGGAAACGGTAACAGAAGACGTAACACTACAAGACGTAACACTACCACAAAGCCATAGTCATACGTAATATAAATATACTATAGATATACTATATATTATTAATAAGTTATAGAAACACTATACTATTTTATTACATTAATTGTTATACTACCATATAGATATACTATTTTATTACATTTATGATATACTATGTTATTATTACATTTATGATATACTACCATATAAATATACTATTATTACAGATATACTATACTATTACTACTAAAAGGAGAATATGGCGGTAAAAGATGAGGTTGGAAACAAGTATGGACGACTTACGGTTATCTCCAGAGAGCAACTAATAAGATTTATTGTAGAAGTTCAATATTCGAGCATAGCTGGAAAAAGGAGGAATTATGGCAGAAAGAAATAGTAAAGGACATTTTAAGAAAGGTGCTTCAGGTAATCCTTCAGGTAGGAAGAAAGGCATTACTACACTCGTACGCGAGCTTAGCCACGATTACAGAGACTATATTGTTATGCTTGATGATTGGGCTAGGGATACTAAATTAAGTGTCAAAGAAAGACGTGAGTGCATCAAGGAGATACTTAATCGTTCACTCGGGATGCCGACTCAGAGAAATGAAATTAGTGGTGTAGATATAGTTGTTGGGTTACCAGACCTTACTGATAGTGATGATAAATGAATATAAATGTAGATTTGACAAACATCAAATCTGTCATTATCCCATCTTTTCATTGGTTACTAACAGATACACATAGAAATTTAGTACTTCGTGGTGGTGCAGGTTCTGGAAAATCTGTAGCAATAATAATGACTCTAGTGTGGTATATACTTAAAGATTTAGATAAACCAAATTCACACAGATTTTTATTATTAAGGAAAACAGGACCAGCAGCAAAGAAGAGTATATTCCCATTATTAAAATATATAATTGATGAGTGGGGCCTAACTAATATAGTATCTATAAATAAGACAGAAGGTGTATTCACATTTATTAATGGTTCCGAAATAATAGTTACTTCATTAGATGATCCTGAAAAGATTAAAAGTTTGTTTGGTGTAGATAAAATTTTTATGGAAGAAGCAATGGAGTTTACGATTGAAGATTTTAGACAGTTGTCATTAAGAATGCGTGGAGACAAAACAAAATTATATCAATTGTTTATGGCTTTTAATCCAATCTCTGCTTTATCTTGGGTATACAATGAATTCTATGCTAAGACAAGACCTAATACTATTTTACATTTATCTACATATAAAGATAATCCTTACCTAGATGATGAATATATAAATCAATTAGAAGACTTGATCAACCAAGATCAGAATTATTACAATGTGTATGCAAAAGGTGAGTTTGGTTGTGTTGGTAATGTAATATATAATAATTGGATTATAGTAGACAAATATCCAGATGTAGTAGGGGAAGAGGTTTGGGGCCTTGACTTCGGGTTTTCACATCCAACAGCGTTAATTCGTGTAGGTGTAACAAAAGAAGGTATATACCTTAAAGAAGAGTTATGTGAGTCTGGGTTAACGAATGCTGATTTAATAGAGAAACTAAAAAAGATATTACCTGGTGGTAATGTTAGAATATATGCAGATTCAGCTTTACCAGGAAATATATTAGAGATAAGAAGGGCAGGGTTTGATATATATCCAGCAGACAAAGCACCACATTCAGTAACACAAGGGTTGGATTACTGTAAGAGACAGAAGTTATTTATAACGCAGGACAGCCCAAACCTTATTAAAGAAATACAGGGTTATTCATATAAAACAGAAAGACTTAGTGGTCAAGTGATGGAACAACCTATTAAAATCAATGACAATTGCTGCGATTCATTTAGGTATGCCATCTACACATATTTAAGCAAGAAGATTAGTTACAGAATAATCACTTAAGAATTTAAAGGAGCCAATAATGGGTAAGTTCAGAAATGCAATTCAAATTTTCTGGGGGGAAAATAAGATTGACGAAGTAGAAGACAAAACAGTACCATCAGAGGATGTAGTAGAAAAAGCATTACCATTGACTGAGCCTACTTTGGGGGTTGTTGGAAATAGTTATGTTACATATGGAGCTAACAACAATAAGGCTAAGAACCCATATCAAAGTAATTATGTTGTATACAGAGGAATAACTTTATTGGCCCAGAATATCGCTAAACTACCTATTAAAATCTTCCGTGGTAATCAACTATTAGATATGGATGCAAGACTTCCAAATTTGGATATACATAATCCTAACTCAGAGATGTCTTTTTATGAGTTAATATATCAAGCATGCACCTACTATTTTTATCGAGGCGAGTTTATGATCTATATCAATAGGGATGATACCAGGATGACACTGGAACCAGTGAATCCAACCCTAATGGTAAGAAGTCAGGATGGTCTGTCTTGGAAGTGGGACAACCACATTAGAATACCTGATGAACAACTTATCTATGCTAAACTAATTAATCCTGATGGTGAAAGAGGTCTCAGTCCGATAGATGTTGTTAAAGCTGAGATACTTAGCGATAATTCAGCATTAGAATATAACAACGCTTTCTTTGAGAACTTTGGTAAAGTCGGTGGTATGATATATGATGGTAACAGCCCGGCACAAATAAGTCCAGAGAATATACAAGTAATGGTAAATGATTTCAACGCTGTACATAGAAGTGGTGCTAAAGCTCATGGTGTCTTAGGTATTCCAGGCGGAGCTAAGTATGAGCAATTTGCACAAACTATGAAAGAGATGCAGTTCCTTGAGAGTAGAGCAGACATAAGGGACAGGATACTGGGTATATTAGGACTTAGTAAAGCTTTGTTAGGTATAGTAGAGGATGTTAACTTAGCTAACGGTAAAGAGATACGTAGGTCGCTTTGGTTGGATACACTACAGCCTAATGCAATAAGAATACAACACAAGATCAATCAATCATTGTTTAAAGTCTTTCTTCCTGGCTACTATATGGAATTCGACTTTAATAGTGTAAGTGAGCTGAAGGACGACATAACAGATAGACTTGACCAAGCAGCTAAGTATAAGACGCTAGGCTACAACACTAATGAGATAAACGAGAAGTTAGAGTTGGGTATGGAAGACCTCACTGACACAGCAGGAACACTAAGGTTAGTACCAAGTACACTTATACCTGTTGATGATTATCTAATGGATACAGAACCTGATCCAGTAAAGAGTATAGATAATAGTAATAATATAAATAAGATAGCATTACTATTAGAAAAGGATAACATAGACATAAACAAGTCTGCTAGAACCTATATGAACAGTCTTAATAGACTAAAGAGAAAATCACAGAAGGCCTTTAATGGTAAACTAAGAAGATACTTCTCAACACAGCTTGGTAAGGTAATAGGTATAGTAAAGGGTAATAAATCAGACACAGTAGACGGTACCTTACTTATGTCACAGATATACACACTAATTCAAACAGATAAGATAAAGCTTAGTGTTGCACTGAAACCAGTGTATGAAGATGCTTCTATAGGGTCTTCTGAGTTGGCACAGGTCGCAGTGAATGCTAAGATAATTAAGCCTAGGATACATCAAGAGACGGTAGACGCTATGGCTAATAACATTGGTGGTATTAATAACTATACATATAAACTATTAAAGGCTAACATCAGGGAAGGGTTGGATGTTGGAGAGACTGTAGACCAAATAGCTGATAGGGTTAAAAATGTATACAAGTTTAATGCCTCACGTTCTGCTACAATAGCAAGAACAGAGACGTTAAAGATTGTTAGTAAATCCACTGATGAGGAATACAGAGAAGCTGGTGTGGAAAAGAAACAATGGGTAGGTGGACACAGAGCCTCTCATGTTGATAACAATAGTAAAGGTATAGTAGACTATGATTATGTTTATAATGGTGGCCTACGCTTCCCAGGTGATACAGGACCAGCTAATGAGGTAATTAATTGTACCTGCTGTCTGGTGGCGGTGGTAGAGAGGGATTGATGGGAAAGCTTATATACGAAGTTGGAAACAGATATGGTAGACCACCAATTTGGTTACGGTGACAATACAGCAACACAATTTGAGGAATTTAAAGGAGCATATAATGAATAAAGAATTTAAACAAACAACAATAGATATAGAAAAAGATGCAAAAGGAAAACTTACAGTAATAGCATCAAAAGAAGTTGTAGACTCTGATGGTGATCTAGTAAATGTTGCTGGTATGAATTTATCAAGATTCAAAAGTAATCCCGTGATGTTGTTCAGTCATGATAGGACTGCTCCCCCAATAGGGAAATGGAATAATGTCAGGAAAACTAAAGATAAAGATGGTACACCAATACTTACTATGTCTCCTGAATTCTCTCAATCACCTGAACATAAAATGGCCAAAATAATATCAGATTTGGTTGATGAAGGTATAATGAAGGCTGTTTCAGTGTCTTTCAGGCCTTCTTGGGATAAAATCAAATATGTTGAACCAAAAGGAAAGAAAAAAGGATTTCAAGTGATTGAGGAATCCGAGTTGCATGAAGTCAGTTGGGTTTCAGTACCAGCTAACCAAGTAGCTCTTGTTAAGGCGTTGGACGACGGTAAGATTAGTAAGGAAGATATGGACTATCTTACAAAGAACACAGATACAAAAGAAGAAGTTGACAAGGACTTAACAATAGTAGAGTTACAATCTAAGGTAGCAGAGTTAGAGTTACTTGTAAAAGAGCAAGAGTTAGAAGAAGAGACAGAAGATAGTATATATAGTGCAATATTTGATGAGTTCGAGATGTCAGCACCGAATACGGTAGCAGATGACAATCAAATCGATCCAGAGGATGTTTCTCTATCCGATCTGTTAGATTAAATAAAAATATAAAACAAAGGAGAAACAAATAATGGATAACAAAGAAAAGAAAGTCAGAGATATGTTAAAAGAAGAGGCAGAAAAGGCTATTAACGATAGTGCAAGAATTACCGCTATCGAAGAGAAAGCCGCTGCTGATGCAGAAGCTAATGCTAAATTGCTTGAAGAGAACAAAGAACTTAAAGCTCAGTTCGATGCCCTTCAGGACAAAAAGCTTACTTTAAAACAAAATACCGGAACCAAAAATTATATCTTTAAGGGATATGATGTAAGTCGTCCGGCCAGAAACTTCACTATGGATATTCCTAAGAGTGTCCGTGATGAGGGCGCTGCTAATATGCTTAATATGTTGAGAGCAGCTTCTAATAAAGATGTTGATAAAGCCCTTACGTCCACTGGCGCTTATGCAGTTGGTGAAGAGTACGGTAGTGCTATCATGGGTTTGGCTGAACTTTCTAGTGTAGTTCTTGCTAGATGTAAAGTTTTACAGGTAAGTGCTCCTGTATTAAAGCTTCCTTCAAAGGCTACTAGAGCTGGTGTTGATATGCAGGCCTTCGGGACTACTAATCAAGCTGCAGCTACTGATCTGGGACAAATCACATGGACTATTGACAAAAGAATTGGTTCTTATGAAACTCTTTATAATGACATCCTTGATGATCAAATCTTCGATATCGTTGGACAGTTTGTTGAGCCGATGATTGCTGAAGCTATTGGACAGTCAGTCGATGATAATGTTTTCAACGATGGCGATACTGGTGAATTTACGACTACTTTAGATAATGGTGCTACTACCTATACCACCACTTCTGGAACGGTTGCAACTGCAGCTGGTATTACTTTTGATAACCTTAATACCATTTATAATACTATAGAGTGGAGTAGAGGAGCTGTCGGTGAATGGTTTATGGGTCAATCAGCATTCAAAGATGTTATGGGTCTGGTAGATACTTATGGTCAGCCAGTACATCAGGCTGTTCCAATCGGTGGAGCCCCTCAGTATTCTATCTTTGGTTCAAGAGTGAACATTACTCCTGCAATCGCTAATGTTCCTAATGCCGATAAATTGAGATTAGCTTTCGGTGATCCGAGACAGTACGTTCTGGCCCTTCGTGGCGGAATTGTATTCCAGGTTAATCCTTATGTTGGACTCAAAGAAGGATATAGCCAGTATATCGGTTTCTTGAGAGCAGATGGTAATGTTACAGCTCCAAGTGCTTGGTCAGGTTTGAAAAGAGTAGACGCTTAACAGAAATACAGGTGCAATGCCTGGTGAGTGAATAAAGGTGAGGGGTTGGTGCAATACTAACCCCTCCCAAACCGGGGGAAAGATGATAAATCGCAATACAAAAATAGGTAAAATGTTAAGCAAAGAGCGAGTTGTGTACCAATGTGTAGTATGTAATTGTAAATTTATAGGTTCTTATAATACAGATATAACTACATGTCCGTCATGTAAAAGAGAAGGGACGATAGTAGTAAATGAAACCCTGTCAGTAAGAATGACACCAGATTATATTAATAAATAAGTAAATAGGTTTTTAGGAGAATAATATGTCATTAGCAACACTCACACAAGTAAAAGATTATATGGGAATAGCGGTAACCAGACTAAATCCAGAGACAGACAACCTAATCTCTGATGTTATAGATAGGATCTCTACCATGATAGAAACATATTGTGATAGAACATTCACATCTACAGAGCATACTGAATACTATGATGGTATGGGTGTTCCTTATTTCTATACTAATAACTATCCTATTACATCAGTTTCAGGTATTTGGGATGATATGAATTGGGAATGGGGTGATGGTACCCTGTTAGCTGCCACTGATTACAGGATTTCCGAAGATAATAGACGAATACGTAAGAAGTCCGGTTATTTCATGGAAAGCTTTGAGAACATAAAGATAACCTATACAGCTGGTTACTCTACTTTACCTTATGATTTATCACATGTATGTATAGAGGAAGTAGTTAGGGTTTATAAACATAAGAGTGATCCTGGTGTATATAGTAAGACAGTAGGTAATGATTCAGTAGAGAGAAATCAATTAGACCTGTTACCCTCTACCTTAGTAGTATTAAATAATTACAGAAGGTTGGGTATTTATTAATGTTTGATATTCAAATTAAAATAGATGGGCTTGATGAGATAGAGAAGATGCCTGAGGAATGGCGTTCAAGTATAGTACGTGGGTTCCGTGATGCTATGTTAATGATTGAAGGTAAGGCTAAGAGTAGGTTCGGTAAGGCTGGGAACATAAAGGCTCGTACAGGACACTACAGACGTTCAATTAGTACCAGTGTAAAGGAAAGAGGTAATAATATAATAGGAACATTAGCCGGAAACGTTGTTTACGCTGCCGCACATGAGTATGGTACGACTATCTTTCCAAAGAAGGGTAAGTACCTACGCTTCCCTATTAAAGGACATTGGGTGACAGTTAAGAAGGTTGTGATACCTAAGAGACCATTACTTACACCATCAGTAACAGAGAATGTTAACGAAGTAGGTAATATAATAGTAAATCGTATAGTAAAAGGGATGGAATAATGAGTATATCGTATATAAACACTATATTAGATAATTTAAAGACAGAAATGGAGACATGTATAACTCCTGGTAATTTCTATAACACTTCTCCAATGATAGAACGTGGTGCGGTAGCGTGGCAGGATACAGATGGAAAGCGTCCCTTTATCTGGTTTGTCTCTACAAACATAGAATATGAGGAGACACTATCTACTACTACTATTGTTATTATAGATGTAGAATTACACGGGTATGCTGATGTTGATGGTTATGGTGGTTCTGATAATATGATGAAACTATTGAAAGATTTAGAATACTTTCTCCTAAATGATTACAGTGAGCCTATGAATTTGGTAAATTGTGTTATTTCTGAGGGTGGGGTGTCTGAGGAAGTAGGTCAATCCGGCTTTATGTTGTCAATAAAGGTACGGTCTGAGTTTAATACGGAGACAATTAATTAATGGGAAGGTTTATAGACGAGGTAGGTAATAAATACGGACGACTTACAGTTATATCACGTGCAGAGAATAATAAACATGGAAAAGCTATGTGGAACTGTATATGTGACTGTGGGAAAGAAACTGCTGTTATTGGTTGTGACTTAAGAAATAAAAGAACACTTAGTTGTGGGTGTTTAAATAGAGAAATAGTTAGCAAAAGATATAAAGGAAAAACAAGACCTAATATGACAAGGGAAAATAATCCAAATTGGAATTCAAACCTTACAGAAGAACATAGAATGGGTGGACGTAATATACCAGGGTATAAAGAGTGGCACTCAGAAGTATTTGAAAGAGATAATTATACTTGTCAAGTGTGTGGTAAAGTTGGTGGTAACTTAGTAACCCACCATATAGAAGCTTATAATAGTAATCCAGAGTTGAGAACAGTAGTATCAAACGGTATTACAATGTGTGAAGATTGTCATAAAGATTTTCACCATCAATTTGGAATGGGTGATAATACAAGGAGTCAATTAATAAAATTTAGGAAAAAGGAGAAACAATTATGTCTACAAAAAGTGGAACAAATGCAACAGTTAAAGTAGGAGAAAGTACTACGGTATTGGCTCTAGCAAGTTGGTCATTTACAGATGAGAGAGAAGCTTTGAAAGCCCCTGTATTCGGGGAAACTTTCAATACGATTCATGGTATGGGTAGCCGAAACGTATCTGGTTCAGTTAGTGGTTATTTGGATACTGCTGATACTACAGGTCAGGATGTTCTAATTACAGCTTTTGCAGCTGGAACTACTGTAAGTGGATTACGTCTGTATGTAGATGACATTGTATATTTTAGTGCTACTGGTTCTGGTGATAATGATGGACTTTACATCACATCTTACAACGTCAGTGCTGCACAGAATGAGATAATCCCAGTTGAATTCAACTTCGAGGTTGGTGGAGATTGGACAGAAGGGTAAATAAAATTAAATTCCGGGGGGAAAACTAAGATGAAATTAAATATAAAATATGTAAGTGGTACATGGGTTAACTTTAAAGATGATGCTAGTGTTAAAGTAAGAATGCTTCCTATTTCAAAGTCTTTCGGTTTCAAGGAAGATGATGTTAACGGTGAAACTATGCAAACAGCCTTTAATGCTTGTGTGGTTGATTGGAAAGGCTTCGTAGATGAGGATGACAAAGAAATAAAATGTACAGATAAGAACAAACAACTTATGTTCAATGCTTATATTGAACTTGTAACTTTTGTAATGGAAGAGCAGAACAAACTTAGAGAAGCTTTTTCAACATCCTTAAAAAACTAAAAGACCTCTGTACCTGGCAGTTTGAGAAGAACAGAAGAAACCCAGACGACATAACTTATGAAGTGTTTGTAGGTATCAGAGGTTTGCACGGTAAAGATACATCATATAAAGAATATGTGAAACAGTACGGTAGACAGGACTTACCACCTGTTATATTGGAAGAGAATAGTATAGTAATAGATATAGTATA
>Ga0075125_10001805_pt1 | contig 10442 bp, 10 predicted proteins | sample AntAceMetag02UKN_FD_69810 | JGI IMG/M metagenome (GOLD analysis project Ga0075125, IMG submission 69810) | Saline lake microbial communities from Ace Lake, Antarctica - Antarctic Ace Lake Metagenome 02UKN | ecosystem: Environmental > Aquatic > Non-marine Saline and Alkaline > Saline | place...
ATATAAAGAAAAAATATTTGTTGTTGATGGACATAATACAGACTTAATTGAACAATTAGAGTATCAATTTGGTGGATATTGTAGAGTTGTTCCGTTTACTAAGAAAGATTTAGTTGCTACGAGTGATAGAGTTAATAATGCTCTAGCAGATAAGAAGTTGTTATTTACAGATGAAAGTTGGATTGAACTTATAAGTAAAAACGAAATTCAAGCCGTTACTTTATATAATGAATTAGAAACAGTATGTTGGAGAGAAGATGACCCTACTAAGTTTAATGACGCTATACCGAATGATAAAACAGACGGAATACGTTATCCAGTAGCTTATCACGCAGTTCCATATCAATTACACGATTATAGCAAAGGGAGTGAGTAATTATGGCAGTAACGAATGTGATAGACCAAACAAAACAATCCATGCAACAAATCGGTAAAATATCATCATTAAATCCAGAATTAACTTACTCATATATAATAAGAGATACTTTTTATAATTTAGTCCCTACTGAATTTAAACAATATTATTTATATAACGTAAGAACAATGTTAAATTGGTATCATGGTTATGTTCCAGAGTTCCATGACCCAAGAAACGGTATATTTTCTACAAGAATTGGTAATTCAATCGTTAAAGAGTTATCAAAACTTATAGTTGGCGGTCAAGTATTCATTGAAAACAAAAATTCAGAAGCTAATCCAAATAGTAGAGTTAATGCTACTGTTAAAAAGTTTCAAGATTATTCAGACAAGTATAGATTCCAAGATTTTGTTAAAAAGTTAGTTGAATATACATTAGCAGGTGGAACTAGCGCTATTGTATTATCTATAAACAATGAAAGAGATTTAGTTCCTAAACTATCAAGAATAGACCAATTTCTTCATTCAGTAGATTTTAGTGGAAATGTAATAAATTATACAGGTTTCATTAAGTCTTATACAGCCGAAATAGATAAAGGCATGAATAGAGGGAAAGAATGTAGAAACTATTACCTATTAGAAAATAGATACTATAATGAACAAGGTTATCCTTGCTATAAAATCAATATGAAATATGGTATAGCATCAGTTGTATCAGGCCAAGAGTTTGATTCAAGAGAAACTAATGATGTTCAATGGGAACAATTACCAAAAGTTATTAGAACGTCTTTAAAAAGAGATTATGGTAACATATTTAAAATAGGAATTGAACAACGTATATCAACAGGGATTCCACAATTAGGTGTCTTAATCACCAAATTAAACGCAGCTAACACAATACCTGAAGTAGATTTGGGCGAAAGTGCTTTAGCAAACGTAATATCATACTTAATAGGTTATGAACAAGCGTATTCAGAAATGATTACAGACTTGTACTTAGGTCGCGGTAAAGTTTTAGTACCACAACAAATGAGAAACCCTACCGATACAAACAATGTATTTTATAGCGATTTTGATGGTATGTTATTTACTAAAATGCCTTATAATAACGAAAAAGACCAAAGCCCATTATCAGTTCAATTTGAATTAAGGGCGCAAGAATGGATACTTGTTAGAAATAATGCAGCCGAAAATATAGCTAGTGCTATTGGTGTTGCAGGTAGTGATTTGTTCTCATACTTGAAAGATAGTGCTGGTGGCTCTAAAACAGCTACTCAAATTGCTAGTGAATCACAAAAGACTATTTCGTATATAGAGGAAAAGAGAGTAATGTTTAGACAAGTGCTTGATTACTTCCTAAGAATATGGGAAAAATATGAAAAAGCAGATGACGAAATTAGAGTTGTATTTAGTTCACAAAACCATGTAAATATGTTAGTTACGACAGAACAAACAAGAGTTATGCACGAAGTTGGATTCTCATACTTTGATACATACAAGAAAATGTTTGCTGATTATGATGACGCACAAATACAAGAAATGGTTGATAGAAAATATGCACAAATAGATAGAGAAGAAATGATTAAAGCAAAATACAATCGTAAAGAAGAACCATCAGTTGAAAAACCAAAAGTTAAAGGTGGAGAAATTGTAATTGCTAATAAACAACAAGCAGTAGAATAAGGTTATAATGTGCGAAAGCACTTGTAATATAGAACCAAAGTTTAAAACAATGCAAGTCATAGTAGCCGATTACCATGCAAAAACTCAAAGAGTGAATAGCAGGACTTATATTCCGTTACTATCATAAGCGTTGCCTTTAAAGAGGAGGTTTCACAGTGAAAAATATTTTTAAACGAAAGAGAGGGCTTAAGATGCCTACATTAGAAGAAATTAAAGTATTACCGAAAGAAGAAAGAAAAGCGATTTTATCAGCACTAAAAGATGACAAAGAATTGGTTGAAGAAGTAGTTGAACCAGTTGTAGAGCTAGTAGTTGAACCAATCGTTGAACCAGTAGTAAAGAAAACAGATGACGAAGTTCTTAAACAAAATCAACTTGATGAAGCTAAGAAATTAGAAGCTGCCATTTTAATTGAAATGGAAAACACAGATGACCGAGAAGTAGCTAAAAAACTTGCTATGGATCATATGTCAGAAAAAGCTGATTATTATGAAAAGAAACCAGTTGTAGAAGAAATAGTTAAAAAACCAGAGGTTGAAAAAAATGATTTTGACGCAAGATTTAAAACTCTTGAAAAAACCTTTGAAGAAAAAACTAATAAAGCATTAGAGGCTTATGAAGAAAGGCTTAATGCTAAATACAAAAAATTAGAAGAAGAAAATATAGAGTTGAAAAGAACTCACCCTATGGGTAATTTCACATCAAAGCCAAATGATGGCACTTTGAAAAGAGCAGAAGCACGTGATAAATTATCTATGGATTATAAAGAAAGAAACAATCAACACAGTAATGTATAAAAAATAAAATAAAAAGGAGAAATTAGATTATGGCATTTGGAGATTTTATAGGATTATCAGTAAACGATACCGCATTAGAAATTAAAGTCGGTAACGTAATGTTAAGATCATTGATACAAAATAAAATGTATCATGATGGCGTTGGGATTACGGAAGTATTCACAACAGGTGCAGATAGAGGTGGCGCAGTATTGCGTTGTCCTAAAGTGGCAAACTCAACAGGTGAATTTAGAACACTAGGTTCTGCTACTAATGGTAAGTTTTTTAATAGTGAAGACCCAGAGATAGCAACATTAGGTGAAGAACTAATTTATTGTAATCACGTTTATGATGCTATGGAAGATGTACCACAAGCACAACACGTATTATCATTAGCAGGTGCAAGTGCAGTTGGTGTTCGTTCTGAACGTATTGCTAAGAATATAGCAAAACAAATGAACGCAGGAACATTAGCATATCAATTAGCAGACGTTATTAACGCTGTTATTACGGCAGGTGCAGAAACAGATAGAATTTATACTTATACAGCAGGAACAGCAGGGGACGCAATCGAAAAATTCTTAGGAGCATCAGCAGCATTAGATGATGGAGATGGCGATTATAATGATTACTTCCCAGTAGTAGGAAGGGTAGCCCTATTAAGACCATCTTGTTTAAAAGACTTACGTCAAAAAGGTGATGTAATTATCAATGGTTCAAACTTCGCACAAGATATTATGGCAAGTGGAGCAGTTGATTCAGATACAGTATTACCTGAAATCGTAACAGGTTATCGTGGTACTATTAACGACACAGCGGTATTTATGGTTACACAAGCAATTTGGACAGAAGCAGAAAAATGGTTAGGTGTTCCAGCAGGTTATTTAGATTATATTGTTGGTTTAATTTGCGCAGCAAATGCAACTGGTAGAGGTTATGCTTTCCCAGAACAAGTTAAAATCATTGATTCACCAGATGGCGTAGGATTAAGAATCCAACCATTATCAAACTTTGGAGTAGAAGTATTCTTTGAAGGTGGAATCAAATTGTTAGCAGATACAGCTTTCGTAGAAGGTTCAGTAGCATTAGCAGTTGAAGCGCCAGGTTCAGTTACAGCAGTAACTCCATCAGCAGTAGTTATAACAGGACTTGAAACAGTAGCAGCAGGAGAAACAATTACAATGACAGCTACCGTTACAGGCGGACTTGATGGTTCAAAATACGCAGTTAAATGGACTAGCGCAGATGAATCAGAATTTACAATGGCAGATGTTTATACATACACAACAGTTTCTACAAACGTATTATCATACGTAGCAACTGACGCAGGTACAATATTAACAGCAGAAATAATGGCTATTACTTATCCATTAGGTGTTAAGACTTATACAGCATTAGCAACACCATTAACAGACACAGTTTCAGTAGCAACAACAAGTTGATAATTTAACAAATAAATAACATATTGGGTGGCTTAACTTGGCAAGAGGGTTTGCCACCCTTTATATATCAAGCGTGTGGTATTGACCTTAGTTCAACTCTAAGGCGCTTGTAAACCAACATAGAGGAGAAATAAAATGAAAGAGTTAAAAGGCTTAAAAAATTTAGAAGAACAAGATTTATCAGTTTACACGCCTGAAGAATTAGTAAAAAGAGAAGATTACTTACAAATGTGCATGAGAATGAAAAAGGTACAAGATGATGTATTAACCGAATATTTTATGACACCGTCAATAATTAGATACAATGTGTTAGAGAATATGAAACATTTTACTAAGGAAATTTCAACATTACCACAGTTTAAGATATTCCTTGAAGATGAACTAGCGAAAATGAAGAAAACATACAACAAATTCACAAGAATTGAGAGAATTGAGTATCGTTTTATTAAGAAAATCTATCGTGATGTAGTTGAAAAACAAGGTGAAGAATTTAATACAACCGAAAAGTTAATTTATAATTATGATCAAAACGAAATAGAAGTAGAACCAATGGTATTTAAAGTAAATTAAAGGAGTGTTAATATGGCTAGAGTAGCAGATACAACAGCATTAACGTATAATACGACACATCATATGTTTGTATTAGACCCAGAATATCTAAAAGATACATGGGACATAGACGTTATTAAAAGATATGGTAGTAAAACTAAAGCAATAAATGGATTGCTTAAAATATCTATTCGTATTTATAATTACATATATAACCATAAACAAAGAAATAAAGAATATTGGCAATATTACCTAGCATTTAGCACAGAAGTTACAGACACACTAAGACAAACGCTTGAACAACAAGCGTTATTTGATAGTGAAAGCAACGCTATGTCACTGCAAAACGTACTTGGCGTAAACCTATTGAATGGTAAAGTTGTTGCTTTAGAGCATTTGCGTGGTGATAGAGGTATTGCTATTGAAGCTCTTAATGCTTTAAGAAACTATAAAGATGGTTTATTGATATATATTGGTAAAGAAATGTATTTGCCTCAAACTTCTGAATTTGATTATGACGAAATGGGGTATTGATTATGTCAAATATAGGTGCTGGAGAATTATATGACGCTTATTTAGTTAAGAAAGCTAATGTAACGCTAGTAGATAGCATGATTAAAGACACAGTTGTAACGTCAATAGAGGCTAATCAGTACATGATTCCATTTAGATACAGATATTTAACCTCTGAAGAAATGACTTTTCAACCATTATCAGCCTATTTAAAAGGTAGATATGACAGAGTTTTATATACAAGTGAAAAAGATATTACATTTAGAGAGAGAGATAAAGTGCTTTTTACAAATAGTACGACACCAAATGTCATAAATAGGTCTTTGAATATAACAAGAATAATTCCACAAGTGCAACATGGAATGTTTATGATAACTAAAAAACCACCACATATCTTGGAGATGTCTTAAATGAAAATGGGTATTAGTGCTGATATGAGGACTTCTAAAGGTCTTGCTATGGCTTTAGCACCTTATGATACAGGTAATTTAAGGTTTAATGCTATTAAAAGTATTAGAACTAACAATGGTTTTACCATTAAATACTCATTAGATAACGCTTTTTATATCTATTTTCTTGAAGAAGGAAAAGGAAATAATCATAAAGTTAGTCATGCAGGTTTTATAGGAAATAATACAGTTCCTACGATAGCAAGTTATTTATATTCAAAGTATGTTAGTCAAGATAATGTCAAAACTAATAGATTCAAATATGTAGGTAGAAAATCACAAAACGACTTTGACGTATCAGAACAAAGAGTTTCTAAGAATGAACAAAGTCTTAAATTAGATGTAGATAGAATAGCAAGAGAAAATAAATGGAAACATGATTTAGGCGAAGACGTCTATGATAGCGAGTTTTCTAAAAGGAGCATATAATGATTTATGAACTTATAAGAACGAGTATTGAAACAAAACTTAATAATAATACAGCAAATAAAAAGTTTGTAGTCGGTTCGTATGCAAAAGTTGATGATGACGATAATGCAGAACACTTTATTTATAACGTAAGAACAAGTTACAAAACAATAGAAACTGATTTTATCGCTAGCATGGTTGAAATGGACATTGAATATCAAGCTATTCCAGACCAATTAAATGGTAACGCAACAGTTAATATATCGTTCTTATTGAATGGTGATAAGCAAGATTTAATAGAAACTGATTTAAGTACATTAAACGAGTTTATAGCTAAGATAGTTGGTAATAGCGAAGATTTAGGGACTACCACAGTTTATCATACGGTATGGAATTGTAGTGGTATCATACCAAATGGGCTTACAAGTCCTATAAATGGCAGATATTATACACGAGTTTCTATGAGTGTTTATATTGAGTTTAGTGATACAAACTATTTTGGTAATAGATATGAGTATTTCTTAGGCACAACAAACGTTGTTGCTAATCTAACTCAAATATTGCCTTATGACGGTCATGTTATGAGAGATAATACAGAGAATTACCCACAAAGAATAACGGGTTATGAAGCTCTTGGCGGTAATGAGGAGAGTTTTTGGAGTTCACATATGAAAGTTTATGTAAATGCCTTTATTGACACTAATATATTAACTGATATTTCTTCTGATACATATGATTTAACAAAGAAATTGTTTTATCAAGAGAAGAAAAACGGAACTACTGGTAATGGTTTTTGGGTTAATATCAAGAATATTACTAAACCTATCTTATTAGGTGAAAAGCAATACATAACTTTTGATTTATTCAAGAGTGATTATGTAGCAGAAAGCTAGGTGATTTTATGCAAGATTATAATATCAATGTAAATTATAATAATCAAGGCGGTATATCAAAAACAAGTCCAAATTATAGAACACCATCTTCTGAAAAAACAAAAGCAATAACAGAAGAAAAAAAAGGTAGTAGTTTACCAATGGGCTTTAGACGAACAGGAGTTATGGCTTTAGCAACAGCTTCTAAAATCAATGCGTATGTAGGTGCATTAACAGAAAATAAAGTAACGCAACGTAAAAGACAATTAGGGCTTATGGCTGTTGGTTTTGGATTAGTAGCAATATCAAACCCATTATTAGCTGCTGGAGCTGCCGCTATTTATGTAGCTGACGCTGCTATTCAATATAATATAAAGCAATATAAAGAGAATTTATCGGCAGAATTTCTAAGAGATTTGAGTGGTGGAACAGTAAATACAAGAAGGTAGGTGAATATTATGGCGTTTAGTTATACGATAAATATATACGAAAAAGCATTAACAACAACTATATACCCAGATATGTTAGCTGAAACCTTTAAATTAGACGAGAGTTTAGATAGTTCAGTTATTACGATTCCACGTTCAACAAGAAAAACACCATTTAAGAGATTTTCAAGAGTTAATATAGTCAAAACTGATGGTTATTCAAATTCAATAACAACAGATTGGCTTATATATAGCACTAAGGTTGATATAGGTGCAAAAGGTACATCAAACACTTATAACCATACATTAGCTATGATAGAACCTACTAAGTGGCTAGAGAAGTTCATAATAGGTACTAAAACATTTACACAACCTTTAGGTGGAACGCAAATTACTTTAGATGAAGCAGTTGACCAAATAATTGCTTTAACACCATTTCTTCCAAAGATATTACAACAAGATACAAGATTGATAGAATTAGATAGTACATTTAGAAGTAAAATTGAAGATTTTAAATTACCACAGATTTTCTTTGATAAGAAAAACGCAAGAGAAATATTCATTGGATTATTCAAGGTAGTAAACGCTATACCAAGAATATATTATGATTTAACAGAACAACCTCATTGGAAGTTGAAAGGTGATTTTATTAACCAAAGGCAACTTAAATTCAGTACAGATTTTGAGGCCATTGATTATAACAGTTCAGCTAGTGGAGATAATTTCGCACAGAAAGCGCAAATGTTCCACGAAAATACTGTTCCTGAAAACTTCGATAAGAATACACCAAATGTATTTGCTAATTCAATAACGGAGTACATAACGTTTCGTAGTGATGAAATCATAGTTGGTGAAGATAATATGAAATTGATATTAGCTCACAAGTTAAAAGAGTTTGTATCACTTGAAATATTCTCACAAAAGGCTTCACCAGAACTTGATGAAGATATAGATTTAACAGATTATGTTTATAATAAAAATGTTTATGATTTATTAAGGTGTGATATTCTTGATGTCGTAGAAGATGACATTTATGATAAAGCAAAGAGCAACTCTGTTTATTGGCAATACGGAAACAATTCTATTGATGGCTTTAATAGCACATTTAATCTATTCGATACAGGATTGCCTTTAGATAATATTTTAGATGACGTTGAATATACAACATCATTTACAAACGATATAAATTCATACACATTTAAAGTAACATATATTCCGCTTATTCAAAATATGCGTTCAGAGCAATATCGTGTTGATAGAGATAGATACGAATTAACAAGTGATATGTTCGATAATATGTCATCAATTCAATTAAACCCAAGCGAAAGAATCAATGATTTATATGATTTAACTAGCAATTTATATGGGCAAATACAACGAATTGGTGTTGATACAGTATCATTCAGTAGAAAACATTATAATATAGCAACATATGATCCTGATACAAATACAGGCGGTATCTATTCATTAGGCGATTATACTGAAGATAACTTCTTTATAACAAAGGTTGAAGTGCTTTATTATCGTAGTTTTGCAATAGCGAGATATGAGGCAAGTAGAGATTGGAATAGGTTAGCACAATTTATTCAGTTAGATAAAGAATTTAGACCTTATGAAATATCATTAACAAAGACAGATTTCAATTTAAAGAGAGATATTACAATTCCTTTAAAATATGTAATTATAGGCACAGAAAACACAGAAGAAGATTTAGACACACAAACAGTAGCTCTTAAATACAATTTTTTAAATACATTCAGAAATTCGAGTGTATCAAGTTTTGACGGGTTACCTTATAGTGCTGCGTCATTACAAATAAATCGTGAGAGTTCATATAATCTAAACGAAACAGCAGTATATAAACCTTTAATGGTTGTTGCTGAAAAAAATGTTATTAAGTTCAAATTAGATTTTGATGATACCAAATCAGCAGGAAAAAAGAATACTGTTGAAACTGAAAAATGGACAAAGAAAATAAAACAGGTTTTAGTACCTTATACATTAGATGATGGCACATTTAGATATTGTAAATTACATTTATTTAAAAATTATTGGGGTGAATTAGAAGATTCAAATGATATTATCACAGCAAATATAATGTTATCCATACAAGCAAATGCTTTTCCAGAGATAACACTACATGATGATGAAGATACAAGAATGGTAATAGCGTTGAATACCAACCCTGAATTGGGATTTCCAGTATTCTTAGAGGCTTATGTTTATGATACATACGCTGATTTCCCAGCAACACCTTCGGTAGGTAATTATTTGGAGTTAGCTACTAATCAATTTTATTATATAGTAAGTGGTTCAAGTACTTATACGCTAATAGGAACAGCTTGGCTTATAGAAAGAACACCTGACTTTAGCACAGAAAGATATGAGGTTTATAAAGACCAAAGTGAGATATTAGGCGTAGAAATGCCAATACCAATTTTGACAGCAGATGATTCAAATGATACGTTGATAATAGGCGATATGCTTTCAAGGAAAAACTTTTTAATAACAGGCATAAATGAAGCATTATATTATCAAACAAGTGCTACAAGATATTCAAAATCAAACACCAAAAATGTTGGTATAGATTATTCAGGTAGAGTGTTGCTTTCAATGGACACTTCAGATAGCAAAATCAATGTTCCAAGTGATGTTTATAGTTATAATAACTTTTCTATTGTAGATAGTGATGGCAACTTATTTATTGCAGTTAATCAATTTGGATTAGACGGCATTAAAGTGGTTGTAGATACGCTAGATTTTAATTTTATAGACGAAACAGAATTATTTACATTATTTAAAGAAGCATTTATTGAATTAGATATTAGTTTAAGTGCTTATGCAACAGGTTATATTCAAAGATTTAATAATGATTTCGTATTAGAAGTTGAAGGTTCAGGTCACTTATCTAAAGTATTTAATGGTGATGTAGAATTATTATTAGCTATGAGTGTTAGTGGTTCAG
>Ga0075125_10001807_pt1 | contig 10435 bp, 16 predicted proteins | sample AntAceMetag02UKN_FD_69810 | JGI IMG/M metagenome (GOLD analysis project Ga0075125, IMG submission 69810) | Saline lake microbial communities from Ace Lake, Antarctica - Antarctic Ace Lake Metagenome 02UKN | ecosystem: Environmental > Aquatic > Non-marine Saline and Alkaline > Saline | place...
GAAATTGGAGAACGATGTTTAATTGACATAGTAAATGACGAAAAAATGCTCGAAGATATTATCAGAAAATTAAAAGATTATCGTATTAAGCCAATAGCGGTGAAAACAAGGCGAGAAGCAAAAAAACTGTCCAAAAGCAGCGGGAAAATATGGCGAAAAGGTGATAAATATTATCTGGCCATAACTCAACCTCCGTTATCAAATATAAAAAGCGGTGACGATGCCTAAAAAAAAACCTAACGATATTATAGCACCTCTCCAAAATACACAACTACAAATAATCCCCAAAAGAGTAACATCCAAATACACTATTGACGAAAAACTGCTCGCCATAGGTATATTAGACGCAAGTAGAAGGGATTTTAACGGCGTATTGACCCCAGAGTATTCTACTATAGGAGCTATGTTAAATATTGCCGAAAGCGTATTGAGAAAATGGTATAAAGACAGGGATTTGATAGAAAGTCAGGTAGCTTCGGTTATTGCGTATATGCCTAAGAGTATAGTATTCACGCTGGTTATAGAGATTCGGAAGATTATAAATGAGCTTGCTTCGAGGGTCCCTGATATGGCTACAAGGGACCTTGTGAATTACTTCGCACAGTGTGTTACGAAGATGAGACTGCTGGAGGGCAAGAGCACTGCAAACACTGCAATTAATGTGTCTTATGTGCCTCCTTCCGCTCCGGCTATTCCTATAAAGGCGAAAAATTAATATAAATTAGTTCTTTTAGTGATAAATAGAGTGTGAAAATGTGTTAAATTCCTACCGAATATATAGGTTAGATACTTACCCCCTATGAAAAGTATAACGGACGTCTGCTATCACTACATTTTGATTTTTGTTGTTAGTGTGCTTTTTATGGTGTTTTTGGTGAATTTTGGCTTCCATAGAGGCACGAAATGGCGATGTTTTTATTAAGTTAGTGTAATAATGACTAAAAAAAAGCCCCGATTTATGGTCGGGGCCTTCGAGGTGTGATGAGATTAGTCTTGAATAATAATTTTCAAATGGGTTTTGTAGGATGGTTCGCCATCTTTTGATGTAGAATACCACACAAATTGCCCAGGAAAATCTTCAATACGAGCAAATGTCTCATTGGTTTCTTTGCATGCATAGTATTCCCTACCATTCAGCCAATGACTTTTTATTACAATTCTCTGATCTGGTTTTGTAATTTTGTCAATTTTTTTGATTATCTTTTTGCAATACGGGCTGAAGATAGTTTTTCCATTCTTCAGTAATTTATACAGCTTTTTTTGGAGCTTTAGTGTTGCGTCATACTCTTTTTGTGTTTCCATTTTATACTCCTATAAGTTTGTAAAACCCTGCTCGGATGCAGGGCTTGAGGTGTGATGAGATCAGAATTGTTGGATGATAAAACCGACACCATCAATTTTAATGACGTCTGTTTTGTCTCGTATGTCATCAATAGTTTTATAGTCATCGGAATAATCTCTTTGGAATTCTTCAAGGTTTTTATATTCATTGTAATCGCAGCATATAGCGATTACGTCAAGTTCGATTGTAGATCCTGTGTCTTCCTCAAGTTGTTCCAGGTAATTGAACAGTGCTTCAAGTCCTTCGTAAGAGAAGTTATTTTCTCTGTTGTAGTCCTTGAATGCCTGCCTGAAATTCTGCAAGTTGATTGTCTTTTTCATCTTATTTCCTTCCTGTGTAAGTCATACACCATTCATTGAAATTGTCAATCATGTCTCTCATTGAATTCATCTCATCGTCATATAATGAGCTGTCAATGTGCTTATCTTTAAGTTTGCTTACTTCGGTTTGTCCGAAATTCTCATAGATACCCGACTGTTTTACTCTTTTGATCAGAGCGTTAGTCATTCTCCTGATGTCTTGCCTTAGGTTTTTCATCTTATCACCTCTTTGTTTAGTTGTTGCTTCTTTTGTCTAATCATTTTAGACAGAAGTTTAATGTCTGTTTCGGTCAATGTTATCTGATAGGTTCGAGAATAGGAAGTCGTGCAGGTTGCTGACTCAATGGCTTCAAATAACACTTCAAGACCATCGTTTACGAAACAGTGAACCGGGCTCAGTTTGTTTGGCATATCTTTATCAATCTGCCTTCTTACCGATACCAGTCTGTCTTGGTCTGTTGTAATCTCGTCAAGTTTCATCTTAACACCTCTTATTCATCACCGAAGGGAGTGTACCCCTCGGCGTTTTCGTTATATTCGTTGATGTCTCTATACTGACACCCGCCAACTTCTTTGGACCAGTAATTGCCGTATTCGTCCATCCACGCACCGCCTGGATAGGTAGCGTCCCACGTTCTTTGATTCATCTTATCACCTCGTTTTCATTGATGAGCAAAACATGACAAATACCTAAACTCCTGTCAAGTTTTATCGAAATGAACGCCTGCGACTAAAGGATTCGTGCGTGCGAGGGCTCACCTTCGGGGGGCAGGGGGATGCTATATATATATATCCAGCACGCATAATTTTCCAATAATTTCACCATAGTATTCCGCCTTGAATTTTCTATTATTTTACATCATTTTCACACGAGTAATTTTCGACAAAAAACAAGAGAGGTAAGCAATAAGGAAGCGATGAAATATTTTTTAAAAATAGAACCGGCAATAGAGCCCGAAGATAGGCATAAGATAGAGAAGGTATTACAAGAAATGGGATATCATATATTAGGTGGGGGGACAGATAATGATATGTCTTCTTGTGATATTTCGTTTGACACACCAGAAGACGAGGAGAAAGCATGAAGAACGATGTAAAGAGTATCAGGGTTGTTAGGGAGATGGGGGCGAAGTGGACTGATGGTGGGGAAGTATCGAATGCTGGATATTTTGAATTAGATATTGAGGGGGATTTTTTATTACGTATGTTTGGTAGTTTTATGGATGACATTATTTATGGTTCGAGTTGCAAGTTTACGATTACGTTTGAGGTTGAAAGGGAAGGATGATAGAATATTTACCTAAGCAGTTATATTTATTACCAGCGAAGTCAGATGCAGTAGTATTTGGGGGAAGTCGTGGAGGAGGCAAGACTTATGGTTGTTGTGCAAAGATGGCGTTGGATGTAGTGGAGGAGTACACGGAGTCGAAGTTATTGCGTTTGAAGTTATTCAGGGAGGATTACAGGAGTTACAGGCGTGATGGGGTGTTATATTTTTACAAGATGTTGATAGATTATCCTGAGTATCTTGGGTGTTGTGTACGTAGGACAGAGCCGGAGTTGCGGGATAATACTTTGAAGGAGCAGCGGAAGATATATCCGCAGTTTGGTGGCAGTTGGTTAAAGAGTGAGCGGACGTGGGAGTTTCCGAGTGGTGCTTCGATAGTTAATCGACCGTGTCATCGGGATGAGGATTTGAATTATTTTCAGGGTCAGAATTTTCAGAGGGTTTATGTAGGGGAGTTAACTCAGTTTACGGAAGCTTATGTAGATGAGATAGAGTTATGTTGTAGGAGTTCGCATGAATTTATCAAGAAGCAATTATTATATGACTGTAATCCGGGAAAGATTGGGCATAAATGGGTTAAAAGGAAATATATAGACAAGTGTCTTACGGTATTGGATGGTGCGAAGCAGTGGATTGAGGAGTATGGTATCTGGTATCAGTCGAGGAAGCCTGGCGATATTTATACTACTGATGGTGGTGAGACATATTATTTTATACCATCTACGGTATTTGACAATAAATATTTAAGTGTGAAGGACAAGAAGTATGTAAGGAATTTATTGGCGAAGAACAGGATTTTAAGAGAGATGTGGTTATTTGGTAATTGGGATGTATTTGCAGGGCAGTATTTTGATATGTGGGATGATAGTATCCATGTAGTTGATGAGAAGGAGTTTTATAATGCGAGTGATAATATAGAGTTAATTGAGAAGAAGCGTCATTTTGACTGGAGCGATTATAGATTGTACAGGAGTTTTGATTATGGATTCAAAGCACCTTGGGCTTGTTGTATTTGGGCAGTGCATAATGTTACTCATGATATAATACAGATAGGGGAGATATATAAGTCAGGATTGACTTCGGCACAGCAGGCGAGAGATGTTAAATTATATTGTGTTTCTGAGTGGAGTTTAACTAATGATGATTTTGAAATGAATTTGGCAGACCCGAAGAGTTACTGGAAAAGAAACGATACTGGTGATGATTTTGTAAGACCAAAAGATTATTACGATAAAGAGGGGATATTTCTATTAGAGGGGAATAATGACAGGGTACAAGGTGCTATGATGGTAAGTGAAGTATTGCGGCTGAGACAGGATGGAACGCCGAGATTAACCATATTGAGTAATTGTATAAACACAGCAGATACCATACCGAATCTACCAGCGGATGAGAACAAACCTGAAGATGTGGACACGAAAGCAGAAGACCATATATTCGATGCGTGGAAATATTTCTTGACACATATTTTATTAGAGGACATAGAACGACCCATGAAGAAGAAGAAAGGTTGGCGAGATAAAATAGCCGACAAAAGAAGAATGATAGAAAAGCAAATATGGAAGGTAGCATGATTAAGAAATATCTTGAATATAACACTAAAGAAAGTTCTACACGATTAAAGAGTTTCATTTGGTGTATAGTATTCATTATCATAGATTTAGCGATACAGACGTCTCTATGCTTGTCTATTATCAATAATTCAGACCTTTTGAAAGAGATACCCGTTCTTGTATTCATACTTGTTAACATTCTCATTCATTTTACTGCAATGTTTTATCCGCAATATTTACAGAAAATTCTCGAAATGGGGGCTGATTTAAAGAGATGAAAATGAAAAACATTATAGAACGTAGAGCCAAGTTCGTATATGAAGGGGCACGGTTGGCTGCAATCGCATCAAGAGCCCCTATTGTTCCTGCACAATGGTCAGAACGTGAGGAGAATTTCAAATTACAGTTTCTTGATGTTATTGAGCGACAGTGTGGGGAACAGAGGTCAAGGTCGCCAGAAGAACTACATGGTAGTTGGGTACAAGCATATTTAATAATGGGATGGACTTATGGGAAAGTATATGATAAGGATAAGCATATACATCCTGATTTAGTACCTTATGCCGAACTTGGACAATTAGAACGTGATAAGGATGCCGTATTTGTAGCCCTCTGTGAGGTTGCAAGACAATTCATTTATGAAAAGGATTCGAAATGAAAGTATTAGGTTGGATTTTAGCATTTATCTTTTTTGGTATTTCGGTTTATCTTTATTTCCACGAAGATATAGAATACATTAATCAAGTTGAGTATAAAACTGTTGAAATTGAGAATCCTGTGAATGAGAAACTTATTTTAAAAGCAGAAATATTATATACGCTTTCAGAAAAAAGACAGGCGAAGGTTGATTCGTTGATGGCAGAGATTGATAAATTACAAATGGATAAAGAAGACAATGAAATTGAAATTCAAGACCTTGAAGCATTGGTTACTTATACGGAAAACCAATTAGACTCGATTGCTTCTGCTGATTTTAAGATTGATAACTATGAAGGACAAATATTATTCAAATACAATGAAAAGAAATTTGAACTTAATTATAAGAAAATGTATGATGTATATTTACAGGAGCGGAGGAAAAGTTTTTCGTTTATTTTCAGTTGCTACGCAATAAAACAAAAGGATTGGGGAGTAGAACTCGGTGGTTCTATTGGATTCCCTAAAATTTTTAAAAATTTAAACTTCGGAATAAGGGGAAATTCCTTTGGCGGATTTGGTGCGGGATTGGATTATAAATTATGAATAAACAAAGTACTGTAAGTAAAGTATTAAAACTACGGCTCGATAGTATAGAAGGATGGGCTGATGCACGAGAATCTGCAAAGACCTGTATAAACTATATAAACAATAAACAATTCACAGATGAAGAAATAAGTAAAGCAGATACGAATGTTAAACCACTTCTAACGTATAATATTCTCGTTGCAAAACTTAATGTTCTGCTTGGGAATGAGCAATTAAGCAGAAGAATTGCGAAAATCCTACCACAATATAGTGATGATGAAAATGTTGTGCGAATACTGTCGGATAACTGGGAACACATAATAGAAAAAGAACATCTTGAAAAAAAGATGGTGCTTGCTCTTGCAGACGCCTTGATATGTGCAACTGGTGGATGGATACGGAGAAAAATCAAATTAGACGATATGGGTTATTTGGAATTCTGTTATGATATTCTCGATTCCCTCGATGAAGTACATCCCGATCCTGACTTCAGACGATATGACTTAATGGACGCTAAATATGTTGCCATAGATGGATGGATGACAAGAGACGATATTATAGTCGAATGGGGAAAATCCGATTTTGATGATAAGACAGAATGGTGGCACGATGTTTTACCAAATCTATTTGATGTTGAAAGTAAAAAAGAGGGAGGAGATTATAGGAGAGGTGCAAAATATCTTGTAACATGTCTTGAAGAAAGAATTGTAAAACCTGTAAATATAATTCAAGTGGATGGAGAGTATTTCAGATTAACAGATGAGGAAATAAAAAAACAATTTCCTGATGCTGGAATACAGTACATAAAAAAAGATAAAGATATACGAATTAAAACCACAACTATAATTCCCGAACTTGATTTTGTTCTTGAAGAAAAAGTGTTTTCGTTTCCTACTAAAAGATTCTCAGTATTTCCATGTTTCAGTTTTGATTATAATATGACCAAGAGTTCTCAAACCTCGCTTATAGAGTTGCTTAGAACTCCCCAGGACCGTATAAATAAAGGTGCAAGCCAAAGAGTTGACTATATAACTCAGATGCTTGGGAAACAAACCTATATTCCCGCCTATGAAAAAGAGGCAATGCGTATTTTACAAGAAGGCAAGGGAGACCCGAATCTTATAGTACCACTTACTTCGATGAAAAATAAACCAATGAAGAATGAAGATATAAATATACCACCCGCTCTTTTTGAAGAACCACAGCACGAGAAAGCAATTCTTTATGATATTAGTGGTATAAATCCCGCCATGGAAGGAGTTTCTGAAAGAAGTGGAGAGAGTGGTGTTCTTTATCAACAGAAATTAAGTCAGGGATTTACTTCAACCAATCCGTTTTTTGAAAACCTTGCATATACAAGAGAACTGGTTGCAAGAGATTATGTAGAATTAGCACCCTTTGTCTATTATGAAGAAGATAGACTTCTTCCTGTAAAAAACAATAATGCACTATCCTATGAATTGGTGAACCTGAAATATGAAGGGGAAATAGAAAAAGATATTCGTAATGTAAAAGCAAGAGTTATATTGGATGATGCAGAAAATACCCCTGATAGAATACAGAAAACTTTTGAACAGAATATTGCCTTTACTAATATGCTAATTGCAGCAGGAGCACAGTTTAATGACATCCCCTGGGAAGCAATAATTAAACATTCACGCTTTAGGGATAAAGAAGAATGGATAAAATTTTTAAATTTACGACAACAAATGCTGCAAAACATGCAGGATTCGCAAAGAGCGGATGAAGAAGTCGCTAACCAAATGGCATTAGCTCAACAGATAATGCCACAACAACCACCCCAACAAGGGAGAATGGAGAAATAATGAATATACAATTTAGAAATGATGATTTATGGATCAAAAGAGTCAAGGAAGAATTGTCGGGACTGAGAGATAGACTTGAAAGACTATGCCTGTTTAAATCGGATTGGGGAGATTCTGAGCATTCAAGTTGGGCACAGATGGATCTTATCGATGAACAGGAGTTGATAATGCAATTATACATAAAGGTTCTTTGTAAAAGAATTGCACAAGGAGAGAAGAATAGACACGCAACTTTAACTAAAGGATATTATCGTGGGATGATAGTTATTGATGATATATTACCAACAATCACCCCTATAAGGGAGAAGGGAGAAAGCAATGATTGAAAAAAAAGAAGAAATTAAAGAAGAAAAAATAATGGTCGAACTTGACGAAAAAGTGGAAACGGAAGAAGAAATCGAATCCGAAACTGAAGAAGTGGAGGAAGAATCGGTCGTACAACCCAAATTTTCAGAAGGTTTCTTGAAAAAATACGAAGGTAAAACTAATGAGGAATTAATTGAGATTCTTCATAATCAAGAGGAGTTTATCGGCAAGCAATCCAGCAAAATAGGGAAATTGCAAGTAGGAAAACCCTCAGAAAAGCTAACGTCCAACGAACTAAAAGATAAAGTATTAACGGGGAAACGTAAACTTGCCGAGTATAAGGACAGATTAGAATCGCTTGATAAAGAACTCGACACAGAATACGGTCCCACAAAAGAAAGAATAAAACAACTCGAACAAGAAATCACAACAGATGACTTTAATTATCAGGAAACATACTTGAAAAATCTCGTCTATGCAGAAACCGCCCAAGATAGTAACAAGGAACTCGTCCCTAAAATACGTAATGAATTCAAGGAAATATTTGGTCTTGAATTTAAAGATGGTGAGTGGGAAAGTATTGTTGAATCTACGAAAGAAAATTCAATAGATGCCAAACTCACATCGGAAGATTTCGAGGCGACTCTTATCCGTGCTTATGGAAAAGAGAAATATCGCAAAATGGTTATGTTACAGGGTGGCGTAAACGAAAGAGAAAAAATCAAACTTGCTTCAGGAAAAGAAGATAAGGAAATTGGTGCTGGTACTTCATCAAAGGGAGTAAACCTAATGGATATGTCAAGTTCAACACTGAGAAAGAAGATTGAAAATAATCCTGAAATTCTTGATAAGTTAAGTCCTGAACAGTTAGATAAACTGTATAAGAAATTGAATGTTCGAGGTTAGGAGTCCTAAATGGACGCTACACAAAGTTATATAGCTAATTTAGCTATACTAAATAGAAAGATACGTAAAGAATCATGGTTCAATACTTTTTGGGCTAAGTTCTCTGGAAATGTTGACCTTTCTGTTGCTAAAAACGGAAATGTTAACAGAACTCCTTCTGGGAAACCAATCGAAATTTTGAACGGTTTTGTAGAAGAAGGTAGAGATAATATGCTCATACCATTTGAAAAGGATCTTACCGGCTCTCCAGTATATGGAGATACAGTTCTTGAAGGAACTGGCGAAGATATGTCATTCAATTGGTTGCGTACCTATGTTAATCAATATCGTAAGGCAGTTATAAAACGTTCAGGTAAAATGGCTGAACAGCGTGCAAAACTGCAAAGAGTATTTGAACTTGCTGAACCGGCATTGAGAAAATGGATAACCAAATGGGAAAACCAAGCTGTTGCACAATCATTTCTTGAAGGTGTTTCTCCAAATCTATCAGTAGGAACTGCCGATGATGGTCTTGGTCTTGCACGAAGATACCATCCAAACTGGTATATCAATGATGGTGGGGTTCTCACTACAATTGGAACTGCAAAAACTCTAAAGACTAACGCACAACTTGATACTGCAATTGGCGGAGCAGATGGAACATGTGATACCACGATGACATCTGCAATTCTCTTTGCACTTGAGGCAAAGTGTATGGAATTGATGATACCGAAAATCGTAATGGAATCAGGACTTGAGTTCTGGGCATTGTTAATGCACCCACAGCAAATGGTCGCTCTTATGGCAGATACAACCTATCAGTCAGTAGTAAATTCTGCCTATAGTCGTGAACTTCTCAAAAATCCTTATATGAAGGGTGCTGTTGGATTCTTTGCAGGATTTGCAATATATACAGATATTGTTGCAATTCGTTCTTGGGATGAGGATAATTCTTCATTCTTTGGAACGACAACTGCTGCAAGATTCCAACCTTCTGCTGTTGCAAGTAACAAAACCTATAGTGCTATTGTATTTGGTAACAGTGCAATTGGTAAAGGTATTGCCAGTCCAATCGAAATGACCCTCGAAGAAACTGACCACAAGAACGTACTTGAGGTTGGTGCTGCCGTTATGGATGGATATAATCGTGCTGACTTCTTTGCTGTCGCTGATGCTGGAGAGGTTTCAGGTGATGCCTTCTATAAGAACCAAGCTGCTGCACATGATGCGGCTGCACTTGCTGCTATTAACCAGAGTTCGTTGATATTTTCAACGAAACACGCATAGGAGGAATAATGAATAGCAAAGATTTCTGGAAATATCTAAAAAACAATCCCGACGGTGTTTCTCTTACTGTCGCACATAGTGGCTCTGAGACTGTTACTGCAAAAATATATGATGGCAATCTTCTGGTAGTTGACTTTACCAATCTTGGTTCTGCTGAATATGTAACTGTAAATACCCCATTCTCATTTGAAGTTGCAGACTTTTGGCTTCGTGTTACAAACGCAGGAAATGTTACGAGTAAAACTCTTACTCTTCAAAATGGTTCGGATGCGATTTCAAGTGCTCTTAGTATGGCAACTGACATTGCAACTCCAAGACCAACTACAATGGATTCTACATACGCATCATTCACAAAAGATGACAACGATTTGAAACTTGTTTCTTCTGCACATGCAGATGGAGAT
>Ga0075125_10001811_pt1 | contig 10427 bp, 12 predicted proteins | sample AntAceMetag02UKN_FD_69810 | JGI IMG/M metagenome (GOLD analysis project Ga0075125, IMG submission 69810) | Saline lake microbial communities from Ace Lake, Antarctica - Antarctic Ace Lake Metagenome 02UKN | ecosystem: Environmental > Aquatic > Non-marine Saline and Alkaline > Saline | place...
TAGATGAGGGTGAAGCATCAATTACGACACCCAAAGCTGCTGTATTAGCACCAGCACCATCAGCAGTTACAGTTCCATCAGTATGTGCTCCACAAAGTTGATTTGCAGTTCCCGGTGTTGAATGTTCAAGAACATAAGCAGGTCCACGAATAATTATTTGTCCCGCAGAACCATCTGCTATGTCTTTTCCATATATAGCAACACCAGCCGTCCACACATCACTTGCACCATCAGCTGTTTGAACCCAAGGACACATATCATCGTACCAATTGATAGTGGAATCTGAAGTTTCAAAATCCCATTCAACAATTATTCCAGATGATATAGCCGCACCCGAACCGTTGTAGACAGTTTCTGTCCATACAGTAGGATAATTCTTAGGTTCTACAACACCTTGTATCTCTGTTGCACTAGCAATTCCACATGTAAAGAGGACTGCCAATGCGACTAAAAATAATCGTCTCATTATAATCCTCCTTTAAGTTCCGTCATAAGCGGTACAAACACCACTTGTGCGTCTTGAACCACATGTTAAATTGCCGAAAAGATACATTAATGCAGTTCTTGTTAACTGATTATGGCTCATTTCAAAATCAGTCATTTCAAAATTACCTCTTGAAAGAACCTGTAGCCATAAACTGTCCGTATCAATCATATAAATAAGATGATGATCAGTATTGTAATCTGTTGGACAATTATCATCAAACACTAAAGGCATAGTTGTATATGCTAAATGTCTGAATCCAGCATCAGCTAATTCAGTAGTTGCATAACGTATGTTACTTGTTAGACCAATCTCATATAATCCATATATGTTCTTGGTTGTCACCACGAGTCTTGGACCTTGACGACCAAAAGTACAACTGTTCAGCAATGAATTCATTCCTGTCAAACCAGTATTGGTTGTATTAAAAGCATCAACCGCAGTTGTATAAGTCTGATTTCGCCAGTATGAATTCGCTGAAGCATCAATACCTCCAACGTCAGTTTGTGTAGATGGAGTAGCACTAACTAGATGTTGTAAACCATCAATATCCTTAGCTACTGTTCCGTCTGCAAATACTTGATCACCCAAAACCTCACCCATGGAAGTTTTAGCCCGTGTTACAGTTTCCTCAACCAAATCAATCAATTTTTCCTTATTACCAGCATTCATTGCAACATCAAGAGTTGACAATGCAACTGAACCAGCAATAACCTTGATTGGATATTCAGCACGTGTCAAATCGTCTTCAATAGCAGTTGAAATTGGATCCAATCTGCCATAAGAACCAAAAGAACTATGCTTATTATAAAATATTGGATGAGTAAACTTCCTACCACCACCGACTATCTTTAAATTGTCTCTTTTCTGAAGCATATAAAGTAATGCGTTGTTGGTAGACACAGAATCAAAAACTTCCGAAGGTAAGTTTTGTAGAGTCGTGGTAATTAGTTTGTTATAAGCACTATTACCAGTTGCCATTTAAAACCTCCGAGTTTCCAAGGCTAGAAACCCAATGCTTCCCTTTCCTCAACTGTAAGTTTACTAAAGGCATTCTCAGCACGCTGGCGTGTAGTCTGTTTCCCTCCAGGGAGTCCAGTCTTCGCCGGCATACCGGAACTTTCAACATTGGCTTTTTTCTTCGCCTCGAATGTTTTTTTAAACTGTTGTTTAACTTTCCCCTCGGCTCTTTGTACTCCGTGTGGTCCCATAATAGACCAGTAAGCATCTTCAGGATTATAACCCATATTGATTTTTTCAGCTATTGCTAGCTCATCAGGTGAATTGGCTTTAATATCAGGGTGCGTCCTGCGAAAATCCGCAACCGTTACCCTAGCTACTTCCATTCTGCCTGCATCAAGAATAGGTCTAACATTCTGATTAACATACTTTTCAACTCCCTTTTGTACTCTTTCATCTACCTGTTTATCACGCTCACGATACCAGCGTGCTTCCTCAGGTGCTAAATGAGCATAAGGGTCTGTAGCCTGTGGTTGCTGGAACTGTTGCTGAGATTGGCGTTGCTGCAACTGTGTTTCAAGCTGTTGCTTATACCAATTTGCCTGTTGTTTAGCCTCTTGTTCCCGCTCCTGCAACTGTTGGAACCTTTCGTGGTCTGGATGCCGAGCATCTCCAAAACCAACCTTCTCTTGTTGTTCTTCCTGCTCTTGAGTTACGGATTGTTCCGCAGATTCCGACTGCGCCTCTTGAGTCTGTTGCTCTTGTGCTGGCGAGGCACTTTCTAACGCCTGTTCTAATTCAGGTGATGAATCCTGAGATACATCTTTTTCTTCTTCCATGTCTAGCTCCTTTACGTAGATAACGAAACGACTCGTCTGCTTTCAAAGGTTAGCAGAAACCTATTTTTTTAACTTGGTGATGGTATCATTCGAGGACCAGATTTTCTGATTAATTCCTGCATTTTCAGAAAGAAATTATCAAATGATTTATCTAAACTGGGACCCCGATTAATTACACTAACTTTAGGAGATACAATTGGAATATTCTTAATTATATTCTCAAGTGAACCTATTTTATTAGCAAAAGATTTAACCATAGCTCCATCATTATTGTTTGATTTAATAGAATTAATCTTTGTTTTAAATTCGGAACGAAGTGATGAAATTTGTTTATTATGTGAATTCGTAAGGGCAGACTTATTAGCCGAAACTACTCTGTCAAGACTTCTCGTAAAAGAACTTTGCATCTTATCAAGTAATCTGACAAAGTCTTTTTTATCTGTGATAGCCTTATATTGGTTATCTAACTTCCTTTCCAGATTATCCATTCTTTTAATGGATAAGTCGTTCTTGTCCTTATCCATAGTCCCCTGTTCAATTACAATTACTGTTGGAGAGTTTGTTTTAGTTTTAATTCTCATTTTGTATATCCCACTGTTTAGGATGAACGTCCATTTCTACGACGACGTGCAAGACCTTTTCCACGACCACCACGGCCACGTCCACCACCTGCCCTATCTGCTTTTGCTGTTGCATTGCAATTCTTACCACGTCCTAACCTTCCAGTTCCATCTCTATTTGGCATTTCTTTTCCTTTCTTAATTACTTCCCATTGGTTTTTTAATCGCCTTTACACCTCTGGATTTAGTTTTATCCGTCGCTGTTGGTGCAGTTTGATACGCCCTGGTTGCCTGCTTTGGAAGGGGGCTTGTTCCTCTTCCTTCTCCGTCTCTAGGTCCACCCTTTCCACTAGTTGTTGATCTTCTTGTTGATTTAACATTTATCCAACTCATCTTTTGTCACCTCCCTTTATTCTTCATATCCCCACATTAAAATTGAATGATCTGATGCTACAGTAGTTGTATAAGTTAAAGTTGCATCTGCTGCGCCTTTCCAAATTGGAACAGTACTATTTACAACCACTAATCCACTAGCTGTACATTGTGTTCTCGGTATAATTGCCGTAGAACCACTCTCTCTCACCTCCTCGAATCTCCTAAATATTGTTCTACCGTTCTTGTTTTTAATCCCTTTTTTCTTCTGTCTTCGTTTATCTGTTCCACAATCCTTGAAACTCTTTTTTTATCTCTTTCCATTGACCCATCTTCCACTAGCTTATGGGAATTCATATAATTTCTTTTTTCAGACTTGCTATTAAACCAACGTTGCATAGCCTTATCAAAATACCCGTGATGTGATTTCTTGGGAAAATAAATATTTGCGTTAGGACTCATATTAGCAATCCTTTACTTTCTTTTTTTCTTTGATTTAGTCCAATGATAAGTTTCATTAAACTCACTTGTTGGAATTCTTTTTTCCGTTTTCTTTTTTTTCTTAGGCATTTAAAATCTCCTTATCACGCTATGGGTGGTTCATTCCCCTTCTCGCCTCCTGCAGCAGAAATCATATCTGCCATGTTGGGAGCCGGTGATTGTCTCTGTGATGGCGCTACTCCCTGATTACCCCTTGGTCCACCCTGTTGTCCTTGCTGTTCTGCCGGTGGCAATAGGTTCATCCCTGGCTGTATTTGTTTAATAATCTTTCCAATATCAGTAAACACATCAGGAAACAGACGCAGATAAGCCTTTAATAATTCTGCTAATTCTACCTTATAACCCTGCATCTGGAATGCCATCAATACACCTTCCTGTCCTAAAATATTCACAATGTTTTCTATTTGCTTTCTTAATATTGGCAAGTCTGGTTTCTGTGAAGAACCAACCTGTATCTGAAAAGCATATTCACCCTTAACCAATTTCTCATTCATATCCGATGTAATATCAGGAAGCCATTGGAATTTCTGGATACCGGTCTGCTCATCCACCCCACTCTCACCAGTTATAAGTTGCAATTCTTCTAAATCAACAAACTGTCTTATAACCTGCCATAGTTTCCTAGCCTGGCGATTGCTGAAATCCTGAACCATATCAGCCTTATCGTTTAGTCTTAGGTTCTGTCCGGCCTGTCCTATCTGTGCTTCTGTTGCAGTTTCCGCCTGGGTTAAACCCGTAAGCATAGCCTTAGTAACACCGGTCTCTAAGGAAACAACATCCAGAATTTTCTCTAAGAACGCAGCCAAATCACCCTTCACCTGGGTTAATGAAATCTCCTTAAAGACATCACTTGGATTTTTGTTAGTAAACACAATAGACCCTAATTGTCCATCACGAAGTGCCCGGTTACCTTCTTCAGTAACCGCAGTTTCATCAACACCAATCTTCGTCATAAACTTATCCACCTGGTCTAAGATATTCTCGAAAGTAACATTAAGTCTATCCTGTAGTCCCTTAAAAACATCAACATCACTGCGTGGATAAAGTTTATGTCCATGCTTGTTGAATGTTAAAACCTCATACTGGAAACCATCCATTTCGTAGGTTGATTTTTCATGCCTTAATGCCTTATAATCAGAACCGTCTTTAGCTAAAACAATTATATAGATTCCATCTTCTTTCTTGTAATGGATTTCATATAAATCAATCGTCTTAAACCTTTCTAATTCTGATTCCGGCATATCTTTAGACAAACTTGAAGGAACCTCACCACCCTTTAAATCTTTGGTATTGCTATAGTTGGGGTTTTTCTTTACCTCTTCCAATGTCTTTGTAATTTTCTCATAGACATAATCTGCCGTATGTATTGAATTTGCACGTGGGTCTATACCAAAGTTGAATGGATTTACCCATAAAGCATATGGACTTTCCGCACGTATGTATTCATTCTTTTCCATATTCTGCGGTAATTCCTCTTCTTCTTTTGGTTTCTTTAAACCCATCTTTTCCAGGAGTCCACGGGTCTTTCTTTTCTCCCTGTTCTTTTCTAAACCCTCATCAGGAATATCACTTCCAAATTGAGTTGCATAACCAACCTTACTTACCCCCATACCCAATACATAAGCATCAAATATAACGTGCTGGTTAACTTTCTTAATGTCTAACTCACGAAAATAATAATTGAGAATATTAGCGGCATAAGGTGCGGAATCCTCATCTGGTCTTCTTTTAGGAATTGCCAAGATATATGGATTCTTATAGTAAAGACTTGGAATTACATTCTTAACTATCGGATAGACTACGTTAAGTGCAACAAAAGAATCTTTAACCCCGAAATCCTCTTCGAACTTTCCACCATATCCTTTCTCAAAATATGCAATATTATCCCCTGCACCCTTAATTTTATTTTTCTCAACCGAACCAAATTCATCTGCCTTGAACTTCTCAGCTGATTCTATTTCGATACGCCAACGTCTAATCTCATCACTATTTATCCGTTTCATATTTACCCCTTTATGTCCTCTTTCCCTCCGTCAATATTTATTACTTCAGAAATTATTGTATCTGTTTTTATAACTACCTTCTTTTCCTTTTTAACTTCATTTTTCTTTGCCATTTTATTCTCCTTTTAGCTAAATGCTAAATTGTCAATTGGTTTTCTCCATCTCCTTGGCAGACAAGCCATCTTATTTAATTCTTTATTATAAGATTGTTTTTCCAACCAAGCTGGAGTATTCCTCGGTATTCCTTTTCTCTTAACAACCCCACCTTTTTGAATAAGCGGTAAGTGGTAAGCAAGGGAATCTAATATATCATCGTGGGCAGAGTGGGGGAATTGGACCATTTGCCAAGAGAGTTCCCCGAATACTCCCTTTAAAAGCTCATATTTCTCTCCTGGAAACCTAATCGCACCCCTTTCGTGATAGGGCTGTAAGGCCATAATGCGATTAACCTTTCCCTGCCCACGTCTAGAGGATGCCTGGAATTCATGCACCCCGAATAATTTAAAGGCGGGATTAGTTATGCGTTCCTTTGCTATCTGCCTCTCTAATTCCAATCGAAGCATTCCACGGAAAAAATTAGTTTCTATACCCAACATCTTAAATCCATATCTATAATTTAATCGTATGATTTCGTTGATAATGTCTGATGGCTGTAAGTGCTTGTTGACGATTTCAAAGATGTGCATGTCCATCTTATTATCAGTTCCAACCACCGTAATTGCTGTAAAATCCTCGCCCTCGCCAGCTGGGTCACAGGTTGCAGTGATGTATAAATCATCTTTCTTTATGTCTCCATAGAATGCGAAATCTTTAACCTTGAATACCGAAGTTTCAGGGTCAGTCGGTTCATTTTGATATAAACAATTTTTTGAACCATAGCCATGTGCTATATAATTTCCTGTTTCGGTTTGAAGAGCATAAACTTTTTCTCTACCATCTGGTTTTATAGAAATAACTTTATCTTTTTCTTTGACAAAACTACTTCCATGTTTAAACATTGATTTTTCAATCGTATGTTTTCTCGCTGGATTAGATTCAAGAATAAACCTTCGTTTACCCTCGATTCCACCATTAACCCAATAATATACAGTTTTTCCACCTAAAGCTGTTCTGCTTGGTACCTTTTCTGCACTATTCCATTTATAATCTAATGTCGCTAAAACAGTTTCTAATTTGCGACATACCTCTGGATTTTTAACTCTGCTTTGATTTAAAATTATAGAATCTGTGCAACTTCCTTCACCATCGTAAAATCCACCAAGCCAAGTTGCTGCTTCATATTGATTAACAGATAAATCACGCATCTTAGGTTCAAACATATACATTAATTTAGAACCCACAGCAGCTGGCTTATATTCTCTGTGTGATTCATCCAATCTCCCCGTATACCAATGATGGTCAGGGGTACATCTTATGGTTCTACCAGATTCAAGTGTTATTTTTACAACATCAGCTATACGAGATTGGACCTTTAAAACTTTAGATTTTACTAATTGTTTTCTTCCTGTATCTCTGCGATTCCAACCTATTACAATTTCGTCTTCTTTTATTTCACCAATTGGTTTAGATTTCCAATTATCCATAAGTATTAATGATTCATATGGATTACAAGAATAAATATATGTTCCCTGAACCGATCTTTGTTGACTTAAAAATTCTTTTGTTAATGAATTTTCACCAATATTATCAAAGAAATATGTTCCATTCTCTTCAGCCTTCTTAATAAATATTCCAAAGTTTCCTTTTATATCCTGTTCGGCTATAATACGTCCATATAGATCACCGAAATTCCAGCGGGTTCCAAGCATTATGACGTCACCACCTGGTCTCAATAGGGACAAGGAGCGTCTATAACAATCCTCAACCTTATCCATTTGTTCTTTAGTTGTAACGTTTACATCACTTACCAAATCATCAAAGATAATACAATCATAATGGAAACCAACCTTAGTCGTTCCTACTCCACCAGTATCAACGGATGGTTCCGGCCTTCCCGTCTTTCGTGGAGCAATAATTATTTGTGATTCTGACCACTTCCCTTTCTTGGGATCGGTTTCCCACTTCCCGAACATTTCACGAAACCTGGAGTTTTCAACATTGCCTATTATGTGAGCTTTAACGGAATTTAAAAACCCTACAGATTTAGTGGCAGCATCAGAATAAATCAATATTGCTTCGTTCGGATTGTGAACAAGCCTCCACAGTATGTATGCTACCGTGCCTATGCTTGACTTGAACGTATACCTGGGCATAAGGATTAGCTTCTGCTTATTATCATTAAGCAAGAATCTGCACAACTCAGGATAGAACTTATTTTGTTCTATGTCCTTGAATCCCAAGCACTTATTACAAAACTTATAAAAGTCAAAGAAGCATTCATACTTATCTTTCAAGAAGTCTTGACGTTTCTTTGGTATATCAGTAATTTCTGGTTTTTCAAATGGCATAATAAAAAAAGGACTATCTGAAGCGAATAGGAAACCTAATCACCTCAAATAGCCCTTTAGTTAAGTTTGGAGCTATTAATCTTCTAAACTATCAATGAACCTATCAACTATAAATCTATGAGTCTTACCGGCTTCAATAAGAATGCTTGTCTTGTCTGCGCCGTATGGTCCGACATTAATCGTAATCTTACCACGACCGTGCTTGAATATACCATAAAATAACTCACCTATCTTCCTTTTAATCTGTTCCAGTGCTTCACCTCATAGATTAGGATTAAGGTTAAAAGGATAATTATTGTATCTAATTGTAAAAGGTCAATGAATCTACCTAAACTAAATATTCCAATCCTGCTTATTATAATATAATATATTATGTTCAAATTAATATTCTGGGAATATAATTAAATGTTCCCACTTCATGCACCTGATTCCAGTATGACCAACAACCATCCTGCTTCTAATTGGTCCATTCCAGTATAACCAATCCCAAATATCCTGCGGTGCAGTAATTGTATTATATTTCCCATGTTCCTTTTTAACGTTTTCAATTACCTGACTATACTCTTTATCCTCAGTTTTATTCAATTAATATTCCTTCCTGAGAGGCATTGTAAGAGATTATGTTGATTCAGTGTGAAATCTTTCATTAAAAGTATTTTCTTTGAAATCTTACCCCATTCTGTGCGTTTAAAGGGTATTCTAGTGTCATCTCTTATCTGATTTTATCCATTATATCTTTCAGATTATAGAAATCATATTTCTTCTTACAGAAGCATTTGGTTAAACTTTTATATGTTGCTTCACAGTTTTCAAAGAACGGACATTGTTTATCTTTAGTATTGATGGGGGTTAGGCATCTCATAGTGTAAAAATAATTTCTAAAATTTTATAGCTACGTTGGTAGAACCCCTTACTAATAATATATATAACTAAAAGGGTGGGGTGGGTATCAAGTCTACCTACCCTATCCCCTTATACATCTTATACTTATGTTACAACTTCCTATAATAAGAATTATGTTAACCTTATAAGCACAATCAATTATCATTAGAGTATAGTTGCCTTAGGTATGTGTTCTCTTGCTCTATTTGTTGTATCGTTACATCGCTTGTAACCTCTTGGTCAATTCTATCAACGAATAAGGACTTCGCCTTGCCCAATAACTCATAGCATCTTATCTTATTAGCGTCTTGCTTACTATTCTTTGCAATTTCCCTAAGTCCAGACAGTATATACTCCTCCGTAATCATAGACGTATCAAATATGTCTAGTTTCTCCTTGTCAATCGCACTTACTATGTCTTGTTTCTGTAACAAATTATACCCATGTTTAGCCGCCAATTCCCTTGTTTTAAACTTATACCCTGCCTTTATTACACTGTCAGTATTATTATAACCTCTTGCCTTATAATATATAAATGCTCTCTGTTTCTTTACGATCTTTCTCATTTTAATCCTTTAATCTTTTAATCTTTCAATCTTTCAATCTTTTAATCTTTCAATCTCTTAATCTTTTAACTCTTTAATACTCTATCACTCCATATCTATATAATCTATATATTTCTAACATTTAAATATCTTTAATATTTAACTCTTCATCTTCTATAACTTTTAATAATATTTGTTTATGATGTAGTTTATTGAGTTTATTAATATCTAAATCTTTAGAGTTTAAATCTAAAGTAATATTAATATATTGATCAGTGTCCGAATTCTTGATGTTTATTCTCTTTAATATTGCTGTAAGTAACATATATATATATTAATAATAGAGAGCTTAAATAGTCTGTCAGGTCTTTTATTTAAAATTCATATAAAATATGTGTACCCCGCTTATTTAAGCTCTATATATAGTATACCACACAAATGTGTGGAACGTCAAGAGCAGTTGGCACAATATATGCTTTAGGGTATGTGATCCAGAATGTCAAGGACTTAAATAAAATATCTATCGTCTATCTCAAGAATAAAACTTGACAACTCCAGAGAATATGCTATACTACAATTATGATAAACGAAAGCGGTAAACTCAATCAAACAAAAATAAGGGTAGCAAGTAAAGGATTCGGAAGCCTCAACTGTTTTCGTTTATCAGTCCTTGAAAGCTACTCTTTTTTATTAAAGGAGGAGAAGAGTTCACTAAAGCGGATGAGGAGATATTTTAAATGAGTATAAATTAAGGAGAGGAAATGAAGAAAGATAAAAGATTGTTAAAGGGAGTAGCTAACTATATTTTAGAACATATCAACGATAAAGATTTAA
>Ga0075125_10001815_pt1 | contig 10419 bp, 9 predicted proteins | sample AntAceMetag02UKN_FD_69810 | JGI IMG/M metagenome (GOLD analysis project Ga0075125, IMG submission 69810) | Saline lake microbial communities from Ace Lake, Antarctica - Antarctic Ace Lake Metagenome 02UKN | ecosystem: Environmental > Aquatic > Non-marine Saline and Alkaline > Saline | place...
TGTTCTTAATACCGTTGACATCATAAAAAATATTAGCAACATAAAAATAATATCCGGCATTGAAGAAGTAGGAATTTTTGCTTTTGAATCATTTTTTCGTTTTAATTTCATATCTAATTACCCTTTGATTTATCTATCCTGCTATAGATATTTTTTTTGCATCTGCAATTTTTAATTGATCAATAACACTTAAGTAATCTTGATATTTGGTTTTTGCATCTGTTTGTACCGAAAATATCATTTTAGGATTCTTAGTTATCATATTTTTTGTACGAACGTTTATTTGTTTTAACGGTACAATCTCATCATTAAATAATACTATCCCCTCAGAATTGATTTGAACAATTGTAATATTTTTCTTATTAATTTCTAATTCACCCCCCATAGGTGGCAATAACATTTGAACCCCTTTATCTTGATCAATTGTAGAAACTACAAGAAAAAAAACCAACAATAAAAAAGCAATATCAGACATTGAAGAAGAAGGAATTTCTGTTTCTCGTTTTTTCTTTTTTTCTGTAAACATAATTTACTCTTGTATTATTTATTCTTTAATATTTTTTTCAGCCAAAACATCCAATAAAGCTACAGAGCTTTTTTCCATATCAATGATCAATTTGTCAATTCTTGTCAAAAACCAATTTTGAAAAACTTGGATTATCATGGCTACTATTAATCCGAATAATGTTGTCAACAAAGCCATAGAAATACCATCAGCAACAATTGTAGGTGAAATATCATTTGCTTTGGAAATATCTTGGAACGCTTTTACCATTCCCCAAACGGTTCCTGTAAATCCCAACATAGGTGCAAGAGTGATAACAGTTGATAACCAAACTTGATTTTTTTCTAAAAACGCCATTTCCAAAGATCCGGCAGAAGCAATTGTCTTTTCTACCTTCTCTATTCCTTGATCTATTCTACTTAATGCTTCATGATACATTGAAGCAACAGGACTACTTGATTCGGCACAATATCCTTTTGCAGCTTCTACACCTTCATCTCTTATTATATCTTCAACATCTTTCAAAAACTTCTTCGTTTGAATTCCAGCTACTGATAGAGAATAAAGTCTTTCAAAACTAATAATTAGCCCAAGAGCAAATACCACTAAAATAGGCCACATAAATGCACCACCTTGAACAAATAAATTAACTAACATATTTTTTTTCCTCCAATTTTATATTATTTTTCTTTTCCCAATATATATTTTAACTAATAATTTCATTAAAGTCAATAGTTTTCATTTGCTATTGTGTATTTTTATATAAAAATAAGGTATTTTCATGAAAATAATGGAATATTGTTTTAAAAACAAATAAAAACAAATTACAATTCTGCTATTTTTTTAGCTTCTTCTATTGAAATTAACGCTCTTTCAAATTGTTTATCATAAGTTAATCTTGCTTTCCAAAAAGCATTGTTACCCCAAATAATTTTTGCCATTTCAGATTTAATTTGCATTTCAATTAACGATTTATCCTTTTTAAAATCATCTATATTTATATCTCCAATCGATTCAAAAATGTATTTATAAAATTCATCAATAAATGTTTCTGGAAATTCTACATTAAATACAAACTCATTTACTTCCATTTTATTATATTCCGGATGCTTATCTAAATATTCCTGAGCAAATTGGAAAAAGCTTCTAATTGATTTTCTGTAAATTTTTGTTGTACTTTCAGATGGATCAAATTCACTTTTAACAGCTACATCAGGAGTAATACCGCCACCACCATATACAGTTCTACCGGATTTTGTTGCAAATTTTGGTCGAATATGTTTTTCATTATCCAACGAATCATTAAAAACGCTATCAGGTGATGTATATATTTCTTCATAATATTTATATGTACCTTTATCATAAGGACGTTGTATTAATCGTCCTGATGGAGTATAATACCTTGCAATTGTAATTCTCAATGCAGAACTATCTCGTAATTTCCATTGCCTTTGAACTAATCCTTTGCCAAAAGATGTTTCCCCAATAATAAGTCCTCTATCTAAATCCTGAATTGCACCAGATACAACTTCTGATGCACTTGCTGAAGCACGATTTATTAATATGATTAGAGGAATATCTGTATATTTCCCATTAGTTCTAGAAAAATATTCTTCATTGGAATTGCTTATTCTTCCTTTTGTATAAACAAGTTTCACTCTTTTATTAAAAAAATTATCCAACATTTCAACAGCTTGATGTAAATATCCACCGCCATTAGAACGTAAATCCAAGATCAAAGATTTCATTCCATTTTCTTTTAATTCTTCTAATGCTTGACGAAACTCATCACCTGTTTCCGCAGCGAATCTATTTACTTTAATATAACCAACATCTTTATCATAAATAAATTTTGCTATTACCGAATAAATCGGAATATCATCTCTTATAATTTCCACTTTAAAAGGTTCCTTTACACTTGGCCTCTTTATTGTTAAAGAAACTTTAGTTCCTTTTTTCCCACGCAGTTTATTAAATGTCTCCTTTTTAGTAATTTTATAAGCCGATTCTCCATCTATTTCTATAAATTTATCACCGGATTGCAAACCTACTTTTTCGGATGGTGTGCCTACTATTGGAGAAATCACCGTAATATATCCGTCAATAATATCAAATTCTATTCCTATTCCTTGAAATTCGCCTTTAAAATCCTCTTCTATTTTTTCTCTGTCTTCTTTTTCTATATAGACAGAATGTGGATCCAATTCTTCCAAAAGGCCCCTATAAGCTCCTTCCATTGTCTTGTCCCAATCAGCTTCTTCAACATAATTTTCATTTACAATCGCCATGATATCACTAAAAACCTTCATTTTTAGATATAGATCATCAACACTTCCTGATACTTTGCTCTGACGAGTTAGAGAAATACTAATAATTATTGTAAGAGACAAAACGATTAATAATATTTTATTCCTTTTCATAAATTTCCTTATTTTTTTAATAATATTTGATTTTTCCATTAACCTTTAATTTATCAAATTTAATTTAAAAGTCAAAATGATTTTTATATTTATTCATATCCAATAATTTGTTTATAAATTTAACCGACTTCACCTATCTTCTCTAAACTTTTTTCATAATATTTGTATAATTTTGTCTTTTCAATATCAGATAATTGATAAAAATTTGTTTCCAATAATTTCTTTGTATTCTCAAAACATTTAAGTGATTTTTTAAAATTTCCAATTTTATAATATGCAACACCACAATAATAGGACAATTTTGTATGTTCAAAAGTTCCCAAAAATTCCTCATTAAATTCTATTATTTTCTGCCAATGGCTGTCTTTAAATAAAATCGAAACATATTTTAATTGAGCTTCTTGATTATAAGGATATGTTGTTTGGATATTTTTAAAATATTGTGAAGCTTCTTGATAATCGCCTTTTTGATAATAATAATTTAATAACTCTTCATTTGCTTTTAGCCAACTTATTTCATTATTAATATTTTGAGAGGCAAATTTTTTAACTATTGAAACTTGAGCGAGATCTTGATTTTTGTAAATATTATCACCATAAATAAATTTGCGAATTTTTTCTGAATAAATTGATTGATTATATTTGGAAAAATTTGTCAGTGGATATTCTTTCGCAAACCTATTGAAATTTAATTTATTATTTTTCTTAAAATTTAACAAATCATTCTTTCTCATAACATTAAAATGTTCCTTCACAAACAGCCAATATCCTTTAATATTCGGATGTATATGATCAATAAAAATATTTTCACTTTTTATCCTATTGGATGTTAGATCATTATAAACAGAATCAATATTGACAAACATCCATTTTTTTTCATTTGCAAAATTTTTGATAGCGAAATTCCAATCTTTTAATGGCCTGAAGTGGAATTGGTCCAGTTGAACTGCTTTTGAATAATTTTCTAAACTTAAATCATAATTATTGTTTTTCTCATCTAATTTTGCTTGACAAAAATAATAGATCGCTGATTGTGGCTCCCACGATTTGAGGTCCTGCAACCAATCTTTAACTCGAGTTTTATCATCTTGATTTAAATAATTTGAGAAATCTTGATACAATTTAATATCGGTTAATTCTTCATCATTAAATTTAGAGTGAAAGGGCGGTATACTTAAAATGTTTGCACTTAAATTTGAAATTATTACAGGAATATGGTATCTATCGGTAATATTTTCAATTTTATACAAATTTCGTAAAAAGTTTTTCCTTTTATTATAATATTCGGATGATTTAAAGTCAATTCTATCATTTTCAAAATCAGCCGATAAATATTTAATTTTATTCACACTTTGTTCTTGAAAAAAATTAACAATTTTTTCTGTTAATTGATAAATTCTAAATTTTCTAAAAAATATAAATGACTTTGTGTAAAAATATTCCAATCGATAATTTTTATTTTTAGAAAAATTCGGGGTTCCAAAAAATTCATTATATCCTGTGTTTAATATTATCAAATCTGGTTGATATTTAGGCAAATGCTTTATTATATCATTTACACCATAACTATTAATCGAATTAATTGAAAGATCAATTATTTCCCAATCTATTTCTCTGTTGGAATCGTTAAGAAAATATCTAAAAATACTTGAAAAATTTATGCTTTCATCATAAGGAACACCGTTAGCTATATTGCCACCAACAACAAATACACGAAAAGCATTACTATCTTTTTTAACTTTAAAAAAACTTTTTCTGAATTTTGGATAATTTTGAATATTGCTTGAAAAATATTTCTTAGGAAAATTTTCGTTTACCGAATAGTATTTTATATCATTTTTTTCAATAATTTTAGCAAGTGGATAAGATTCACCAAACCCAATTAATTGTAAAGAATATTCTATAAAAAACAAAATTAGTATTGAAAAAGCTATCAATATAAAGTCAAATATGCTATTTTTTAAATGTGAATGTTTTTTATTCATTTTCAACTACATTTATATTAAAAGAAAATTGGTAAAATAATAAAATTCCCTTCGTTTACAATTAGCCAAATTAAAAAAATTGTCAATAAGATCAATGGTGCAAAAATAAACTTTTTATGTTTATTTGAATAGTGAAAAAACTCTACCAACATTTTAATTTTCATTTGAAACCTCTAAATTTATTCTCTGATAATTTAACATATTCGTATTAATAAAAAAACAAATCTTTATCAAAAAAATAATTGTTTATATGGAAAATAAATTTCTGCATTTATCACTGGATCGATTTTCATGCTTGATGATTCTACTTGAAAAATATTATTTTTATATATTATATATGGCGTGTAGACTTTTGCTCCTATTCCACAAGTAAGATATAAATAATATTTACCAAGATTAATGAAATAGGGTTTCTCAACATACAACTTTATATTCCTGTCAAAACGAGTAGTAATACTCCAATGAACTCTTGTTTTCCACACTAATTTATTCATATCGACAAGTGGAAGAAAATCAGGTATCATTCCCTTTTTAATGTACTGTGCTTTTATCACCTGTTCATCAAAATCTTTACCAAATAATGAAAATGATAACTGAATTTTACTTATAACTTGACTTGTTTCAGAATAATACTGTACACATTTATTTTCGTAACCAATTTCGTATAAAGGCAATGCATATATTTTCGTGTCAAATCTACTATGAGCGGAATATGAAATAAAATTTCCTCTGATCCTCTCTTTTTTATCACGATATTTTTTATTTACTCCGTGAAATATTTTAAACTGATAGGGTTTACCATCTGTCCCGGAAATTAAGCTCCAAATATTCCATTCATAAAGATCACCTAAATGATATAAATCTTCATCTATCCAATAGGCAGCTGGAGATACAAATTCTAATGGAAAAACACCTACTTCAAAAGAGAAAAACAGTGAATCATTGTTATAATATCTGTATTGAGTTGCAATTTTATCAATATTAAGGTAAGTAGTAAAATCAGTTTTTCGTTCTGATTTAAAAGAATTACCATATAAACCAATACTGATGATCGATAAAATTATGAATATTTTTAATAATTTCAAGATCGATTCCCCATTCTGTTCTTGGAATATTCAATTAATTGTGGCATAACAAAAATACTTATTAAATTTATAGTTAAATGTGTTGAATAAACAATTACTATCGTCTGATATTCAAAAATTAAAAACGAAAGGACAATGCTAATAATAAAAACCCAAATCGATGCTAAAAATCCTTGTGCATCAGTATGAAAGAAAGCAAAAATGGATGATACGATCAAAGCAGTCCAGATCCAAGAATTCCATATTGGTAATATTGCAAAAAAAATCAATCCTCTAAAAATAACTTCTTCAATAAAAGAACCGCTAAAAACAATTATGGTTGCCATTTTTTTCTGAGTAACTGTTTGTGGTAATAGAAAATTATTCCGCGTCAAATTTTTATACCAAATTTCTTTTTTAAATTTTGAAATTAATATTTCCAATGCGGCGATAATAAAAGAGACCAAAATTCCAATTAAAATTCCTTTTAATAAATATGAAAAAACATCTTGAAAATTAAATATCGAGAATACTCTATTATGCCATTTGTAAATTGAATAATGTTTAACCGGATTTAATTGATAAATAAATTCGCTAATAATATAAGTTGCTAAAATTAATCCCAATAAAATAATTTCTTGATATATTCCAAGCTTACTCCAAATAAGCTCAGGCGTTAATTTTAGTTTGTTATTTTGTTCATTATTTTTTTGAAACATACTGATTATTTTTTATGTAAAACCTCCATTTCAAATCTTTTGATTTTTGGATGCCTATTCTTTTTGTAGTTATTATATCTTCTTCTTTTACTTTTTCATTGTCCAACAAATAAATTTTATTGCTTGTTAAATTAATTCCATTTTGATCTTTATTTATATCAAATGCCTGACAAATTTTACCGGGTCCGTTTAATAAATTCATCTTTTCTCTATTTGAAATATCACTTTTATTATAACGATTGGACACCATTTTTTCTATTCCCGATAATGGCTCAATTCCTCTTATTAAAACAGCATCTCCCTCACCCTGCTTTCCTGTAACGATATTACAACAATAATGAATTCCATAAATAAGATAAACATAAAGCAACCCGCCATTTTCAAACATTATATTGTTGCGTTTTGTAACACCAAAATAACTGTGAGCAGATTTGTCTGTTGCTCCATGATATGCTTCCACTTCAACAATTTTGCCGGATAATAAATTATCGTTTGTTTCATTTACAAAAATTTTTCCTAATAATTCCCGAGCAACTGTGATAACATCACGAGTATAAAAATCTATGTCTATTTTATTGTTGTTCATTCACCTTTTTCTTATTTCAAGCCACTTATCTACACCGATAATATAATGATTAATAATTACATTCATTACTATTTTATTCGTCTAATTTTCAGAAACTTTGCTTCGTTTCACATTAACACGCCTGCCCTGTAACAAAGTGTATCAGGGGTTAATGCATTTCATAATCTCAATTATCAAAATCACTCTTTCTCAAACAAGATCCCAAAGTTTTTATTGTGTGCTTTGTGAATTTTTTTGCTTACACTGAGTGTAATCGAAGCGTGTTCTTTGTGTTTATTATTTTATTTTACTTCTCAAAAATGCAAATTCGCCCGGATCGGTTTCCAAAGGAATAAAAACATTATCAGCACCACCATGTGCGGCTTCAACGCTAACACCTTTTTTATTAATTATTTCTTTTACTTTTATTAATTTCTTTTCTTCAGGAGTAATAATTTCTACTTCATCATTCACACTGATTCTATTTTTTACTTCTACTTCTGTAAATCCATTTTGTGAATTGAAATTTCTAATAATTCCGACAACTTTATGAGTGGCACTTGTAGAATATCCGTCTTCAAAATTCTCTCCATATTGTCTCGGATTTCTGGTATAAAAACCACTCGTATATGTTCGCGAACTCAATGCCATTAAATCCCTTAAATTTTCCGAATCAAATTTTTTATTATCATAATAGTCGTCTATTGCTTTTCTATATGCACGAGATACCATTGCTGCATAATAGGCCGATTTTGTTCTTCCTTCGGCTTTTAAACTTATAACTCCTGCTTTTATTAAATTGGGTATTAATTCGATACTACAAAGATCCTTTGAATTCATTAGATAAGTCCCAAACTCATTTTCTAAAATCGGGAATTTGTCATTTACACGCTTTTGTTCTTTTACATAAAATCCTTCTGGGGGCGGTATATAATTTTCCATCAAATATGGTTTTTGTTGATTTTCTACTTCCAATAACGAGCCCTTATCATAACCAAGTTTGTATTCCCAACGACAACTATTTGTACAAGTCCCCTGATTAGCATCTCTATGATTTAGATAATTTGAAATTAAACATCTACCTGAATATGCAATGCAAATTGATCCATGAACAAATGCTTCCAATTCAATATCTGGAACTTGTTTATACATTTCCATTATTTCCTTTAAGCTCAATTCTCTTGTAAGAATAATTCTTTTAACTCCCAAATCACGCCAAAATTTAACCGATGTCCAATTTGTTGTATTTGCTTGTGTAGATAGATGAATAACCAAATTCGGGAATTTTTTCAATGCAATATTTATCAATCCGGGATCTGTCATGATAATTCCATCCGGCTTCATTTTCACAACCTTTTCAAGCTCATTTAGAAATGGTTTAACCTTCATATTATGAGCATAAATATTCATAGCGAGATAAATGTTCTTACCTAATTTATGAGTATATTCAATTGCTTCATTTATATTATCAGGAGTAAATCCAATTTCACGAGTACGAAGTGAAAACAATGGAATACCGGCATAAACGGCATCTGCGCCAAATGCAAACGCATATCTTAACTTTTCAAAATCACCAGCAGGTATTAATAATTCTACTTTTTTCATTTTTGTCTCTTTTGAATATTTTTTCTAATTTTTAAAATCACTTAAAAATATAATATTATTATACCAAAAACAAATATTCTAACAAAAAAATAATGATTAATTTCTATTTTCATTTATTGTAATTTCTATCAATAATTATTATATTTTACAAGTTTTTTGACAACAAAATGATTTGTCGTCTGTCAAATAACAATGTTTGTATTGATCAATAAGAAAAGGGAAATTAATGTTACGAAAAAAAATAATATTTACAATAGTAATGTTGGTGATAATAACACATTTTGCTTATTCACAAAATGTGAACGAAACCGTTACAGCTTATAAATTAGAAAATGAGATAATTATTGATGGGATTCTTAATGAATCTATTTACAAGAATAAACCAGCAACAAATTTTATTCAAAATGAACCAAATGAAGGAAAAGAGGCTTCTGAAAAAACAAATGTATGGGTTGCTTATGATGATGCTCATCTTTACATAGCTGCAAAATTATTCGACTCACAACCGAATTTAATTGATACAAAATTAGCAAGAAGAGATGCAGATTTCGATTCGGATTTATTTTATGTTGGAATTGATTCATATAATGATGACAGAACTGGATTCTATTTTGGAATAAATCCCGGTGGATCAATAGTTGATGGAACCATTTATAATGATAGTCAATTAGATAATTCTTGGAATGGAATTTGGGAAGCAAAAACGAAAATTAATAACGACAGTTGGAATGTAGAGATAAAAATTCCACTTTCACAATTACGTTATAATAAAAGCAAAAAAATGATTTGGGGAATAAATTTCGGTAGAGATATTTTTAGGAAAAATGAAACTGCATTTTACATAATGGTTCCCGATAGTGCAAATGGATTTGTTTCTCATTTTGCTGACTTAACTGGATTAGACGGAATTCAATCGAAAAAACGCATAGAAATTCTGCCTTATGTTGTAGGAAAAGCTCAATATTTAGATCACGATAATAATGATCCATTTTATTCTGATGATCAATATAAATTAAAAGTCGGTGGAAATTTAAAAATAGGACTGGGAAGTAATTTAACATTAGATGCTACGATCAATCCAGATTTCGGACAGGTGGAAGTAGATCCAGCAGTTATGAATCTATCTGCATTTGAAACATTTTTCCAAGAAAAAAGACCTTTTTTTATTGAAGGACAAAATATCTTTCAATTTGGAATGGGCGGAGCTAATAATAGTTGGGGATTTGACTTTGGAGTACCGGAATTATTATATTCAAGAAGAATTGGACGAAAGCCACAAGGAAATATCGATTATGATTATGACTATATGGACAAACCAACCGAGACAAGAATTCTCAGTGCAGGAAAGTTAACAGGCAAAACAAAAAACAATTTATCTGTTGGTGTGTTAAGTGCTGTAACCGAACGGACTTTTGCAACAATAGATACCGGTGATGAAACGATCAAACAAGAGATCGAACCACTGACATATTATGGTGTTTTTCGTTCGAAAAAAGAATTCAACAATAGCCGTCAATCGTTAGGAATGATATTTACTTCTGTAAATCGTGATTTAA
>Ga0075125_10001821_pt1 | contig 10404 bp, 11 predicted proteins | sample AntAceMetag02UKN_FD_69810 | JGI IMG/M metagenome (GOLD analysis project Ga0075125, IMG submission 69810) | Saline lake microbial communities from Ace Lake, Antarctica - Antarctic Ace Lake Metagenome 02UKN | ecosystem: Environmental > Aquatic > Non-marine Saline and Alkaline > Saline | place...
TAGCCTCGACTACGTAGTACGGCTTAGACGTGGAGAATATAGCCTATATCTAGTCTACGATACATTTATTTCTTGTATTGAGGTTTTAACAGGTAAGACGGAGCAGATAAAAGGGTTTATACCAAAGATTAGAGATTTGTATTTAAGTATACGATACGGGAAGAGAACGACTAAGTTAGGCGATGTAGTTCCTGATATTGAATATTACTTGATAGACGATCAGGTTAAGATCAGGAAGTACAACGGAGTACAGGGAAGCTGGAAACAGATAGACGGAAAGTTAGTTAAGGTAAGCGGAGATACCGAAGCAGTCCCTTATTTTATACCGTGGAAAGAATGTAATCAGGGTTATTACGACGAAGAGTTAGGTACTAGAATATATTCCAAAGGGCAGTACAGAGCAGAAATGAAGTCTCAGGGTTTAGTACCGTTTGAAAAGAACATATACGGTAAGAGCAGGGAGACCATGAGAGAAGAGAGAACGCAAGTAATAATAGATAAAGGCAGGAAGAGAGCTGAAATAGCTTTTAACGAAGGGTTGAAGAAAGTAGGGGCTGTATAGTCAAGTAACTTGATATAGTTTGTCATTAAAAAAGGACTTATGGTTTGTTGATTGACCATAACAATCAACTATCTTGCCAAGACCGATAGAGGAACAGCAAGAGAGTTAGTGTACGCCAAGGACGAAAGTTACAGCGTAATAAGGAGTTAGAAATGACATTTACAGAAGAAGATCCAACTTTGACAGCCGACGACGACGACGGGGAAGAACTTCCAACAGATCCTAGTCTTGAGCCTAGAGAGGAAGAAGAGGAGACTGAGGAAGAAACGCCCGAAGAAGAAGTCGTGCCAAGCGATGAGGATCAACCCGGTGAGTTAGCGGATGATGTAAAATGGGATCTAGTAAAGAGGTTTGGGGAGAAGTCGGATGCTGAGTTAGCTACTGAGGCGTTTAAAGCCTACCAGAACGGAGAAAGAGTTTTCCAGGAAAGAGCTGACGAGTTGAAGACTTACAAAGATGTAGCGGAAAAGTTTGGAGGTTTAGAAGCTCTTAAAAAAGCAATCGATAGTCCAAACGCTACGCCAGCAGATCCTATCGATAGTTACTTTAAAAAACTAACTGACGAAGGATATGTAGACCCTCAAGACCCGAAAGATCAGTTACTTATGAATATGGCTAAAGAGCTATACGGCATAAGAGGCAACATCCAAGCACAGAATCAGTCGTCGACTACGGAAAAGTTTCAAGGTAAACTGACCAAAGATGTTTTGGAAAAGTATCCACTAGCTAATAAAGAAGCTATTGAGGATGCGGTTTACGCAGGTAAGTGGGGGTTAAACTTAACTCCAGAGTTTTGGAATAATGTTGAAGGCTATGCAAAGAAAATGCACGATAGCATAAGCAGTATTGTAGATACCAAGACTACGGAAAAGTTAAACGGAATGAAAGAGCTGTCTAAGAAGTCTATAAGGACTGGTAAGACACTCAACACAAAGCCTGGTAAAGTTGCTCCTTGGGATGCTTTCGAAAAGGCATTTGATACAGCATTTAAAAAATAGGAGGATTCTAAAATGGCGTCAACAAGTGAAACAAGAGTATGGGATGCAGTAGTTACCTCTACTCTTATGGCAGAGATGGGCGATATGAAAGACAATATTGTCAATAACGTCCCTTTGCTTAATTATTTCGAACAGACTAAGGCGATGGAAAAGAAAGACGGTGGACAGAGAATTAAAGCAGACTTAATGTACGGTAAAAACTCTACAGTTAAGTCTAAAACTGCTTACGAATTACTAGACGTTACACCACAGGCAGGTATCACCGCAGCGTTCTACGACTGGAAAGAAATTGCAGGTACTTTAACAATTTCAAGGTTAGAAAGACGACAGAACTCAGGTAAGCATAAAATGTTCGACCTGATTCAAGCTAAGAAGAAACAACTTCTTATGTCTTTCTACGAAGAAGTAAACGAACAGTTATTCGGAGCTGGAACAGGGAATAACCTAGAAGGTTTACAGGTAGTCGTTCCTGATACTCCAACCACACAGACTTACGGTGGGATTTCAAGATCTACCGAATCATGGTGGAGGAATCAATACGATGCTTCTGTAGGATCTTTTGCAGCTAATGGATTAGACGCAATTAGAAAGAGATACAGACTTGCAAGTCGTTCTTATATCAAATCTCCAATTGATTTAATTATCATGGACGGAGATAGATATGATGATTTCGAAGCTGCACATGTACTTTCAATTCAGTTTCCTGTTTCTGGTAAGATGAGCGAAAACCAGTTCAACTTAGGAATTGAAAACTTTAAGTACAAAAAAGCAACAGTTATTGAAGATCCAGAGTTAGATTCAACCGGTAGAGCTTACGGACTTAACTCTAAATTTATCAAGTTTGTAGTTGATAAAGAGAGTTCGTTTGTAATGGAAGCAGCCGTAACTCCTTCAAATCAGACAGCTACTGTAGCTCCGATGATTCTAATGGCTAACCTAGCGTTAAACAATGCTAGAAAACAATTCTGCTTATCAGGACTAACAGCATAATAGGAGGATATACAATGAAAAAGGTTTTTAGTTTCGCAATTGTAGTCGCTCTTTTAGCAGTGTTAGCAAGTAGTTCGTTTGGTGCGTTTAGTTATACACTTACCAGCAAATCTAAGTTGTTTCAAGACTACTTAGTTGCAGGTACTTATACTAACGCAACTGCGGAAGCTAATAGCATTGTTACAGGGTTAGATTACATTAAGGCTTATGGATTAGTAGTTACAAGCGAAACCGCTACAGGCTTATCAGGTGTTAAGGGAGTTATTTCTAGCGGAAGTATTAATGTTACTTCCAATCAAGGTTCTACGCTAGAAGCTAACCAACCCGATGGTACCTGGTTCGCAATCGGAAGATAATTAAAAGGAGGATTTTAAAATGAGTGGAAGTCAAGTAGTTCCAGGATCAGAAGCCGAATCAGCAGGTATGCCGTGGTGGGAAGGTGGTAAGAAGTTCGTAATTCTTTACGTTCCTTCTGCTTGTACAGCATTAACACCTTACGCATGGTCTACAGTCGATACGTCTCAGAGACCGATAATGAGTGCAATGGGAGCAGCCAATACTATTTGTAGAGTAGCAGTCGCTACTAAGACAATGGCAGCCGCAGGATATGCGAAGTTCCAACTTGCAGGTATTCTTGATGATTTAATTACACCAAGTATTACCGGAGTAACTTCACAGACTCTTTCAATCGCAAGTGCAGTAGTCGCAGCCGGTGGAGCCGCAACGATTACTCCTGACGATTTTGCAATTGTTTTAGAGGGAGCAACAGCAGAAGTTTTTGATGTTTATTTACTCGATAGAGAAATAACACCTAGTTAATTGGTTAGGGGGAGGAGGATAACTTCCTCCCCTTTCCATAAAGGAGGAAATAATGAGAAAGAGACCGTATATAATAATTTTTGCAGGTAAGAAGACAAGGGTTTGGATAGATCCATTAAATATCTTTGCTTCACCAGGTGGAGAAGATGTTAGAGATTTAACCGAGGTATGCCCTTTATGTGTAACTGAGTTTAAGAAGAAAGTTTTAGATAGAGTTGTATTCAATCCAGTTAAGGAATTGAAAGAGATTGAAGAAGCAAAGAAGGAAGTAAAGGAAGTTAAGAAAGAAGTTAAGGTAGAGAAGAAGTTTAAAAAGAAATGGCAAAAGAAAGGTAGAAAGTAATGGAAAGTCTAAGAGTTAGTATAACTAAAAAAGAAGCCGAGAGTTTAAAGTTCGGGCAGGAAGTTACAGTTATGGCTACTGGAAAGATTAAGTCTATTGATAGCTATAGCCTTACGTGTGAACTACCTAAGAAAGACAAGAAAGAAAAGAAGGAAGAGAAAAGAGAAATCCGCTTGGCTATCGATACGTCAAAGGTTGATGTAAAAAGTAAGGCGAAATCTGCTAAAGAAGTATTCTTTGAAAAGATTGAAAAGATTAAAAAAGTAGAGGATAAATAAATGCAGTGGAGTTTAGGCGGAATAGTTTCATATCTAAAAGGAATTATTAGACCGGGAGGTTCTTTTAGTACAGACGAAGACTCTTATTTTAAGGATCTTATCAATTCAACTATTGATGGGGTTTGTTTATCGTTTCCTATAAGAGAGTTAAGAGTTCCTAACTATTTTATACAGACTGTAGCCGATTACTCCACAGGAACTGCAACGGCAACTACAGGAAGTAAGACAGTTACGTTAGCTGGGTCTACTCTAACTTACGATATGAAAGGTAGGAAGATTCAGTTAAACAGTGAAGATGATTATTATATAATCAAAGATCTTAATACTGCAACTTCTGTAATAACCTTAGATAGAGGGTGGCTAGGTACTACCGCTAGTAGTTTGACTATCTTAATTTTCGAGAATAGCTACGCCTTACCTAAAGACTTCAACTGGGGAAAGGGAGTTTTTATATTCGATACTCGCTGGCAACCTTTAGAGAATCAAGACTGGGACTGGATTGAAGCAAGAGATCCTTCTTTTACCGATACAGGTACACCAGATATTTTTGCAATAGAAGGACAGCGAGAGATTAGAGAGCCGTATACAGGGACTAACACCGCAGATGCAACTACCTCAACAACCGCACTGGTAGATTCTAGCTTAATAGCAACGGCTGATGATTATTATAAAGATTGGTATTTAGTAAATACTACCACAGGAGGGACTTCAAGAATAACAGGGTACACAGTTTCAACTACTACTATTCAGCTAGAAGAAGCGATTACAGGACAGGCAGTAGGAGATTCTTATTTCTTACTCTCTCAAGCCGTTTATATGGCTTTATATCCAAGATATACAGCTACTAGTAACGTAAAGGTAAAGTATTACAGTAAACACCCTTTACTGGTTAATGACTACGATATACCTAAGATCCCATCGGACTTTAGGAATTATATCACCGCAGCGGTTTTAGAGATTTGGTACGGTAAGGACGGGTTAGCGATTAGGTACGCAAATATGAAGGTTAAGGAAGAAATTAATCTTCAAGCTAAGTATTCAAAGGGGCTAAAATCATTCCCAAGAGAAGGGGCTAGACAGATTTTAGGTAGACAGTTTACATTTAAAGTCGGAAGTTAAAAAGGAGGAAGAGATGAAAAGAATTTTGTTAAGTTTAATTATTTTAGTAGCAGTCGCAGGAGTTTCGCTAGCGGATAGAAGTGTTCAGGCTGGGGACTGGCCGTTATCAAAAGATAGGATTATTTATAACGAAACACTGGGAACAGCAAACACAGTTGAAGGAATAACCCTAACAGAGCCGTCTGTTTCGCTTAACATTCAAGCAATAGGTGGAGATATTCGCTATTGCGTGGGTGGAACGACTACTGAGGCGTACTGGACAATAGGTCAAGATCAATCATTCTGGGATCACTTACCATTTCCGTTAGACGATAATACTGTACTGTATTTTTGGACAACTTCGACTGCAAGTCCTCAAGTGCAAATATTACAGAATTATAGATAGGAGGGATTAAATGAAAAAGATATTATTGGGATTCTTAGGGTTACTTTTATTTTGTAACGTGTCGATAGCCGCACAAACTAGCGGAGCTTCTGAGGGAGTTTTAAACAATAGTTATCTCAGACTAGACGGAACTAACAGTCCGGTTACAGGTGCGGTTACGTTTGATGCTGAAGTATTCTTTGACGCAGATGTAAACATTGGAGATGTAGGCTCGGACTCACTAACTATATTAAGTAGATTCATACTAAGCGGTGGAGGTACGATTGAATCAACTTCTAATGGGAATATTGATTTAGACCCTAACGGAAGTGGTAAGACTAGATTGCTAGGTACTTCTGAGGCTGATGATATTTCGGCTACAATCGCAAGACTCGGAACTCTTACAATGCCTGATGATTCAGCTAGTGTTATTGTTATGGACGTAGCGGTTACAACCGCAACAGCTACAAACGGAGTTGTTGGTTATATCCAAGCAGTTGATGGTTCACCAGTTCTTGGTATCTTAGCAACCTCAAACGGATTAGGTTCAATGCTAGCTGGTGGAGTTAGATTCTACGGACATAGAAGGCTTAATAGATCGAATGTTGGGTTCTCTTCTTATTTTGTAAGTGGAACGGCTGACATTATAGCAATCACCACTACTGAATCGGTTACAGTTACTTTACCACAATCTTTCTCACTTGTTAATGGGTGGCAGTGTACGATTAAAGACGAGGCGTATAATGCAAGTAGCAATAACCACACCATTACCGGCGAAGGTGGAGCGTTAATAAACAACTCAGCAAGTCAGGCAATCTCAACTAATGGTGGTTCGTTAAGTATTTATTCAGACGGATTAGGAGCGTTCCACGTTTACTAGGAGGATTGAATGAAGAAATTATTAATAGGTTTAGTTTTCGGTTTAGTTTCGGTTTTACTCGCTTCTAGTAGTTTTGCAGGTTTTTCAACGGAGCAATTAGTCCTCGATCTTAACATGGGGAACAACACAGGAGTTGCTGGTGGTGACGTATATGATTCTTCAGGTAATGGACATACTTTTACAGGTGCTGGAAGTATTCCTATGGTTCAGGGTAAAGACGGATATGTTTCTAATGATAATTCAGCAGGAACGTATTTAACAAACACAGACGGGAATATATTCGCAAGTTTAAATAGAACGATAGCGATTAAGTTTAGACCTGAATTCGAAGCTGATGCAAATGATAACTATGTTTTATATGACTCGTTAGCACCTAGACATTCAGTTGATAAACTCAATAATGCAAACAACAATGTACTTAGAATATATTTTGGAAACACACTTGTTAAGGATATTCCACTAGCTGATTACCAAGGTTCTTGGAATGTAGGAGAAGATAACATTCTTCTTATTACCACTACAGGCAACGCAGATACAATGAATGTATGGTTGAATGATAAGCAGGTAGTAACTAATTCAAATACCGCTTTTACTCCTACTGGAGAGGGTGCTTTAGTCACTTGCGGGTCGGCTACTCAAGGCTGGGATGGAAGGATTTACTACATAAAAGTTTGGAGTAGGATTCTTTCTACTCCCGAAGTAACAGAGTTGTTATCTGATAGAGTAACTAATATATCTACAACTGAAACAACTAACCTAACCCCAACTACTTCAAGAGATGGATTATTACTAGACTTAAACATGGGTAACAATAATGGTACTGACACTGTATACGATACTTCTGGTAGGGGGCTTAACTTTGTTGAAACTGGAGCTGGTGGGATTATTTTTGCCGAAGGTAAAGACGGTTATATAGAAGGTAACAATACTACTGGTGATTACATGGACAACACTACTGGTGGTATCTACGGAACAGCTACAATTTCAATAGCTTTTAAATTCACTCCTGATTTTGCTGTTGATGCAAACGATACATATGTATTTTCAAATAGTTCTACTTCACGTTATTTCTTCGCTAAACTTCCTAACGTAAATGCAAACGTTATTAGAATGCAGTTTGCAAATACAGTAGGATTTGATATTCCTCAATCTAATTATGAAAGCTCTTGGAAAATAAACGAAGAGAATATTTTAATCATAAGAAGTAATAGTGCAGGTGGAACAGATCAAACTACAGCCTACCTTAATGGTAATTTAGTATTATCCACTGATGGTTCTTGGATACCTGGTGCTGATACGGCGATGACAGTTTGTGGACAAGTAAATCAAGCCTTAAGTGGTAAGATGCACTACTATAAAATGTGGAAGAGAATAATAACAGACGCAGAAGTTGCATATCTAAGTGCTAATAGGAGTACATATGTTGATTAAAATATTACTAATTATACTTTTATTAGCTCCTGTTTCTCAGGCTAAAGAATTACCTAAACAGATTAAAGACTGGATTACAGAGCATGGGATCACGCTTCCTTTTAAAGGAGAGTTTAGTTACTCAAACAAGAAGGTAGATAAATGGTTAAGGATTCGTAAGAAAGACGGAATCTACAAGGTAACTAGAGACACAAAGGATAAGGTTTATTTAATTAAAGAAAAAGAACTAACGGAAATAAGGAAAGTAATAATTAAATGAATAACGTTATATTATCAATATTAGGAGTTGTGTATTTAGTTCTTGCTAACGTAGGAATAACACCAGCTTCTTTTGATGATGTATATATTGGTTGGGGTGGAATTGATAGACTCTCTCCTTCTCATACAAAGAATATTGTTAATGCGTATCAGTGTGATAATTATATTACAGACTCTAAAGAAGAAGAGAATCCAAGATACACTACTCTATCAGTAAGACCAGGAGAGAGTACTTACTTAAACGATGCAGGCGGTGCAGTAAGAGGATTGTTTCAATTCTCAACACCAGCAGGTACTGATACTCTGATAATGGCTGATACAGATACTTTGTATAAGTCTAGCGGAACTCTTTGGGCTACTTTAGAAGCTGGATACTCAAATGCTCCTTGGGAAGGTGAATTATATTCAGACCCTAAGGTAACAAGGCTTTATTTGTGTAATGGATTTGATGGTAGTAGAAAGTATTTATCAGAAAAAAATATTAGTTACGCAATGCAAGATCAGGATAACGAAGTGGCTTTGGTTGGGAATGTTTATCTAGTAAAAAACTCACTGGTCGCAACTGCTGACGCTAGTGCTACAAGTGGATTAAAGGCTGGACATTATATAAAATATGCAACAGCTGGAACAGACGATGATTGGAATGAAATTGTTTCAACCGAAAGCACAAATATAACCTTTAATACACCTTACACTGGTACGTCAGCAGCCTTTTCTTCTGCGGTAAGAAGTACCGATCAACTATCATCAAGGTACATAGTGGAATATAAAGGACACATCGTAATGGGAAGTTCAAAATCAGAGTCGGTAAAAGTTTCAAGCACATTAGGAACGGAATATTTTAACTTGAAAAATGCTTATGGAGTAGCTCAGAGTTTTGAGGCAACATCAAGCAGTCTTGATAAAATTAGAATGACCATTTATAGAACAGCGGAGGGAACAGTTGGTAACATTGTTATTAAGATTAAGGAAACACTTGAGTCTAGTTCTTCCTTAGCAAAAATAACATTTGCTACTTTAAGTTTGCCAACAATCGCAACCGCTACAGACTTTGATTTTGGAAACGTAGCGATAACAAGTGGAACCCCTTACTACATAACCATAGAGAGAGAAACCTCAAGCACAAGTTTGGTTAAGGTGCTTTATGGAACTTCATACTCTGGAGGAAATGCTTACTGGACTTATAATTCAACAGGATTTGATAGTGCTTGGGACACAGGAAATACAACTATTGAATCAAGTCCATCTATATCAGCCTCGATTCACGACAATTACGACACTAAAATTAGGGAAGCCTCGGCAACTACCAATTTTTCTGAAACATCAACTACTCAAATAGATGCCAACAATTTAGTTCCCGAGTACTATAAAGCTATCTGGAGATATCCTATTGAAGAGCAAATGGTAACCTCAGACGAAAACAACTTTGACCTTGTAAGATTGTTTATAACATCAAATCCAATGACTTCAGAGACTTATGCAAAAAGACTTTTGGTTGAAACGGTTCTTTCCGAGATGACATGGAATATTGCTAAAACTGGAACATCATGGAACGTTGTTGGATGTAATGGGGCTGGCACAGACTTCACGGAAACAGACAAGGTTGATCTTTATGATGGAACTACTCCTGGTTTTCATAGATCTGGAAGAGACTTAACTGCAATTGCTGATAACTGGACTTTATCCGCTGATAATAACTACGGAATCGTTGGAAGCGTTGAGGGATTAGCATCAACTGGCGTGTGGACTTCTACTCAGTATTCGGCAAATAATGGATCTCAAGAACCAACTTGGGAAGTTACATCTTTAACTGGATCATCAGATGCATCAAGAGATATTTATTTTGAGATATTATCAACAAGTAGTAATCCATCTACAATAAATTACTCTAAACGATTCAAACCTGAGAACTTTCCTACTCTTAATACATTCGATATACCAGGAAGAATAGTAGGAATTGCTAAGTCTGGTGGGTATTTAATCGTAGCTGGTAAGAATCCAGATGCACTTCACTTCTACAGATTCACAGGAGATGTAAGAGATGGGAATGGGTTAGATTTTGTAACAACTGTACCCGATATTACATTCGGAAGTTCTAAGTCTATTGCAAGATTACCTACCACAGACTCGTTTATATTCTATTCGGGTTCTGGAGTTTGCTTACAGAACGGACTTAAAACCAAACCATTAAGTGGTAAGATCAGAGAAGAAGCTAAGGGATTCCAAAACCATAAAGACCCTGAAGATTTCTATTCAGGTTCGCAAGACCAAATGCCTCAAGCTACAATCTTACCTACTAAAGATACTTATTTATTGTCAGTACCTAACTCAGAGAGTAAGAACAGTTATATATACGCTTATA
>Ga0075125_10001822_pt1 | contig 10404 bp, 27 predicted proteins | sample AntAceMetag02UKN_FD_69810 | JGI IMG/M metagenome (GOLD analysis project Ga0075125, IMG submission 69810) | Saline lake microbial communities from Ace Lake, Antarctica - Antarctic Ace Lake Metagenome 02UKN | ecosystem: Environmental > Aquatic > Non-marine Saline and Alkaline > Saline | place...
GGACAGTTTGAATGTGAAATTTGTGGGCAATATACTTATGATAGGGATTCGCTTAATTCCGATAAGGAGAAAGTAGAATGAAAGAACGAAGTAAATCAATTCGTAATAAATTTCCCACAGAAGAAGAAATAATTGATGAGGTAAGAAGTTTAAAAAAGTTCTTAAAAAGTTTTGATTTTCAGATGGGAATTGGAGGAGCTAATGAAAAGAAGATATTTAATAGAATAAATAAAATTTTAAGATTATTGAAAAGTCCAATAAGAAGAGTTGAACTTTCGCAAGATAAAACTAAGGAGAAAGTAGAATGAAAGAATGTAAATCATGTAAAGAACTTAAAGAGAAAGTTGAAGCTAATTGGAAAGAAAGAGAAGAAGATGATAAATACTGGTCTGGAATTGTTGAAGAGAAAGAAGTAATTATTAAAGAAAAAAATAAGAAAATAAGTTCATTAAAAGGTCAAATAAAATTAGCTATAGAAAGAAAGAATTGGTGGAAATCAAGAGCTTCGCAAATTAAGTCTTCTAAGAAGGTGAGCAAATGTTGAGTGATGATTACTTGAAAGGTTGGAGAAATGGAATAAGTGAGGCAAAAGAAAGAGCAAATAAAAAGTTCAAAGAATTTATCAAACGATTGAAAGGAAAAACTTCTGAAAATTCTAAATGGAATAATAATAAAGGAGATACTTTACATGAGATTATTGACAAACTTGCAGGTTCAAAACTGACTTCAAATGAGCCTTTGACGGAGGTTAAAAAAGAATGAAAGAAGATTGGACTGATACAAAAGTATTAGCAACAATATTTTTAATTTTATTTGGAATAGCATTATTTGTATTAGAATTTGTTTTCCTAATAAAAAACCCAGAAGTTTGTATAAATGTGGAAACTAGCACTGTTGGATACGATGAAGAAAAAGAAGTTTGGATAAAAAAAATATCCTTAGAGAATATTTGTCCTTTTTCTATGCTGGTGGAAGTAGATTTAAGAGGAAATAATTCAAAAGATAATTCTGTTCCACCTCCTTTAGATTACGCTCCTAGCGATACTCTAGCAATAGTCGGACCAAGAGAATTTAGTGTAAAATATGCTAATAAAAGTCAAGGCTCTTCAGAAAAATTTGATATTAATCCACCACAGGTTGAAATAGTTTATCCCAAGAATTATCAAGAGAGTGAAAACAACTACAATTATCCTTGGGCAAAATTTGATTCAGTAACTCCAGATACTAATGGGGCATGGATTTCAATTGACGCAGAAGATACAGGAACCGAAGAGGAGGTTTAAAAATGAAACTACAAAAAATATGTCTATGGAAGAAAGTGTTTTCAATACAACCAGAAGAACGCCCTGATGCTATGTTCTTACAAAATAGTTCAGATTGCTACAATTGTACGGGACACGACAAAGCGTGTCCAGACTATGTTCCAATTTGGGAAGATGCTTCTGAAGAAGTAATGAGATTAAAGTATAAAGAAAATCAAGGATTTAATTTAATTCAAAGAGAAGATGGGAGTTTGGAAAGACAATGAAAAACACAATTAAATTTATTGGTATTGTTGGAATGTTAAGTTCTTTTTTAGTGATGTATTGGACATTTATGACAGCTTTCTTAAATAAATCAAAATCAACAGTTGTTTTTATTAACAAATTTGGAGAAGCTAATTTAGAATTTATCTTATTAAATCTTTTTCTATTATGTATTATTCCAGCAGCATATTTTATTATAGATGAAATAGCAAAAGAAAAACAGACTAATCCCGAACATTCCTAAATACCTTCAGCGACGATAAGCAATTCTAAAGAAGTCAGCTTCTCAACATTAGGCGAACACTTTAATAAGCCATTTAGAAATATTTTCCATTAACCAACCCAGGATAGCCCAGCCAAAAAGAGTTCCAGTTATAAAACCTATTGCCAAGTAAAATATACGTTTAAACATTTTATTTCCATTTCACCTCCAGTTTTCCAGTATTAGGTTTCTGTGAAAAGTAAAATCTGGCTCTCCACAAGTATTCATTAGGAAGTACTTTCTTATGTTCTTTTTTGAATAAACTAGATTTGTACTCTATTGCCTGGAAAGGGTGCTCAGTTATTTTAACCTCTTCTAAATATTTAGAAAACTCTTTCGTAGCATTGTAATCTAATTTGATATTGTTAAATAAGGGAATCTCTACATAACTTCCCGTGACATCTTTAGGGTGAAATATTTTACGGTAATGGTCTATACCTGTACGAATAGTGTTAGCTCCAGCTTCTATTTTAGGAGCATTAGTTTTTAATTTCTTTCCAAATCCAAAGAAAACTATAGAGAAGATTAATCCTATTGGAAGTAAATGCAATAAACTCTTTTTAATATTTTCTTTAAGAGAAATAGGTGCTGAAGAATATAAACCAAATTCATTTAGATAACTAGAAGCAGTTCCGTTGTCGGCATAATTTTTACAAACATTTTTTTGATTATCCTCCTGGTATTCCATACAAGAAGAATATTTGTAGTAGTAAGGGTTATCTTCTTGGAGGACAAATTCTTTGTATCCCCATACAGAAAGACAAACAACCACAAAAATAAATAAATAAATGCCGAAAGTAATTAAAAAAGAGTATCCAATGGCGGAGGTTTTATTCTTTTTAGGATCTCCAGGAAAACTAAATTTAACCTTTGGTTTTTTCCCTTTATAATCCACATGAATTCTAGCACTAGCAATAGTACTTCTATCTTGATATTTCTCTACCATAGGTTATTAAAAATTAATTAATAAAGTTCCACAATTGGGTCTCCGTAAGTTGAGGCCTTCTTTGGTTTAACTTTTTCCTCTTCTTGTTTCTTCTTTTCTTCTTCTTCCATATTCATTCTCCCCCCTTTCATTTGTCCCATGCCTGCAATGCTTGCTCTATTGCATCTTCAGCATTAACTTTAGTATATTGATTAGTTGTAGAAAGATTTGCGTGGCCCATAAATGCTTGAACTACATTAGGAGGAACATGTCTCTTCATTAGAAGTGCTGCGAAACCTCTCCTTAATGAATGCAACTTGAGTCTGTAGATAGGGATTTCTTTATCTCCAAGCTTATAGGTAGCTATAACACGATTAATCCCACACTTCAGACTACTTCTTAAGAAAGATCTTTGCAAAGCCCGTACTCCAATCTTAATTGGTAGAACTTTAAGGTGAGACTCTCTTAACCAACCAGCAATAAAAGTATTTCTATCCTTACCCCCCTTCCCCTCACGAACATGAATTTTCCTAGATTTAAGATTAATATCCTCCGGAGCAAGGGTCACTATTTCCTCTGCTCTTAATCCTGAAGCATAACCAAGAATAAAACCTACACGATGATTTAATTTTTTAGTTACCTTTAATAATTTTGCAAACTCTTCTTCATTAACAGGATCATAAATTCTTTTTGGTTTTTTATCTTTCTTTGGAACCTGCTCCAGCTCAAAAAGTTTTGTCTTAAAAGTATCTTCATCAATAAGCCCATCATTATAGGCTTGTTTAAGTTCTTGCCTATTCATTTTATTTTCTTATTTCTGGGTCACATAAAGCACAAAGAGTTTCGCTATCTGTATCATAACCAAAAAGCTTTTTACAAGAAGAACACCTTCCAACATTCTTATACATTCCTAGCCATTCTAATTTCTCTTCTTCTTCTTCTATAGAAAGTTTACCTAATTCCATACCCCTACAAAGTTTTACCCTTTATAAATCTTTCTAACCACTTTAAAGTAGTTACAACTCCCTTGTTACTCCTATTAAGTGGTGGGAAAAGTTTATAAACTATAGATTTGTAGTTATATCACAATGAAAGACATATCTAAATGGTCTGTAGCTGGTTTTGTTGGAGGAGCTTTGTTTTCTCTTCTATCAGCGATAAGATACTTTGTTGTTTGGCCTGATACAGATAAAGCAATTGTTTATGTTCTACTAGGTGTAGCTATTATTGCAATCTCTTGGCTTTACAATACTCAACTAAAAATTCGTGGAACAATTGAAGATCTTGAGGAATATATCCAGGACCATCCACGAGACTTTCCAAATAGCACAGATAAAGAGTTAGAAAAAGAAGCAGAAAAGATAATGATGAAGAATGAGTTGCGATTTGACGATCCCCCCTTAGAAGCCCCAATTGATATTAAAGATACAGAAGCAGAAGGAGGTATTGATGATGAATAAACAAAGATTCTGGACAGGAATTGGACTTTTAGCAGTAGAAACAATCGGACTAGCATTTTATGGCTTAACTTTAATCAAATGGAACTGGTTAACAATTAGATTAGCTACAGGAGGATTATTAATCTCTGCTGTATTAATCTACAATGGTATTGCTGGATTATTAATTTGGAACGGTTCAAAGAAAGATAAGAAGGTTACAAAACAATGAGCGAGGAGAATACAAGTATAGAATTGAAAGCTTCCACCAAAACTAAGCTTAAAAGATATAAAAAATACCTTGGAGTTAGAAGTATAGATAGGGTAATCAATATTCTTTTAAAATTTGTAAGTGAATGCAGAGCCAAAGAAGAATTAAAAGATATTGCAGATAAACAGATTCCGCATAGAATTAAAATTCCTAATAGAATTAAAAAGGAGGTGGTAAAAAGATGACATTTAAAGAAGTTGAAACTGGTGTCTGGAAACCAGAGAAGGAAGATGATGAAATCATTGGAATTCTTTTAGATAAACAAGAAGATGTCGGAGCAAATAACTCTAAGCTTTATACCTTAGAAGTTGATAAAAAACCAATGGCTGTTTGGGGTTCTACAGTATTAGACCCAAAGATGGTTCCTGCTAAGATTGGTGAAACAGTGAAAATTGTTTATGCTGGAAAGGGTGAAGCCCAACCAGGAAAAAATGCACCGAAGCTCTTTAAGGTTTATATAGACCAAGAAGACGAAGTTCCAGTAGAAAAACCTGGAGAATAATTAGTTAATTAATTAGCCCCACTTTATTTTTAAGGGGCTTTCATATTCATAAATAAAATGATAGAAGATACAATTCTCTTTCCAGAACATATTGAAGAATTTAATGTTAAAACATATACAGAAATGATGAGAGAAAATCCTTGGATAATTTCAACATTAGTTTTAGGGATTACTTGTTTGATATTAATTTTTTGGGATTTTATTTAGTTATGTTACTACTAAATAGTGGTTAGAAAGATTTATAAAGGGTGAATTCTATATGACTACTGATAAGTAACAATTAAAAGTTACTATTAGAGAGGAATAAATTATGACAAATCCAATTTGTATGGGAACATGGGAATGTTCCATAAACTTACTTGCTTATGCTGGAATCTTTTTTATCTCAGCAATACTAAGAAGACAACTTGTAGATAATTCAGATATAGATTTTTCTATGATTGGTGGAACAGTTTTAGGGATAGCTGCCTATGCCTTAATCTTACTTATATTTAGTAATCAGAAATGGAGTTTCTTAGCTTCGTTAGGGGGAATAATCATCGGTGGTTTCTTCGGAGGAACAATCTTAGGTAGTGGAGGAGATGCCTTCAGTTAAAATGAAACCAATAGAATTAACTCTCTTTCAATTCCAATGTGAACTCTGTAGAATAAAAAGCTACATCAACAAAGATGATGACTTAAATAGAAATTTAATTTGTCCTGTTTGTGGTAATACATCTAAAAAGATAAGAACTTTTATCTTAAATATAAAATCATATAAGGATGAACAATGAGTGAGGAATATTTTAATGAAGAGAAGAAGTTAGTAATAAAGAAAACTAAAGGCAACTATGTCTTCCCAAATTTCTTAGCCTCTGCGATGAGTAAAGTATCACAGAGAATACAATATGAATCAAGTCTTATGAGTATAGCAACAATTCTTCTTAGCTTAATTTTTATTGGAGTTTTTACACTCTTCTTCACTGAGACTTCAACAACAATGAAAATTGTTACATCTATTAATCTAGTTGCAATCTTTATATTTCTCTCAAGTCAATTAGTAACCACTTATCAACAATACCATAATTATTTAGAAGTAATGGGATTTTTAAGCGAAGTAAATGAACCCACACAATCACAAGATGTTTAAATTTTTAAGAAAGTTGAAAGGAGGTAAAAAAAAGATGCCTAAAGAATATCAAGAGTTAGAAGATGAAGAAGAATCTTTTCCAGATGAAGAAGTAGTTGAAGAAGAAGAACCTACTCCAGCAGTAAAGAAAAAGAAAGTTGTAAGACCCACTAATTGGCAAATACAACACATCCCTGAAGTATTTAGAGTTATAGATCCAAAGAACAAAACACTAATTGCTGAAGCAACTTCTATTGAAGAATTAAAATTACAATTAGAAGTTATAACAGTTCAACACGCTGTTGAAGGAGCTAAAAACACAAGATAAAATGAAAGAGGAAATTAAGGAAGAACAAAAAAGAAATATTTTAACCTTTTTTCTTTTATTTTTTCCAACACTTTTAGTTGCAGCAATCCCAACAGAGATTAATGGAGCCTTATGGGTTTCATTTGGATTAAAGCTTATGGTTATATTATATCAGTTTGTAGCCATTAAAAACTTTGTAGACATACATTACTCCTAAGAACCTTTTTTTTTTATTTTTTTACTTTCAATAACATAGAAAATGACTATAAATTTAGTATTTACAACAAACAGAGAAGTTTTTAGATTAAAGATAGTTGGAAAAGAAATCTTTTACTCTGATCGTAAGTGGAGTTCTGAAGTAAGACTTATTCCAAGAGATGAAAAGTTTATTATGAAAGTTAAGATGAGCCGTAATAGATTACCTTCTCATATTATAGAAATGTTTAATCTAACTAAAAGTGAAAAAGAAGAGTATGATGCTGCAGAAGATGAAGAAGCACTTGCAACAATCTGTATCACAGATGCAAGAAAAAAAGGAGCTAAACTTTTAAAGAAGGAAGTAATATGACTTTAGATTCTTTTTTAGATGCAGTTATCCCTTGGATAGTTGCTATTGTTGGTGTTTATCTTTTATATCGTCCACTAAAAGAACCAATAGATTCTCTTGGAAGAGGAATAAAAAATATTCTTGGGTGGGGGAAAAGAAAGATTACAGGAGAAGATGAGGACTACACCCCAATTCCTGGTGAATGGCAAAACTTAGAATATGAATAAAATGGAAGAAAATATTGTTAAAAAAGAAAATGTAAAAAAACTATTTAGTTGGGGTGGGTGGAAAAAGGAGTTGTTCTGGATACTTTTTATTTGTGCTTTGCTATTTGCTACTTGGAGTTATAAAAGAGATATGAAAATTTGTGAGGGCTATTTAGAAGATGCCTGTAAAATTTGTGCTGAAAATATAGCAAGAGAAAACCAATTAAATCATAATCAACTTATAGGGGATCCTTTAATAATAGAAGATGATAACTTCCCCAGTTAAAAAAACTCCTCCAACAATTGTTCTAAGTATTTTGTACAAAAAGATAAAACTTAAACAAAAAGGAGTTCTTATTGATGCAAAGAAATTGAAACAAATTATCCAAAGATTTGTTATTTATAAAACTGGGGAGATGGGAGGGGACAGAAAAGGAATAAGCAAAGTATATATTCCTGATGTTATAGAAGACTTAATTAATTTTGATTTAATAAAGAAAATAAATAGGTACACCTATGAGATACTTCCCAGTAGATGTACTAGAAGATTGAAAAAGTTTCCATACTAAAAAAAGAAAAACAATTAAAGTGTGGAAACTATGTTTGCTGTAGGTTTAATTAAAGCTGTTCCAATCATTATTTCTGTAAAACCTTTTACCATATTCTTTGGCTGATTCTGTAATCTTCTACTATTAGTAGTTTCTTTTGGAATCATCTTTGCAGCTCTTCCAAGAACTGCTAAACTTTGCATTCCTACTGCTGCTCCTAAAACCGATCTAGTTATTGTCATCTTTATTTTTTTTAGTTAATAAAGATTATATAAAACCTCTTTGTCTCCTAATTGGACCTTGGCCTTTACCTATTCCTAAACCTCTTCCTCTGCCTTGAGATTTGATTTTTGACCCAACACAAGCAGGATAAGAAGAAGCTACTGAACTTTGTTTCAAATTAGAGCTACCTTCTTTCATCCTTGCTATGTTTTTTTCTAGAGATTCTACTTTATTAACCAGTTCTTTATCTATTGATGCCATTTTAAATCTTATCTAAGACTCCTTCATTTTTCAAAACTCCAAGAGCTACAAAAATACCTACTGCTAATATAGCTAAACCAAAGAATCCAGATACATTATCTAAAACAGTTCTTGCCCAACTTTGATTAACATAATCATCATCACAATATTGATAATTTACATATGTTGTATTCTCATCTCCAATTTGTGTTGTAATCCCTGTGTTATTCACAAGAGTTAGATTACCTGTACTTCCTACCCAAGTATAATCTGAGTCCAAAGTCATTGCTGCCTTTGAAGAATTCCCATACGAAAGCAAGATATTAGGACACTCTCCATCAGATTTCCAACCAGTTGGAAGATTTGCTAAAGTAAGCGGACATGTTGCATTCCAATCTCCATCTGAATCCTTACAATCAGTTATATCTATTACTTCATCAGCAGCTCCAGTCAATTCAGTTATTGCATTTGTTTCAACTGCAACTGTTGTGATAAGTCCTGCACCAATAATTATTGCGATAAAAGCCATTAGTAATAATGATAAACTTTTATTTTCCATTAAATTTTTTACCTCCTTTCATCTCTATAAGTTTAAACATATTGTGGTCTCCTGTGTGGACGAACTTGTGTCCATTTTTCTTGGGGGGGAACTGTTGAAGCAATTACTCTTCCAGACATTATATCTCTCTTTAATCTCACTCTTTGTTGAGGATATTGTTGAGGATACTGTGGTTGTTGTTGATATTGAACTTGTTGAGGCTGTTGAGGCATTTGCTGAGACATTTGTTGTTGTGGTACTACACCCGCCCTCTGAAGCTCTCTCTGTGTCTTAATAGCTCTTAGTCTAGCCATTCTTTGTTGCATTTCGGTTGGTTGTACCTCTTGAGGAGTAACTTGCTCCTGTGAGGCTTGTACTTGCTGAATTTGCTCTTCTTCAGGGACAATACCAACTGCTCTTTCTTGAGAAGAGTCTACAAGTTGACGAGCCTGTTCTGGAGGAATTCCTCTCCTTGCTAAAGCTTGTGTTTGAGCAACATCTGTTCTTTCTGCTGTAGCTTTAGCCCTCATTTGAATAGCTTGCTTGAATTTCTTTTTTAAGGCATAGAATTCTGTTGCTGGAATTTGTATTGGTTTTCCAGTGAATGGATTTATTCGAGTTTTATATTGTCCTGCCGGTCTTCCAGCAGTTGCATATTTCTTTCCTGACTTTGATGTTCCTGTAGTCCCAGGTCTTGATACTCCTTCTGCTACTCTACGAACTACTGCTCCATATCCTGCATAAGCTTTTGTAGCTTCTGCTCTAGTAATCTTTCCAACTTTACTTCTTTCAACTCTTCCAATTACATCTGCTTTGTTTAGTTTTCTTTTAAATTCTTGAAATTTCTGTTTTCTTTCTTCAATATCTCTTTCCTTTACCTTTTCTTTAACTTTTTCAAACATCTTTTTCTTTTTCCACTCATCAGAAGAAAGCCTTTTTTGAGGAGTAACCTTTTTCTTAAACTTAGAACTAACTTTAGAAGCAACACCCCTTACAAAATCGCTAAACTTTCCATCCCTTGCAGGATCAAATACTTTACAATCAAATTTATTACGAGTACCATCATAGTCTACATCCCCCATTGGATTAAGTCCTGGAACAGCTTTCTTAGCTTGTTGCCAATTCATCTCTTTTAATTTAGCAACAGAGTGGTATGGTCTTTTAGATTGTGGTGAACTTATCCGTCTTGGCTTAGAATGTTTAAGAGGCTTGATTCTTAAATCAAAAGCATTATTCTTTAATGGAATGTTTTTCTTTCGCATGGCTAATCCAAAGTCCATTCTTTTTATTTGTTTTTTCATTCTGTCAATCCCTCTTCATCATAAATCTTTTTAACATAAACATAGACAAACATTAGTAAAGCAAGAGCTACAAATCCTACTAATAGTTTTATAATAGTAACATGAAATCCAAATTCAGTATTCCATTCATCTGTCCAAACAGTTTCAATTCCTCTCCAGGCAAAGTTGTCATTGATAACTGTGAAAACGGCTCCGACTAAAGTGTAGTCTGTGTCTTCTGTTAAAGTAATATCTATTCCATCATCACCCCATGTTGCTCCAGTGATTGTTCCGTTATGACTTTCTCCTAATAAATCATAAGTTTTTGTTCCATAATTTTCAGATAAATTATAATATAGGACTAATTCACTATTGATAGTTGGAATACTTTCTAACAAAGAATAATTTGCTATATGGGATGAATAAATCCATGGATTAACATTATCTGAATAAAGCATCCTATATGAATCATCTTTATAAAAAGCA
>Ga0075125_10001826_pt1 | contig 10390 bp, 5 predicted proteins | sample AntAceMetag02UKN_FD_69810 | JGI IMG/M metagenome (GOLD analysis project Ga0075125, IMG submission 69810) | Saline lake microbial communities from Ace Lake, Antarctica - Antarctic Ace Lake Metagenome 02UKN | ecosystem: Environmental > Aquatic > Non-marine Saline and Alkaline > Saline | place...
GGAGATAAAGGAGATTATATGAAAATGAATAAATTGATATTAACACTCAAAGCAATTTTATTACTATCAATAATATTATTGTCATGCAGCTGTTCGTCTAAAAAAGATTCGGGTGAAGCTGTACTTTATGCCAAACTTGAATCAAGCTCAGATAGTGTTGAGGTCGGTAGGACACTGGAACTATCCTGTAAAACAAATCTGCCCAAAGGGGTAATCCCTGAGTTTAGATGGAGCGTCAGCAATGGTGAAATATTAGAAACTCAAATTAATGGTGAAGTGGATTTTGTTGCTCCGGAAGAAGTCGGAAATGTAATAGTAAATGCTACTGTCACAGACGGCGGGAGTACTATTACAAAGTCAAAGGTTATTAAAATTTTAGAAGCAGGAACAATGGAATCAACTGCAGATGTTCTAATTGAAGTTGATACCAATACTCTGGTGGGTGTCTGGGTAGATGAAGAGCATCCGGAAGAAAATTTCGTCCCGCCATTATTAATTAAAGGAACATTTACTTATGATACTGAGACCTGTAGAGCAACAAGCGGGGGTAACTGGCCTAATTTTGAAATGTACGATGATGGAACACATGGTGATAAAGTTGCCGAAGATGGAGTTTATTCTATGTTAACGATCTTCGATAAAAGCGATTCAAAAGTTTATTTTGCCTTTGATGATGATAACCCATATAGAGTTCAATGGGAGAGTGCTATTACTGAAAGATTGAAGCTTGCCTGGATTAAATTGGATGAATTCCCTGAGGATAATTCAAATCCGGCATTTATTCCGGATATAGATAAAGTATTAAAATGGGATAAGGAAATGGCTGAAGAAGGCAGGATATATGAACCATATTAATAATAATTAAGAATTAAGGAGATAAAGGAGATTATATGAAAATGAATAAATTGATATTAACACTCAAAGCAATTTTATTACTATCAATAATATTATTGTCATGCAGCTGTTCGTCTGGTAAATTGCATAGTAAAGCCAGCGGCGGTCTTGCACTTGAATTCATTTATAGTGATGGTTCCTCCCTTTATATGAACCCGGAAGAACCTACTGAAAATGATATTGTTACAGTAAAAATAAGAACAAAGAAAGATAATGCAAGCGAGGTATATCTGCATTACGGCAGTGATGCTGCAAATTTTAAAAGTATAATAATGAGAAAAGGGGGACCGGTTGGTGAATTCGATTATTATTTTGCCCAAATACCACCTTCAAAGGGTATTGTATTTTATTATTATGAGATTAAGCAATACTCAGATAACGTCTATTATTCAAGAAGGGGTGTTGAGGATAATGTACCAGAGAATTCATTCCAATTTAAAGTAATACCAAATTTCAAAACTCCGGGTTGGATGAAGGGTGCAGTTTTATACCAGATATTTACAGATAGATTTTTTAACGGCGATATCAGCAATGATGTTGTTGATAACGAGTATATGTACGATAACTGGCCGACTGTATTTGTTGATGATTGGAACCAGGTACCGGACAGCGCCATTCCTTACGATGAAGGCAGCAATAGAACAAGAGAATTTTATGGTGGCGACCTGGAGGGCGTTATTCAAAAACTTGAGTACTTAAGGGAACTGGGAATAGATGGAATTTATTTAAATCCAGTTTTTGTATCTCCGTCAAATCATAAATACGACACACAAGATTATGATTATATTGATCCGCACTTTGGAGTTATCATTAAAGATGGTGGAGAAGTAATCAATCCTGAAGAGGATCCAAATTATGAAAATGGGGTTATGGACGATGCTTCGGTAGTAAATAAAGATGCAGCAAAATACATAATAAGAACAACATCGGAAGAAAATCTTGAGGCAAGTAATGAAAAAATGAAAGAATTAATTGCCGAGGCTCATGAAAAAGGTATTGGGATAATTCTGGATGGTGTTTTTAACCATTGTGGTTCATTTAATAAATGGATTGATAGAGAGCATATTTATCCCGACAGTGGAGGGCCCGGAGCTTACGAATCAAAGGATTCTCCATTTAAAGATTATTTTGTGTTCGATGAGGATACATGGCCGAATAATGAATCATATGAAAGTTGGTGGGGTTATAAAACATTGCCAAAATTAAATTTTGAGGGTTCGTCTGAGTTGGTTGAAAAGATTATGAGTGCTACTGAAATGTGGGTTGGATCGGAATACAGCGCAGATGGATGGAGAATTGATGCTGCAGCTGACCTGGGGCATTCTCCGGATTACAATCATGAATTTTATAAAATGTTAAGAGAGAGAGTAAAGGAATCTAATCCAGAAGCTGTAATTTTAGGTGAGGTATATGGTGATGCATCATCCTGGCTTATGGGTGATGAATGGGACACAATAATGAACTATGATGCCTTTTTTGAACCGCTTAGCTGGTATCTAACCGGTCTCGAAAAACACAGTTATAGTTATGATGTGAATTTACATAATAATGTAGAAGCATTTGAAGCAGCGCTAAGAGAGAAGATGGCAGTAATACCATATCCATCTCTTGAGACAGCTATGAACCAGCTTGATAATCATGACCACTCAAGATTTTTAACAAGAACTTCAAGTCAGATAGATGAAGATAAAAGCAGGAATGATATATCCCAACCGGAATCAGCTGGTGAAGGTATTAATAAGGGTGTTCTAAAAGAAGGTGTTATTATGCAAATGACATTACCCGGCGCGCCTACTCTATATTACGGTGATGAAGCTGGAGTTGTCGGCTGGGCCGACCCGGATTGTAGAAGGACATATCCATGGGGTAATGAGGATGAAGAATTATTATCATTTTATAAAGATATAATTTCTATACACAAGGAATATTCATCAATCAAAACCGGTTCACTGATTTCTTTATATATGAATTCTGATGAAATTGTATATGCTTATGCAAGGTGGGATTTAGGTAATAAAGTGATTGTTGCTGTTAACAATAATTCAACTGAGCAGGAAGTATGTATACCGATATGGCAAATTGGCTTGAAATCAGGAGATACTATTAAGCAAATCTTTAGCGCTGATGAAGAAAGCCACAGCATGATGAATAAAAATATAAAAGTTATTAATTATAATGATATAGATGGAGTTATTAAAATTAACATACCTCCCTATGGTGGCGTGATATGCGTGGATGAGAGAGGATCTAATGAACCACCGGCAATTGTAACTGTTGAACCAGAGATAAAAGAAGTATCGCCGGCTGATAATTCAAAAGATGTTTCACTGGATACAATAATTACAATTGAATTTAGCGAGGGTATGAATACAAGAGATATATTGAAAGCATTTTCAATGGAACCTGCTGTCGAAGGTAAATTTGTATGGAGTGGTTCAATTGTCTATTTTATTCCTGAAGATGGTTTTTTACCAGATACTGTATATACTGTAAAAATTAATAATAGCATCGCAGCAGTAAATGGAGGGATACCGTTAAAAGAAGGAAAAGAATGGATGTTCACTACTAAAAGCTAAAAATTATATGTTAGTTACTCCTGGCTCTGACCTTCCGACCGATGAAGTTTTTTATATATCGAGAACTGGTTTTCTTTTTTACCTGGGTCTATTCCCTAATATATCTTCGGAATATGCCCGCAATATCTCACCGACACTCCATGCCTGTGCAAAGCAACCTCTTGGGATGATTGGTTCATTTCCATCAAAGATTTCTGCGATAGAACCAATGCACCCATCCTGCAAGTGGTCTTCCAGAGGTTCAACCAGCCTTTTTGCAAATGCAGTACTTTCATCTGAATAATGATGGACCTTGCAGTAAGCTGTTATCAAGCCTCCGAGAGGGAAAGCCCAGGCAGTTCCCTGATGATAGGTCTTATCACGGCTTATTAATTTGCCCTTATAAATTCCTTTATATTCCGGATCCATAAAAGATAAACTTCTTAAACCATAACTGGCATATAGATGTGCCAGAACAGTCTGAACGACTTTTTTGGACCGATTTTCATTTAACATAGTATAGGGCAGGGATACTGCCCAGATCTGATTGGGACGGATTTTAGGGTCGTTCTTATCAACTACATCATACAAACAGTTTGCAGACTCATTCCAGAATTTATTGTTAAAGGACTTTTTAACTTTTTCCGATAACAGCCGGTAGTGTGTGGGGTCTTCATTATAAGTTCCTGAGAGATTTTCCATTACCTTAAGGGCATTGTACCATAGAGCGTTGATTTCAACAGGTTTCCCGTGCCGGGGTGTAACAACAAATTTACCAATACGAACATCCATCCAGGTAACCTGGTCCAAATCAGAACCGGCTTTTATTAATCCGTCTTTATCCATGCCGATTGAAAATAAAGTACCCTGTTCGTAAGCAAGTATAATATCCTTAAGTTTTTTAAAAATTACTTTTTTAATGAAGTCATAAGATTCTGGTTCGGGGCAGTATTTTAAGTATTGGTCAACAGAGTGAAAATACCATAGGGAAGCATCTGCCGTATTATAGATAGGAGCGCTTCCATCACCGGGAAACATATTCGGAACAAGACCATTCTGAACATATTGTGCAAATGTTGTCAGAATTTCCCGGGCATCTTCAAATCGTTTTGTTACCAAAGTCAGCCCCTGGAGAGCAATCATTGTGTCACGTCCCCAGTCTGCAAACCAGGGAAGTCCGGCCAGGATTGTTTTTAAACCGGTGGATTTTCTATAGACAATAAATTGATCAGCAGCTTTAACCAGTTGTTGAGCGAAAGAGTCCTTTTGACCTGATTGTTTTATCAAGTCTTGTATCCTGTTTGAGAACTGATTAATAATTGCGGTACCGTTTAGCGGTATGTCTTTTTCAATACTGCAGATCATTGAAAAAGTAACTTTTTCAAAGGGTTTGAGAGTTATTTCCACATCATAAGGAGTATAATGATTATCAATAGCGCTCATGCCAATTGCAATTTCTGTTTGGTAGGTCATATCCTCATCAAAAATTTTAGTCTTGGGCTGGAATTTGCCGGCTTCGCTGTAAAATTGAATCTTTATATTAGAATTGGTTTTTGGGACCAATTTTAAGATTTGATTATCAAAAGCAGTCTTGAAATTAAGCTGGCCCGTACTAATACATTTATTATGATCTCTAAAATTAAAAAGAGGCGTAAATACTAATTCTGCTTCAGACTGACCGTTAATCAGATTATACTGAATAACTACCGTATTTTTCCCGGGTTCCATGACGATGGTTTTATCCATAAAAAAATCTTCCACCTGATACCTGAAAACAGGATAGTCTTTGTAAATAAAGCGCTGTAAATGTTTTTGGCCTTCTTCAAGACAACCCGGGCGTTGAGCAGTGGTAAAGTCGTAGGAATGGCTGGCTAATTTAATTTTTTCGTTAATTTTTGAAAGAATAAGGGTTCTTTGTACCGGCGGATACAGGCTTGCAATCAGCAAACCGTGGTGTTTTCGGGTGTTGGCATTGATGATGGAACTGCCGCAGTAACCGCCAATGCCATTGGTTACAACCCACTCCCTTTCTATACCTTCTTTAAAAGTTTTCCAGTAGCCCTTCCCAAATTCCATTATTTATTCTCTACACTGAATATTACTGGTTTTGTTATTAATTTTATTTTATTATTTTTAACTTCAACAGTATGTCCATCTATTTTGTTTGTGTAACTGCCGTCTTTGATTTTTGATGTTTCTGCTTTTTCATTTTCATCTGGTTCTAAATCAAGCTCACCTACTTTATTTTCAACATTGAAAACACCAGCCATAGTTCTATTTTCATAAGTGTATGTTGCATAGATTACACCTTTTACAACCGGCTTCTGTATTTTGTAATTGCCATGGGAAAATATTTTATCTTTCTTGATGGAGGAAAGCTTCTTGATTAGACTGATATATTCGCCGGAAAGGTTTTTCCAGTTGACTTTATCTATGTCAAATAAGGAAGGCGTATTTGAGTCTTTTGCCTCCTGGCCGGCGTAAAGTAAAACAGTACCTTTTTCAAAGAATAAAAAGCCCGTCCATATATCAAGAAGCTTGTCATCCGGAATAGTTGCTTTTACCCTGGGCAAGTCATGATTTTCTAAAAATCTTAATTTAACGTAATTTTCAGGATAAATATATTCCTGAATCCTTTTTTTCTCTAAAAGATTATCTAAAGGACCTGCTCCATTAAAATAATCTATAAGTTTGCCATATGTATCATAGTCATAAGTTATATCAAATGCTTCATAAACTTCACAATCCGAGGCGGCATAAACACCGCAATTTCTGGCATGCTCTAAAAATTGAGGATTAGCCGTTTCGGCGAGCAGTATTATATCAGGATTAACTTCTTTGATTTGTTTTCTTGCTTCAACCCAAAACTTAACTGGTACAAATGGGGCAACATCACATCTGAACCCATCAATACCAATTTTCGCCCATTTTTTGAGTGTCTTAATCTGTTCTTTCCATAAATCAGTATTTGAGTAATCAAGGTCAATAACATCATCCCATTCACCAACCTTATTCCCAAAATTGCCTTTGGGTGTCCTGTAGAAAAATTCAGGGTGCCTGTCACGATATAATGAGTCATGAGAAGTGTGGTTATAAACCACATCAATCATAACTTTCATACCACGACTATGTATTTCTTCTATTAACTTTTTAAATTCATCTTCCGTCCCATATTCAGGATTAACTTTTGTATAATCACTTATAGAATACGGGCATCCCAGTTTGCCTTTCCGGTTTACCTTACCAATGGGATGAATGGGCATAAACCATATATAATCTACACCTAATTGCTTTATTCTTTTTAAATCCTTTGAAATATCTTTGAATGTGCCAGTTTCCCCATGATTTCTAACATAGACTTCATAAATCATTTTGTTTCGTAATTCTTTTGTAGTATCCTTTGCCATTATGTAGCTCCTATTTTTTATTTGTTATAAGAATCCACCAATGTTTTAGATTACATTGTCATTTTCACTACTTGTCAGCATGAACTAAAATTGATAAAAATAACCTGTCCTGAATATTCTTGAAGTTTTATGTTAGCTAATTATAAAAGAGTAAAAGATTTTAAGATGTAATATCTTATAATAACTAATTAAAATGATACTTCAAATCACTTATTTCCTGTTGTACAGGTATTAGATTTTTAGCTTTTTTCATACATTAGATTATAGTATTCTTTTAACATCCTTTCTGCAGAAAATTGGTAAGTTGACATCTTTATACTTGAACGCATCATCCTGACCCATTTAGCCCTTTTGTTATAATATGTTGGGATTACTTCTTCAAGAAGGACCTTATATAGTGATTCCGAGTCATTCTTTTCATGGTTTTCTCCTTCGTAACCATCTCCTATCTGCCAGCCGTTTATACCATGTTTACAGCCCTCCGGCCACCAACCGTCAAGAACGCTTAGATTTAAAACTCCGTTCATTGCTGCTTTCATACCTGATGTTCCGCTTGCTTCCATGGGTCTTATGGGATTGTTAAGCCATATGTCGCATCCTCTTGTAAGAATTTTACCAATCTTTATATCGTAATCCTGTAAGAATACTACGCTGTCAGGATACAGTTTTGACATCTTATATAAATTAGAAACTATCTTTTTTCCTATTAAATCATTTGGATGTGCTTTTCCTGCGAATATTAACTGTAGTTTTCCTTCTTGTAATAAAGGTTCTATTATTTCTGGTCTTTTAAATATCAGGCCACTTCTTTTATAAGGCGCAGCTCTTCTTGCAAATCCTATCGTAAGTGTGTCTTCTTTAAGTCTGATGTTATTTCTTTTATATATATCTTCAAGCATTTCCTTTTTTAGTAATAAGTGAGACTCCCAAAGGCCGGATTTATCGGAATATGCCTTCAGTATACTTTTATCCTGCCATGTTCCATTATGCACCCCGTTTGTTATTGAGATAATTTCTGATGCTCCCTGAACGCCGGACCACATTTTTTTTGCCGTAATTCCATGGAGCTTACCAACAGCATTGGCTTTTCTTGAAAGTCTTAAGCCTGCAGCAGTCATGCTGAATGGATCTCCCCCAATCTGGGACATCTGGTCATAAGTGAGGCCGTTATACATTTCCATATACTTAAGAAGTTCATGGTCATGAACTTCATTACCTTCGATGACGGGCGTATGTGTTGTAAAAACTATTTGTTTTCTGGTTTTTTCCCATGCATCTTTAAAATTCATTCCATTTTTGTCCATCTTCTCTCTTATCAGTTCAATACCAGCGGGTATTGGATGGCTGTCGTTGAAATGATAGACATCAACGTCTATTTTTAATGCCTTTAGGGCTCTAACTCCGCCTATCCCTAATATAATCTCCTGGGCAACTCTTTCTTCTGGGAACCATCCGTAAAGCTGACCGGTAAGAAGTGGTTCGCTGTTTTCCGGGATGTTGGTATCCAGAAGGTATAGAGGAGCGTTATTAAAGTTGGTGCATTTCCAGACCTTGCACTTTACTTGTCTACTGCGTATTTTAACATTCACAGCAACATTTGTATCTTCTAAGAAATCATAGGAGTATTCGGGATAACAATCACATGGCTTGCCGTCTTCATCTATTGGCTGCTTAACATAGCCCTGCCTCCATAAAATTCCAACTCCTACTATGGGGAGGTTACAATCCCTGGCGGATTTTAATAGATCCCCGGCTAAAATTCCAAGTCCTCCTGAATAAATTTTAAAGTCTTCGTGCAGCCCGAATTCCATACAGAAGTAGGCTACTTTAGGTAATTTATTCATAAAATATATCTCCTCTTGGGCTATTGTAATAATATATTAAGTTATAATTACTGTATTATATAAATAGTGTTTCTTTAATTTACATATTTACATTTATTGTCAGCTAATTGGAAAGTAGGGATAACTATTAATCTTCAATATGATTCTATTAAATTAGATATATAGCTGCTCAATAATTTTCGTTTTCTAAGTGCATGTTTCTCTTATTATAAGTTCAGGATTAATTAGGACATTTCTCTTTTTTAATTCTTTTTTATTGATTAAATCAACAAGCATATTTAATGCTATGGCACCCATATAATACTTTGGTTGAGCAATTGTTGTTATGGACGGATTATAAACAGATGCTAAGCCGATATCATCAAAACCGATAACTTCTAATTCTGAAGGAATTTTAATGCCTTTTAGATTAGATGCTTTAACCACTTCTATTGCTAAAACGTCACTGGCAGTAATTATACCTTCTGGCTTATCGTCCATCTCAAGAAGTTTAATTGCGCCTCTATATCCACTTTCAATAGTGAAATTATTAAGTATTATATATTTTTTATTAACATTTAAACCAAATTCTTTAAAAGCTTTGGTGTAGCCTTTGACTTTCTCTATGGTTGGAATAAAATTAGTAGGTCCTCCCAAAAATGCTATTTTTCTTAGACCCTTCTTGAGCATATAGTTGGCAGCAATATAACCTGCTTTTACCTCGTTAATTCGAACGAATGGGATGTCGGTGTTTTTAAGTATTCCATTTATAAAAACTATTGGAATATTTTTTTTATGCAGATATAGATATTGTTCAAAGTCACCATCATATTTACTCATTTCAGTAGAGATAAAAATAATACCCTCAACATTTTTTCCAAGAAGGTTTTTTACAAATTCAATTTCTTTTTTAGCACTGGAATCAGTATCGCACAGGTAAACAGTATAATTGTTATCAAACGCCTTGTCACTTATACCTTTTGCCATCTCTGAAAATACCGGATTTATTATATCTGGTATTAAGAGACCAATAGTTTTGCTGGTTTTTTTAACAAGATTTCTTGCAAAAAAATCAGGGCTGTAATCTAATTCTTTAATTACTTCAAGTATTTCCTCCCTTGTACTTGTTTTTACAAAATTACTATTATTTAATACCCTGGATACAGTAGCAATACCTACGCCTGCTTTTTTTGCAACATCATATATTGAATATTTCTTTTTCTTTAACATTTTAACTCAAAGAAATTTTATAAGAATTAATTTTATTTTCTTATATTATATATTATAATAAGTGTCAAGTGATGGAAACGCTTCCATTATAACATTATAATTTTGATAGGTAAAAGATTTTTTATAATCAGAACTGGAAATGTTGCTGATTGCAGAGGCAATTGATCAAAGAAGCAGATATTGGAATTTGAAAAATTGTATTGGGCAAAAGTGAGAATTAATAACCTCAAGAGATGATTTTTTAGCGGAGCTTCGAAAGAAGTAGAAGAAAATTATACAGATTGCCTGGGAACTATGATATGGGAGAGAGCTAAGTTATGAGAAGAGAGCTTAAAGCAGCAATTATTGATCTTGATGGTGTTATAGCTGATACGGCTAAGCTTCATTATCAGGCATGGAAAAGGTTAGCTTCTGAAATAGGAATAAATTTAACATATGAATTCAACGAACGTTTAAAAGGTGTAGGCAGAATGGAATCACT
>Ga0075125_10001834_pt1 | contig 10367 bp, 11 predicted proteins | sample AntAceMetag02UKN_FD_69810 | JGI IMG/M metagenome (GOLD analysis project Ga0075125, IMG submission 69810) | Saline lake microbial communities from Ace Lake, Antarctica - Antarctic Ace Lake Metagenome 02UKN | ecosystem: Environmental > Aquatic > Non-marine Saline and Alkaline > Saline | place...
GAAACGGCGAAACAGCAGGCTTAGTATTATCGGGCGCAACGGCTTCCGGTACTGATATTGTAAAAGATGACGCCAATCCTGCAACCGTCACCTTCCCCCACGATTGGACCGCCGGACTCGCGGCTGATAACAGTACGGCGGCGGTTGGGTTAATAGGAGTAACAGCAACCCATCAGCTTACAACCGACGAACCGCCAGTAACTTTCAACGGAACCGAGTTGAGCCTTGCTCAGTTTATCGCGTTCACAAACACCGATCTCCAGACGGCCAAGTACCAGTTGACATTGACAGGCGAGGCAGGTGGGATCTTGAGCTTCTTTAGCCTTGATTCACAAAGCCCGGACGTTACGCCTCCCATTGGCCCCACAGGCGGAAAGCAGGGTTCAGGTGATCGCTGGGGCATGTGGTGGGACCAGTCACCCGAAGGCCCAACAACCACCTCACGACTACGAAGAGTGGTTGACGGTGTTCCTGCTTATCTTGCAAACGTGGCAGGCTTGGCGACATGGGTCGCATCGATCCCTACTACATGGTGGGTATTCTCAAGGGGCTTAGCCTCAGCGGACAGCCAAAGCAACTCATGGGAAGAAGAGGATATTATAGCGACCACGATCACATATGCCCCGCAACACGTTGATCTTTCCGGAAATAACTCCGCATGGGTGAACTTCACCGAGGCCATTGCTGATCCGGATACCGTGCTGAAGTCGGCCAACGGGAACTGGGATGACGATAACACCATCCCTTCCAACATCAAGGAGGGGGAACTATTTGGCCTTAACGAAGTAGGGACGTTCAATCCATCTATCGTCCCGGGAGCCCCCACGCTCGTCACGGTAACCCCAGGCAATGGGGAGTTCACTGTGGACTTCACTACGGTACTTGCCACAGACATCGCCAAGATACAATACGCTAAGACCTCTGAGTCCGCATGGACGATCGACACACAGACAAATGAGGGCAGCGGATCAATCACAATCGTAGTGGGGGAAGAGAATAACACTATTGAGTATATTGTGACGGTGTTTGTCGAAGAGTCAGGATGCCCGTCCCTTACCTCCAATAAGGCATACGTGATTCCCGTGGACCTCGCTTCGATTGACACAGAGATTGTTAGGTACAGGGTGACCAGAACCACCGATGGGGAGGGGGGTTACATCGATCTTCCCGCAGATCCCCTTGTAATTTATCCAACGCTTCGATATGATAATGAGATGACCACGATGAATATACTCACAGAAGCAGATATTATCCCAGAAGACGTAATCAGTGTTTACGCAGAAAATTACTACAGGGTCCTCTCAGTCATGAGGAACACAAGCGGACTCTATAAAGATTTGGATTTAGAGAAGACTGAGCGGCCAACGGGGTTCGCTAATAACGAGTAGAAGAGGAGAAAGAAGATGGAAACTGTTAAAGAGATCGTCATGGCACTTTTGATGTCCCCGGCAGTACAGGGGGCAATTGTAGCAGGTATTTCTTACCTGTTTGTGAACAAGCTCTGTAAGAAATACCCGAAGGTGGGGATTTTTTACGTTAGATATCGCGGAGCCATGATCAGCGCCATTAAGATGGCGGAGACCGAAATCCCGGACGATACGCAGAACAAAGCACTCCACCGCCTGGATAGGGCACTCCAATACACCATTCAACTTATTGAAGTGGCGGAGAATCGTACCATCAATGACGGGGCAGAGATTGCCAAGCTCAAGAGTGACATTTCTGCGGTGCATCATGAAGTTCTGGACGCTAAATAATGGAGCTCTTGGTAGGGGTCATTATTAAAATCATCAGCCTGTTTTTAAGGGGGGAGGCAAAAGTTGAATTTAAGTCTACGGGTAAAGTACTCCATCCTGATGCTGATCGTCGCTCCCGCGCTATTGAGTATCTGCGGGTGCGTTATAGGGACCAGAACGATAATCGTCCCGCCGTCAGTGCCTCTAATTTTAAACGAGACGATTGAAAACGTAAAGGTCCTCATTTTAGATCAAGAGTCAGGTGAACTCATCTCAGGTAAAGCAACTTTGTGGAGGGGTCAAGATGTGTTGACCCTTCCGCTAGAGACGAAGGGGAAGTAAATGGGCAAGGCAATAACGGGGGAACAACACCATTGCCCGACACATGAAAAGATGGTACATAAGACAGAATTGCAATGGATACTCACATCGTTACTTATTGTTCTTTCCGGCATCATTGGGTATGTGATGTACGACGGGGCATCAAAAGAACAGGTGTGTGCGGTAGAAAAAGCCATCACATTTAAAGTAACGTCTATTGAAAAGCGAATGGATCGAGATCGAGAAGAGTCACGGGAGAACCAGCGGGATATCGTGAAAGAAATAAAAGAGTTAAGTATTTATATTCGAAGCATTAAAAAGTAGGTAAAGAGGTATGGGAATAAAGACTAAGGTTAGAATGAAGATTCCGACCAGAACAGTCATGAGAGACGTGGAGCGGAAGCTTGAGCCCAATCTGGCTAAAGCCGCAAGCTTCATGGGCGGAGTCGCCAGAGCAATGGTGGGTGTCCCCTATCCTCCAGCTTCTGTCGAAGGTATGCCCCCGCATATGCGCACGGGTAAGCTTCGCGTGGGCATAACGAGTCGAAAGCAAAAGAAAACTAAGTACTTGGTTGTGGCGTCCGCAGTTAAACGGGGATTTGATTATGCTTCAGCTCTTGAGTTTGGGTGGAATGGCGGGAAGCACAAGCGCCCTTTCATGCGTCCGATGATGCTTAAGACCTACAGGGCCATTAATACCTATTTCAAAGGAGCCTTCTAATGCCCGCAATCACTGGGATCTACAACACGCTTATGGCTACTACAGCGATTACCGATAATCTAAATACTTATCGTATCCAGACAGGTTCTCCAAAGGTTCCGGCTATTTTTACGTCCTTTGAGGAGCCCCAGGACATGACTGGGCCCTACATCATTCTGAGCGTGCCTGCCACGACAGCAGGAGGAAATTCAGAGGACCGGGGACATATTGCTGGATTATCTATCGTTGATGTCGTACTATACGGGCCTAAGAGTAGATCGAGCAAGCAACTACGAGATACGGCACAATTAATTTGGGAGACGCTTCACAGGGACGAACCAGCGGACGAGAATTATGAAATTTGGATTCTAGCTACGCCTCCCTCACAGCTCCCTGATCCAGAAGGTTTTCCGGGGTATGTAATTTCGTGTAACGCAACAATTCGTAAAATTGAAAGGAGTGAGTCATGAGTTTGAAAGGATATGAAGGTCGGCTGTACTACAACACCGGATCTGAGGGGAGTCCCTCTTGGAGCCCCATTAACACTGTCCGGGATGTGACAATTGGCCAGGAAGCAAACGAAATCGATGATACCAGCCGTACCACTAACGGGTGGCGTTCTCGTATTCAGGGACTCAAACAGTGGGGCGCTGAGTTTGAAATGATCTACACTCCTTCGGATATTGCATGGCAGGCTGTCCGGGAGAGCTACTACCTGGGCACCCCGGCTGAGATCCTGATCATGGACCAGGATATCACAATCGACGGTGCCGAAGGGCTTCGTGGTTTTGCAGAGGTTACGGGGTTTGACAAGGAAGAGCCTCTGGAGGATGTGCAGATCAACAGCACTACCTTTGTAGGCAGTTCTGAGCCGACCGCCGTGGTAGCAACCGGGGGTGTTGTGGCGCCGATTGCGGGCCTTTCCTAGAGAGTGGTCCAGTAACAAGGCAATAAACTGAGGGGAGGGGGGCTGTCCTCCTCCCCTTTTTTATAGAAGAGGACGAAAGGAAGAGGACGATGGAATTCAAGGCACCGCGCGTAATTAAGGATGAGAACGGGAAAGAGTGGACGTTGAAGGTCACCGCAGGAAGCATTATGCGTGCCTGTAGGAATACAGGGCTTACCATTCAGTCACTTATGGATATGCAAGTGGGGATCGATCATATTCTTTCCGCACTGCCGTTCTTCTGCGAGAAAGAAATCAAAGCCGCAGGTATGACGCACGATGAATTTTTGGATCTTTTTGGTATCAAGGAAATTACTGATGTGGTTTTGGAATTCTTTCCGGCCCTAGCAGAGTCATTCCCTGAAGCCGAAGAGAAGACCCCCACCAAGGAAGGGGAAGATGATGCCCCTTTGGAAAGTGCTGGACCTGTAACGACATCCTAAAGTATGCGGCGGTAGCCGGGGTGGATATTTACCAAAGTCCGTACACCCCGGCTGATCTCGTTCTCATGTCACAGGAGAAGGAGACACTGGAATGGGATCGGTGTTGCAGGATAGTTGAGATGATACACAATATCCAGAGCCCCAAACCAATGAAGTTCAACGCAACACATCCCTACAGGTCCACACAGGCGGCGCCCAGAGACAATAATCTTAAAATGGTGTCCGCCAGAGAGTTTTGTTCCGAGATGAAGAAAGGCGTAAAACATGGCGATAACAGCGGGAGCAGTGGTAATAGAGGTAGGCCTCGACGTAACCAAGGCTAAGACCCAATTAGAAGCTTTCAAGACCAAAATGATCGCAAGCTTGGGGTCAGTGGGTACTGCTTTTGATGCCCTTGGGGTTAAGGCCACTTTAATGGGAAATCACCTGAAAGCGTCTGCGGCAAAGGGGGCCACAGCCAATAAAGAGCTTCTGTCGGAGCTTAAGATGGTGAGAGGCGGCCTTGATGGGGTTACTCGGGCTTCTCAGCGTATGGCAACCAATAGTGGCAAGGCGTTTGCCCCTGGGCCCGTTACGGAGTACAACAAAAAGCTGAAAACCACGGGTGCCGTGATGCAGTCTGTTCATGGGCGCCTTATCCTCCTTTCTGCTGCTATAGGGGCCGTTTTCAAAAAAGGCATAACTGTAGGGGCTGTCTTTGAGAATGAGATGCGTAAGGTAAAAGCTGTTGTTGGTGCAACTGAAGGGGAGTTACTGGATCTCACAGACACAGCACGGCATTTAGCGAAAACTACAACCTTTATGGCAACAGAGATTTCCAGAGGCATGAAAATTTTAGGACAGGCAGGCTTTAGTACTGCGCAGATTAAGCGCTCTATTGGAGACGTTTTAAATTTGGCACGCGCTGGTTCTGTTTCATTGGAACGTGCCGCCCAGGTTATGATAGGTGTAGGTAAGACTTTTGAGATTTCAGCAGAGAACTTTTCGGATGTTGGTGACATTCTGGTACAGACAGCGAATAACAGTGCAACCAACATTGATCTCTTAGGGGCATCTTTCTCGTTTGTGGGATCTACTGCCGTGGCCACAGGGCAAAAGCTTAAAGGAATTTCTACTCTACTGGGGGTGCTTGCGAATAGAGGATTGCGCGGGACTAAAGCAGGTACAGCATTGAATGAAGCGCTACTTCGACTATCTCAGACAAAAATGATCTCGAAGATGCAAGGGCTCGGTGTGGCCGTCGTAGACTTAGAGGGCAACATGCGGCCACTGGAGAAGATTTTCTTGGACCTAGAAGCCGCCACGAACGGGTTGTCGAATGTGGAGCAGGCGGGAGAGTTCATTGAAATCTTCGGGCGCCGGGGGGCACGCGCCGGGTTACTTATTGCGCGATCAGCTAATGATGTTCGAGAAATGCAGGCCACATTGGATCTTTTCCGAGGAACGGCAAATAAGACTGCTAGGGATATGGAAAAAGATCTTCTTTCAAAATGGCGTTTGTTGGTATCTGCCGTTGAAGAGTTAGCCATTGCAATGAAGGATACATTACAGCCGACTCTTGAAGCTCTGTTGGGTCATTTTAGAGGACTCGCTACAGGTATGAGTAACGTGCTGCATATTTTCCCCGGAGTGGGCAGAGCAGTCGCCGGACTTGCTGCTGTTCTTGCAGTTTTGGGGGCCACGTTGGTAACACTAAAATTTATTATTATTCCTATTTTTCAGGCGTTTAAATGGGGGTTTGTTTTTTTTACTAAAATAGGAGCCGTTCTTTCTGGGGCAGGCACCGCGTTTACAGGTTTTGCGGCGGCATTAAGTGTATCCACTGGTTTTCTCGCCGCGATGATACTTGTCATAGCTGTTGCGATTTCTGATCTTATGCATTGGCGCGTTGCCGTAGCAGAGGCAGAGGCTTCTGCTAATGATTACGCAAAAGCGTTAAAAAAAATCTCTGACGCTCCCGCTCTTTCTGCGGGGCAGGCGGATTCTGCTATTGATCAGCAAATAAAAGAAATGCAAAAAGAGAATAGAAGTCTTGAATGGATTAAAGCTGATATAACGAAGCGCATGGAAAGAGCGAAGAAGCAGGAGCAGATGTTTCTTTCTCGTATGCTAAGGGCCAACACAACACAAGAAGCGGCAACGTATAAAAAGCTGTACGAGGACCGAGAAGCGTATGTTCGTGCGGCCCAAAAACGTCTAAATGGGGTTATTGAAAAAGCCAATTTTGATCAACTCGCCAGGCAGGCTGTTGCGATGAAAGAACGTGAACGGTTGATGGATAATCAAACACGAAAAATAGAGCAGGCCGAAAAAGCGCATCAAAAGCGAATGCAACGCATTAAAGAGCGGGGCGAAGAGCGCACCCGTAGGCAAAAGTTTGATGCGCAGGTTAAAGCTGATCCGATGAAAGCCAAGCAGGGCGCATACGATAGGCGAAAGACGCTCACAGCCGCAATAGCGAAAGAGGAAAGAAATGTTGTGCGCCTTCGAATCCTTGCGACTAAAGCTGTTTTTGAAGATGCTGATATTTTGGATAAGATAAAAGAGAGTCAGGCTAAAATTGTAGCGCTTGCTGAACGAAGGGCGCAGGCTGAACGTGATTTGGCGAACGCCACTAAAGCACAACATGCAGGCAAGGAAAAGAACAGGAAAGCTAAAATAAAAGAAGTGGCTGATGCAGAAAAAGCGGTAACGAAAGCAAAAAAAGAAACAACAAGAGCGCAGGCTAAGGCCGATAAAGCAAAAGCCCGCATCGCAAAGTCCCAACTAAAGTTTAAAGAGAGCTTTGAGGGCGTTAAGGGGACAATAGCTATGACGGGTCGCGGCGGTTCTTTATCAGAGCGCCTGGGTGCTACTGATCCAAACGTTGCCTTGGGCCAGAAAGCTTTGAAAGCACAAGAAAGGCAGTTAGCCGTTCTTAATCAGCAATTGGAAGTCGCTAAGAACATATTGAAAAAACCAACTAGTGGCGGGTATAAATAAGGAGCAGGACGATGGCAGATCCAGAATATATTCTAAAAGAAAAACTAGATTCGCGAAATGTGGAGGACAGCAGGGACGGCCTAGTTGCCACTCGTCTTTTCATTGCGGAGTACGATGAAAGCGTTGATCCCGATAAGGGCCAAGAAATTTTCGATACTGAAGCGCTTCAGCTCAGCGGAGAACTCTTAGAGCTTGGAGTAGCCCATCCAACACTGCCCGATTTATTTTTGAAGAACATTAGCCTTGCAGTGAATGTAGAAGCGCTGAACCGTGGAATCGTCACCTACACCTATCAGCGCATTGACCGTGCGGGTAACCAGGGTGGAAGCATTTCTACTCCAGATGAAAATGGAGAGATCTGGACTTTTAATATGGTATCGCAGTCTACCACTATTAATGCCGTGAAGACCAAAGATGATCTCCCTCAGCAGAAAACTTGGGACTCCACTAATACAGGCGCCCAGATTGATTCGGCCTTGAACCATGATGACGATTCCGTGAGTGGGATTGAAGTGTACCGACCTGCGGAAACAGTGAACGTCACTAAGGTATATTCTGATTACACAGATGTTAATCAGGCCTACCGGAACACTTTGCGGAAGCTTCAAAACACTATCAATGATTCGTCCTGGCCCTCCAATGGCGGGTGGTCTGCGGGCATGCTGTTATTCTTAGGGGCGGATATTTCGTACAACTTAGCAGAAGGGTCGGCTACCGTAAATTACTCTTTCCAATCAGGAAGCATCCAGAAGGAGCAAGAGTATAAGGTGTGGGCGGCTATCCCGACGGTTGCGGAGAAAACGCGCACTATAACGATTCCAAAGCTTTACCCCTTCCAAGTAGTCTGGGCGCAACTGGACAGGAAAGTTCTTGGGGAAAAGCCTGATCAAAACCCTTATTTTAATTTGAAGTCAATTAATGTAGCTGATGTTTATGAGTATGGGGATTTCTCTGAGCTTCAGATTGTAGGAGCTTAAGATGGCAGATAGCGCACGAAAAATCGGACAGGTCTCTCCTGGAGGGCCTATTTTAGCGGCTACGCAGAATCATATTATCGATGCAGTTAATCGAATTAGTGCAAAGCCCCTTACGAGTAAGCAGGATACCCGGCAGGAATTTAAATTGACCGCTCAAGGGCTCCTGCTTCCGGCAGTGATTGATGAGCTTGCGAGTGAAACTGAATATGATATTGGAGAAGTGCTTATTATCACAGGGTATTTGGATAGCGAGGGTGCCCGCAATGTCGTGGACGGCGCTGTTCGGAATTTCGGGGTCACAGTAAAGAAGAAGGAAGCCGCAGACAACGTTGGCCGAGGTATCGCTGTTGTGGTTGAAAAGGTAGATGGTGACTTAAGTGGTTCAGTTTGTATTTCAGGAGCGTGCCTTGCTTATATCAATAGAGTCTCCACTTCTTTAATTTATGATGAGAATGCGTCGCAACTCACCGGCACCCTTCTCGCCGGCACCACTTATTTCTCTATTGGTGCGGGGACTGGGGATGCTGACATCCTCTGGGAAGAAGACACGACCACCTCCGAGCACTGGGCCTACGTGACGGTCCCCGGCGGGAATCAGGATGGAATCCCCGCTATCAATGGGAGCGGCACGGAGATCCCCCCAAATAGCGCCCTGGAAGCTACGGGGGACGAGGACATTTATGGGAACATGGAACTCAAGAAGCCCTCGGACGATAACCTCACCCAAATTTACGTATCTCCCGATTACCCTGTTCCTTCTGGGTATCCCTTCAGGGCCAAGAACCCAGAGGACGGGAGAGTAGTGACGAGCGGAACCCCTACGGTGGGCGAGAGCCTCGGCACCGTATCAGGAGAGTGGCACTTGCTTGCAGATAATACAGGGTTCACCTATCAAGGCGGGGTTACCGGTTTAGGTAGAGTGAAATCAACGGGCGGCGGCGGCGGCAGTTCTCTGCTATATAAGGCTGTAGCGGATGAGGCCGGAGGTTCTGTTGATGTGCAAGCGGTCAATATTGACGGAACAACTACTGGGCCTGTAATCACGTTTAATGTACTGCCAGAAGGAGTTTGAAGTGGCTATCAATAGTGGAGACTATGTTTTGGAGACGAGGACAGCAGACAACGCTACTGTTGTTCGTGAAGTGCGCAGTGGCCTTAAAGACGAGGACTACGTACTGGAGGCCGTGTGTGCCGGTGATGGGGAAGACACGGTGGTTTTTTGCGCTCCCATGACATACAAAAACAGCATCGGAGTTCTTGGAGTTGCCCAAGGGGAAGAGACCCCCGTTGTATTCTCGAAGGGGCTTCTTGCTTGGGACTTTACGGACAACGGCTTCATCGCAGGCGGTCAATCAGGCGCATTCCGCAGCTATTCAGACCCGGATAGTGTTTCGGCCTCTCCTTGGAGTTATAGAAATTTAGGACTAGGACTCAGGCTGGACTGGGAACACGATAGTAATTGTGGTACACCCTACAACCCATATACCCAATCGGGAACGGCCACTGCAACGATAATTGTACCAGAAGGATTATCAACAGACATGACAGTAGTGTGGGACGGTATTGGAGAAGAGCAAGACACTGGATTTGATGTTATGTCATTAAATGTGGATGGCACACTGGTAGCCAGAGCCAACGCCCCAGGAGGCGGTTTAGGGTGCTCATTCGGTCCTATTGTGTCGACACCCGCGTCTCCGCAAGTCCTAACACTTGCAGAAGGCGAGCACACACTTTCAATCACGGCATCTACCAATGATTCTCTCTACCATGTAGGGTGTTGGTATCAGTTTGACCTTTCCTTCGATCCCGCGATATTTTAAGGAGACGTATATTGGCTTGCGATAGTTGCACAAGCAGAAAAGATCCTATAAGGGTTAAGGCATCTCGGTACTCCGAGAAAGCGCGTTTTATTGAACTCGCCATCAGCGCAGCCAATGAGCCGAACGAGAGCGCGCGTAAGAAGCGGACCAAGATAGCACAAATAATGTTCCACGCTGCGGACTGTTGTTCGAGCCAACAAGAGATAGAGGAATTGACCAACACAATCACCACCCACTTGCATTAAATATACCATTGTAGTATAACCACACGAACCTCAGAGGAGACAGGTATGACCGTACAAAACTATCAATTACTGGCCGGAAGCAGGGCAACTCTTGACGTGGACGAGCTCTTGAATACGGTTACCATTAACGCCGAGGGCATGCTTGCTTCCGTGTATGACCCCACCACAGTCGAGGCAGATGCCTTTGACATGGACAA
>Ga0075125_10001838_pt1 | contig 10352 bp, 15 predicted proteins | sample AntAceMetag02UKN_FD_69810 | JGI IMG/M metagenome (GOLD analysis project Ga0075125, IMG submission 69810) | Saline lake microbial communities from Ace Lake, Antarctica - Antarctic Ace Lake Metagenome 02UKN | ecosystem: Environmental > Aquatic > Non-marine Saline and Alkaline > Saline | place...
CCAGGATCACATGTGAGGGTAAAAGACGTAAAGTCCACCGTGTCCCAATCAGTGATAACAGCAGGGCCACCATACGGAGATGTCCTAATATGGACAACCGCATCGCCTGTGGCTAACGCACCAAACGTGCATTCTACGGTTACAGAGAGGTCGTCAACATCAGTCATATCCATAACATCGCACTCAAGACCAGCTACCGTTGATGGTAGCGTGCTTGCGGCTGCTAGTGTTGCTTCATTCATAACTTCAAGTACTTGGTATGCGGGCATATTGCCTCCTTATGACATATATCCGTAGCCGACTTCGCCCACAAACCTGTATACAGTGGGAGGGTTCTTTGCATCGACTTCCTCAAACCCACCTAACCATGATATGAAGTCAAGGTCAGATATGCTGTTGTAATTCGCCTTAATAATTCTCTCAACCTCTGAACGCATCTCAAAGATACACTGCTTGGGGTTAAGGCTAATAGCGGCTAACGCTTCTCGCGTAACCCAGAAGTTTACATTTACAGTACAATTCCAGTATTGCTTAGGGGCACCGTTGGTTGTGATGCCAAAGTATCCAGTATTACCGCCGGATTCCGGTGTCATAACTGGGTCTGTTACAGTAACTTGAGGTGACGCCGATTTACGGTCGTACCAGCCGGTGCTGATAGATGGAGTAACGCCACTTGTGTTAGCGGGTAACCAGTTGGCCTTGATAATGTTCTTAATACTTATCTTGTGATCGTTCACGTTCTCACCTTCTGGCATGTTACGGCGAAGATGCCGTTATCCTGATTGTCAACCTGTATCACTGAGAACTGTTTGCCCCTATCAGTGATCAGGCTAGCAATACCATCATCGCCATCTGATATTGTAACAGTGTCTTTCAGCCAGAATACAGAATCACCAATAGGCGTACTTCCATCAGCACTTCTTGCAACATCACCCTCGAACATCTTCCTGAGTGCCTTTACAGTCGTGGCAGTTGCGGTAATAGCTTTGTCTTCATAATCATCCGCAGCACCCTCTGCATAGGTGGTCAATGTTACGTCATGCCCATAAGTCTCTATGTAAAGGCGATTCTGTGAGTTCATTTCTCAACCCCTATGCTATCCCTTAATTCCCCCGTAGCAACAGGCGCCAATGCCCTAGCTTCCTTCGCTATGCTTTCTGCAAGGGCCTCTATTAACGCACTCATATCACCAGCCCTAGCCTCAGTTGCCTTAAAGGATGCCATTGCCTTAGCTATCCCTGGACGTAGGAATGGCTGTGGGGGCATCCTGCTTGTGCCGTACTCCACGAACACTCCATGTTCCGCTTTGACTACTACTGTAGCTGGCTTTGGTGGGTTAATGTGTTGGAACAGTTTCTCTACTGCCCCGAAACCTATCATCTTCCCGGCGAAACCCATTATACCTCCATCTCTCCGTCGTCAGCGACTCCACCGAGATATGACATAGAAGCCCTGCGTAAGCCGCCGTTAGACAGCGTACCAGTTGTGTCAAGTAGCAATGCCTGTTGGCCGAAGCGCGTATATGATAACCCCGCACCAGTCTTGCCACCATAGGTGTGACTTGAATCACCCATAGTTACTTTAGCATCCTGCCGTTCGTATAACGCTACATAGTGTGCTGCTAACCATCTCTCGATCTCTTTCAAGAGTGGTGCACCCAATAGTCCCAATGTAGCGATGGTGTCTACTTGCACGCTTGCTGTCTGAATGAACGCAGAAAGGTCTTCGAGTTCAGTATTTATAATCCGCTTGATGTCTAATGTCTTCACCCTACTCATATACGGCCTCCTGCATTTGGATGGACTGTAAAACGCTTATATTCGACAGATAATTGGTAGGGGACCATTACAGCCCCCCACCGTTGGTTTTAATGAGACTTCTCTCTACGTGATGCTTGAATCGAACGCAACACCACAACGACCATCGTCATCGGCCTTGATGCGTGCGGCAATAGCAGCCAGCACCTTAAAGTCGGTAGACATTCCGCCGTTAGTGGGCCACTCAACGACCTTGAGATCGATCGCAGTAGACAAGTCCACAACGCCACGGGTCATCTCCACTAAGACAATGTTGCCGTCGGAAAGCGCATCGGAGACTTTAACATCTTGGATACCCTTCATAGACTTAACAATGTCATAGTAAGTGATCCCACCAGCGCTTGAATCACGCTGTCGCAACGCAGCCCATTCATCGGTATGCACGTACAGGATGTACGGACCATAATGACGGTCTGTTTCGAGTGCCTTGATGAGGATTACAACATCCTTTTCGATGTTGGTTGGAGTCGTACCCCAACTACCAGTGCAGGAGACACTATTAGAGTTGGTGTAGTTGATATAGCCGGGGAGGCTATTACCACCAGCAACCACAGCGCTACCGTTAAATAGCGCATCCTCTAACTTCTCAATCACACGCTGAGTCGCATCGGCAACGAGAGTGGTATCGAAAGGAGTACCATTACGCGCCATGGCGGCGAGGGTCCGTGCGTCAAGACTGAAGTCTACAAACGTCAACGGGATAGGAACAGCAACCTCATTGAAGGTCACCTTGTTCTTTGCACCCGGAGTTACTCCACTCATGGACTGTTCAGCGTCAGCGCCCTGCGACATCGTCTGCCAGTAGTCATAGATTACTCCAAGACCTCCTGGAAGATTACGCACAAGCCCGCCACTACGCAAGTCCGCAATACCGTTCAATCGCTGTTTAGCGATCTCGATCACGGTATTATCAATAGCAATCCAGGCATCGTGGGGAAGGGCAGCGTTGGTACGCAGTGCCTTATCGATATCCCAGTTGTTAGCCTTCAATACCTGTAGGACGTTGCCAGTCAAAAGGCTAGAAGCATCCGTAGTTATTGCATTAGGCATTATAGCACCTCCACTTTGACAAGTTCAATTGCATTAGCGGCAATAACCTGTCCCGATATAACCTTAGCAATCGCTTCACCCGCAAGTGGCGATGCAGCATACACCAAGAACCCAGCACCGTCAGATACTAGATAGTTGGTCACGGCAAGCGTAGAAAGCGCTGAAGCAGTAGCATAGGCGTAAACCTCGTCACCACGCGCAGGGGTGATGTATGGAACCAATGCACCACTGTCGTAAGTGCCATCAAACTGAGTATCGTTGGACTCAACCACTATCTGCATAGTAGGATCGAGTGTAGCTGACAAGACCTGAATACGAGTAGAACTGGCGCGTTCCACTAACATGCCAGGAAGAACAGCGGCATCCATGATCGTTTCCTTCTGAATCGGTCCACCTGCTACCGACCGAATGAGGATTGTCTTCTGAGACATACTATTTCACCTCTTCTTTGTTAAGGATCACTGCTGGTGCAGCAGGAACCGAATCGGAATCTTCATTCACGACTGGTAGCCCTTTGCCAACATAAGACCCAGGTTGGAAAACTGCGGACAATTCGGTGAGTGCGCTAACATCCAAAGCCTCTAGCGTCTCTTTCTTAATGTTACAGCCCTCATTCGCCACAAGCGTATCAACCAGCGCAGCCTTCTCTGCGTCAGCTTGTGTCTTCAGTTCATTGATGTGGTTGATTACCTCTACAAGATCAGTACCATTAGCCTTCAGGTACTCATCTACAGTGGTGTCACCAACATTGGTAACAGCTTCGTCGCCAGTCTTTTCCACGTTCTCGATCTCCTCTGCTTTGTTATGGTCCGCTATCCACTGTAGAACACCTTCATCGGCGTTCTCAAGTAGACCCTCTGCGATCTCGATACTCTGATCGCGCAGATCTTTTACCAACTCTTCTTTCTTCGACATTGTGTTCACCCCCAAAAGGTGTTTTATCTTGTCGATTAGGCCCGTATTAGGCTTATCGCCCTCTGACTCGACGCGTAAACTCTTATCCGCCTCTCTGGTATCTGAAACATTATCCCTGACAACAGCATACCCCACTGTGCGCTTAACTTGGATTGCTGGACCCAATGTTACCGCACCAGCATCACCTATCGTGTATGGGGACTGATAGTATAAATCATTGTACTCATATACAACGAAGGTTTCATATACGTCAGCTACCCACGCATACTCTCCTGGTTCAAATGTGTTAGCGATAGCCTTCTCGACAGCAACGCGCCTATCGTTAATGCTTTCGCCCTCGCGCAGTTGCACCTTCAATATATCCACTTCATCACCTGCCTCATTAGTTCTATTAGCGCCACACCCATCAGCTAAGGAACATGCGCCAATATCGGAGGGAAGCAATGCAATATGATCTGGCTTCAGGTCTGATTGTACTCCGCTATATTCCTTGTTGTTGTATATCCCTGTTTCATCAGAGAGATTAACAAAGTAAGCCGTAGATACCTCTACTAGATCTCCGTTCTGCAACTTCTCCAGTGTAGTTAATGCAACACCGCCAAGGGTGGTAGACTTCTCAACATCAATCCACAACTCACCCTTCAAGGCACCGTCATCATAGTATGCGTTATAGAAGCGGCCAATAGCTTCTGTCTTGATAATGGATAGGTTCTTAGCTGATACAGTCACACCATTCATCTTGGGGTGCGTTATGCACACAGGAACGTCGTTCCAATACCTGACAGACGCCTCTATAGCGTCAGCTACAAGTAATTCTCCATTCAGTACACCGGCTTTAACAGCAACAACTGGAACTACGTACCAAGCCCTACCATCCAATAACTCATCTCTGCCCTTGCTTGTCGCCATGAGGCGAAACACACGTTGCTTTGCCATGTTATCCTCCAACGAAGAAGCCTCTGATAAACGCCGATGCGGTAAATGCCGCTAGAACCGACATGCCCCACGCTATAACCTTGCCGTGCCATGCCACCTTGGCCACAAGCCCACCACCGTCACCATTACCATAGACTGCCTTATGACATGGTGAGAATATATCCATCATGTCCGCCTTAATATCACGCCGAAGGGTTGCAGTCGCATTACTCAGGTCTTGTATGTCATCCTTTAGGTCGGAGGTAATATTCATCAGTTCTTTTATCTGTGCGTCTTGTCTCCCTTCTGTATAAGGAAGCTTACTTTCCATTGGAGTCCCCCTCCATCTCTGCTGGCAGACCCAGCATAATACGCTGTTCAGACATGGTTAAGAGGAGGCGAGGATCGCCATCCTTGCCTATCATGTTTCGCACCGCGTTAGCGTTTAAGGAATGAACCTTACCCAACTCGATTTCATTTAAGTAGAACAACGGTTCCCAGCCAACAGCATAGACGCCACCATTAGGTGCGGGTAGCGCATTGACGGATATTAGTCTATCAATGAATGCACGCAGTATTTGTGGTTCAGCATATTGTATCTGACGTTCAGCTATATGACCAAGCCAATTTGCTTCATCTTGTGTGGATGCGAGATCGCCCCGTTCGCTACCAAGTAGTATCCTCTTAGGGATTCCTTTAGTTCCAGATATGATTGACATAACTACGTCAAATGCAGCGGTAGGGTCTATCGTATCACCCTTTAACTCCTGCACGTCCATTCCTTCTGATACCATGATACGCTGCAAGCCGTGGATGAAGTTCTGCCACTCATCTTTAGCGGCGGTTATATCTCCGGGCGATAGTTCAAATCCTTCTTTAGGATTGATCGCGTAACCCTTAGCGGCAGATTGCCAATAACCTTCCGCTGAAGAACCAACAATCTTGTCTAGGTCTTCCAACCTATTGTATATCTTCTGTAGCCTTGGTTCCCCATATACCTCGTTCTCAAGCAACCCTTCAGCTACGTGAATAATCCTAGTCCAGTGTACGTCCTTAATGCCCAGTGCATCTTGCCCGTTGATGTCTCCGCCAAGATTGATAGAATACATTATGGGCTTTCCAAAGCGAGGATCATTAGGTTCGGCTGACAATGACTTAACATCAGCGTATAGCTGGCTGAAACTCGATAGGAAGATTATATCATTCGGGCCAGATAGGTGTTGAAGCGGTTGACTCAACTCTCCACCCTTAGCCCCTATAAGTAATACACCATACTGCCCTACACCAGCAAGCCTATCAACTCTTTCAAGGTAGTTGAATACTGACAACTTATCAATCAAGAGAGTCAGTTGTGTCATAAAGTCAGACTTACCTTCCGATCCATCTGTAATGAGGGGCGTCTTACGCCATGTAGTCTTGGCTGGCGCATCTACAATGACTGATGCAATACCCCTACGGTCATACATTGAGTGGTAGTTTTTGATGGACGGGTTAGTCGTGTATCCGAGAACAGTATCAATATCGCGTTCTCCATTGTACTGCATACCGGCAAGACGCGACAGCAATAGTCTGTTGTACTCAATGGAATCTGCGTTCGCCCTAATCTTCTTAGAAGCAAACCTCCCATTAGAGTCGCGTAACTGTTTCATAACTGTTCTCCTATTGACTTATCTCGTGTGGCGGAACTGACACACAACCACGTTTATGTGGCAGTAAAGCCGGTTATCTGTCACACAACCACGACAAATATCCCCACGCTGTGTAGGGTGTTAGTAATGCCGTAAGTGGACATAATGTGTACACTACTGCAATCTTAATACGTCCTAGCCCTTTTCTTCTTTCCACCTAACTCGAACAACTCACTCATACAATGTACAAGTGCGTCAAGTCTATTGGGACTAGGCATTGGGGGGCCTGTCCACGTTGTTTGTTCCTTCTCTAACTCTGTGAAGATTCCAACGTGATGTATCCTACCCTGTATGTACAGAGAGGACACTGGTTCAGCACGACCCCGTTTGGACTCCCTCGCGTTAATGCCTTTGAATGATACATTAGGATCTTTTGTGCGCAACAAGGACTCTATCCAATCTCCGCCTTGGTTTATCTCAGCAAGTACCTTGTCGGCGTTCCATCTTTCATACGCCTCTAGTACAACATTAGCAGCTTGGTCGGGTGTGTATACATCTGAGAGGTCTTCTAATACATATGCGTGCTTATCAGCTTTCTCTATCCCTTCGTCATTGTATATCGGTGTCCCAGTAGCACAAACGAGAATGCCGTGCTTATCGCTGGTTGACTTAGAGGTGGTAGCTGGGTCCCATGTTATAACGACTCTAAACAGTTGCGGGGCCTCTGCAACTCTCAGTGATTCAATCACACCATACTTCCATAACGCACCAGCAACATCCGCCGCTGGGTTCTGCTGATATGTAGCCTGCCATAGCCTTTCACTGGCTAATGCTTTCCTAGTTGCTTCGAGGCGCTTTAGCGAGAACCTACCAGGCCATAGTGGTTCACCTACCTCACGCCCTAGAAAGTCATTCTCTTCAGCTATCGCCGAGAGGGATATGACATCCCACACTAATCCACTTACCTTTGCTTCTTCTAACAGTTGTCCAGTTAAGTCATTGATAGACCATCTCTGTGCTACTAATAGAATAGCCGCCGATGGTGCCATCCTGGGAAGGAGAGTCGTCTTGAACCACAGGAGTAGTTTGCGCTGGTTCGTCGGACTCTCTGCTTCCGCCATATTCTTAATCGGATCATCTATAATCGCAAGATGCGCACCTCTGCCTGTTATAGGGCCTCCCGCCCCAGCCGCCTGAACCTTGCCATGATGGTCCTTGACATGCCATAAGCCTACAGATTTAGTGTCTCCAGCTAGTTCTATGTTGAATAAAGGACTCGCTACATCTCGAAAGATCCTCCTCGCATCCCTACTGAGATCTGTCGCCAGTCCAGCGCCGTAAGATGTTAGGATCACCTCTTTGTTGGGGTTTCGGCCAAGAAACCAAGCAGGTGCATTACGCGATATGATTTCGGACTTGCCGTATCGCGGTGGTAGTGATACCATGATCAGCTTGACTTCGTCATGTTCACCGTTAATCCATTCTTCTGCTTCTTCCACCTTCCCACACAGTAAGTCTAAATGTGGACTGTGTTGCCATTCTCCGCGCCCTGCGTACTCGCAAAACGAACTCAGCTTACGTTTGGCTAGTTCGCGCAACACTCGCCTCTCCTCTGCGGCAAGCATCTCTTGCGTTAATATTCTGTCTCCCATTTTCCCCCTTTCCCGGCGGCCAATCGCTTTACGTGCAATTGTAAGTTTATCGCAAGGATAGGGCTGTTCAGAAAACTACCCTATTTCAGTTTTATCCCCACTGGCGCAAGTAATAGGGTTTGAACCTATGATTTCCGCAGTGAAAGTGCGGCGTCCTAACCAGGCTAGACGATACTTGCGTGCCTGCGTGACTCCGATGCGCAGCCCCGGTAACTATGTTAAGCCTGGAGTAGGGTCTCCCGTATAATCTGGCGTAGCAATCACCCCCTATTCGTAAGTAATGTAAGAAGGTTCTGTGTGCGCATGATTAGGTACTGGAGTACTCCGCTACGCTGAATGCTGTTTACAATCCACATTCCAACTGCTAACTCAAAGTTTGTTTCCCTCATACGGTATCACCTTCCGCAGCAGTTCTTATACTTCTTACCAGACCCACAGTTGCATAACTCATTCCGCCCGGGCTTGTCGTGTGATACCTTCGAGTAGTACCTGGATGGAACGAACTTCCATGTGGCTGCCTTTTCTACGAAGCGTAAAGCACCGGGAGAAGGCCCTTCTCGTGGTTTAACGGCCTCGCCTATCCTTCTATTAACCTGAGTCCTTCTGCCGTTACTTGCTGGACCACTCATTTTAGTACAGCCCTTTAGCTGAGTGAATACCAGCGTTCCATAAGTCTAACTCTCTCTGCGCCTCTGCTTCAGCTATATACGCCTCGCGTGATGCAACCCTGTTTGAGTTATCGTCCATTCCACTAAGTCCGGCCTTGGTTGGTGTGGTAATGCGAAAACTGCTACCGTTGGATGATTCACTTAGTACTGTTATGCCTACTACCGTCATCTTCTATCTCCTCCCTTGTATCCCACGCCTGTATCGCACTTAGCTTGCCACGCCTTCCTGGGCCTAGCGCACGACACGTCCCGCATATGATATGCCATTCCCTGTACACAAAGGCAACCCGCAGCGTGCCGAAGCCACAAAAGGGACATATATTATGCCCCGGTTCTAGGTCAATCGCTTTCTGCATTACCCGCCTTTCTCAGTATGGCTAGTCTGGCCTCTAGTTGATCGTTGGTCAAACCGGACAAGTCGTTGGTAGCTATCGGGGCACCATCGGGACCGCTAATCTCAAGCTTGGACTTCTCAACCCAGCCGTGATTGCACTTGAGGTCAAAGATGTACCCAGGGCCATACCCATCACCATCAAGCATGTGGGTTACCTTGTTTGCTTCACACCTTCCTTTAGCCTCTTTTATCGTCAGAGAAAACTCTGGACGTGATTGGTATTCCAGCAAGCTTCTTGTCGTCATTCCAAGCGCAATAGCTAGTCCCTGTATGGTATAAGCCTCGGGATGTAGTACAGAGATGAGACCGCCATCCTTCAATACTATATCCTTTGTCCTCGCATCGCATTTGTTGAAATATGCTTCAATCGCTTCTTGCATATCTTCAACTGAGTTGAATATGCGTGGACGGCCTGTTACCATTACTATACCTCCGTGGTCAATTAGGTTCTTGTGTGACTACACTGAATACTACTCCAACTGATGCTTTCTCAAATACATCAAGTCTAGTAAGTATTTCTGTAAGTCTAGTAGTATTTCTATCTGCCCTATCATCAGCGTATTAAGTAAGCTGAGGTATGAGGCTGTATCGCCATGGCTTCCAACGCGATGATCCTCGGCGGCTAGTAATTCTAGCCCCATTATCCTTGCAGAGGATTCATTAAGCTTTGAGGTGATACAGGCAAGTTGGGTGTGGGTGTTTGCTACTTCTTCTCTCATCAAATCTACTATTTCCTTCTTGAATCCCATTATTCGCCCCTTAAAAATGTTGAGAATTGCACAGGTAGACACAAAACGTCAACTTTCGCGCTTTTCAACACGCCCCACCAGCGAGGCGGCCTCTCGCCTAAGGACCAAACCGCCTCTCTCTTGACTTCGTTAGATCGCTTCAATATAGATGAGACAAGTTGCCGAATCGGTATTACCCTCGTTGTCCTTGACTGTGAGAGTAAGGGTATACCATGCTTCTTCTTCCTGTTTGATGTATGTGTGTTCCGCATACATAGCCATAGGGGTGCCGTCAAACCACGTCCAATACCCAGCCCAGTGCGTGCCGTCGCCAAACTCCCAGGAAGCCCACGCAATATATCCGTCAGTGTAACCGTCTACATGCACGTCATATGATGCGCTACCGTCAAAGGTTACATATTGACCTGATTGTATATGTGTGAATAATGCAACTGGGACGCCGACTGGTTCCGGGGGTGGCGCTGGTGCTGAGAGGACAACTGTCCTACTAACCTGATCAAGCCCACCTTCGTTGTCGGTAACAACAAGGGTTATAGTGTATGTTCCACCGCTAACATATGTATG
>Ga0075125_10001841_pt1 | contig 10348 bp, 10 predicted proteins | sample AntAceMetag02UKN_FD_69810 | JGI IMG/M metagenome (GOLD analysis project Ga0075125, IMG submission 69810) | Saline lake microbial communities from Ace Lake, Antarctica - Antarctic Ace Lake Metagenome 02UKN | ecosystem: Environmental > Aquatic > Non-marine Saline and Alkaline > Saline | place...
GCGCGATAAGGGCGTGGCACCGCTCATGCTCCGCCTCACTGTAGGTAGTCACCCGAACATGCGTCACCCCATGCGCGCCCAGTTCGTCCAGCAAGCCCTGCCCCAGCATGAAGCCGTTGCTCAGGATATACTGCTCTACGCCCGGCATAAGCTCACGCGCTACGTCCAGGAACATGAAGAGCCGCGCATCTATCAGGGGCTCCGAGTAGTTATGCCACGCAAGCCCGCGCCGGTAGCCTTCCGCGCCCAGGTAGGCAAGCACGCGCCGCACGATCGCTTCAGGCAGAATCACCGGGTCAACTACCCCATGCGCCGGGCAGGCCTTGTGCATGTAGGCGTAGTTGCAGCGATTCGATAGCTCGAACGTGACCCTGCTGGTGTGCTTGAGTGCGCTTCCCGCTTTCACACTACCGCCTCCAAGAAGGCCATCGAGCCCGCCACTTCCAACAGCTTGAGCTTCCCTGCGGCCACGGCCTCATCTACCGCCTGCTTGACCCCGTTCTTACGGTGCGCGTAATCGTGGCAGGCCAGCACGCCGGCGGCAGTAAGCACCCGCAGCACAGCCGCTATGTCAGCCGCGCACGCTTTGTAGGTATGCTCCCCGTCCACTATCGCCACTTCGCACCGCACCTTGGGGTGGTCCTTGATGCACTGCGCCACCGTCCCAACATATAGCTCCATGTTCTGGCGCTTGTTCTTGGCCCACCGCTCTTTGTCCCCAAGGGCACCTGTCACACCATCGGCCTTGCCGGGGAACGTATCCACGCTCAGGAAGTCGGCCTTGGGGCACTTATCCGCCAGCCACGCGCACGTCACACCGTCCGCCGTGCCCACTTCAAGCACCCTGTCGCCACGGCTTATGTAGCCCGCCAGCACGGCACGCTCGCGTGCATTCATCCAAGACCTCCCGGCCAGACCTGTTAGCTGTTCGCCCATTCTCACCAGACCCCCCCGGCAAACGTGAATATCTCAGCGAACTCGCAGCCCGCCCGGAATCCGTTGCACCGGTGCTCTGCCGCTATGGCCATATCGGAGTACAGACCCCCGCGCTCGCACTGCGAGGCGTAGATTTCGCGCCATAGCCGCAACTTCTGCTCGCACTGTCCAGTGATGTCCACGTAGAGCGCCCCATCGCCCACCAGAGCAGGATAGGCGTAGTCAAGCCGTATTGGCACCTTGAAGGGGCTACAATCGCGGCACGCGGCCTTACAGGCCCTCCCTATCGCCTCGTGGTCCTGGTGCGCCGTCTCGGCGGGCGCAAAGAGCACCTGCGGCTGCCAGTCGGCCAGCACGCGGTCAAGGGCCGTCACGATCTCCATGCGGCTGATTATGTCCATGTGCCCATCCACGCAATGGCTACCCAGCAGCATCCGGGGCACCTGCTTGGTGTACTGGTGCGCCGTCTTCTGGAACTCAAGCCACCTGTCCCCCCCGTGATTCGCGCAGAGCACCGGCAGAATCTCCGCGCCCAGCGCGGCCAGCTTCAAGAGCGTGCCGCCTGCGGCCAGAAACTCATCATCGGCATGGGGCGCTACGAACAAGACCCGCAGACCCTTAACCGATTCCGAAGCGAGCCATGATTTTGGCGCGCTCTGTGTCATCCTCTATCCACCTCTGTATGCGCTTGGTCGTGTGCTTACAGTTCCAGCCGCTTGAGGCGTTGTGCGTGTGCATCAGTTGCATGAAGCGCCCCTTCGGCATCTCTACGCTGTTCGGTGCTTTCGGTGCTGCGTAGTGGTAGAAGTCATGGCCCCACTGCTGGCGATACTCGCCCATGATGCGCGGGCCGCGCCGGGCGTCCCGGCTATAGCAGTAGCCGAAGAATGCCTCCGGCCAGTCGGCTATACCGTATTCGCACAGCCGCCCGTCCCCCGGATCGTAGGCGTAGCCTTCATCAAAGTGGAACACCAGCCCATCCGAGAGGGGCATCTCATAGAGCATTTCCACCACGTCCGAGGCGTAGCAGTCGTCACTTTCAAGCTGCGCCAGCACCAGCCAGTCATAATCCCGGTATTCCTTGCAGAAGAAGTCGTGATGGTTCGGCGCTACGGGGTACTTCCAGTCCATGTATTCCTTGACCAGGAGCTTGCAGCCCCAATCCCGCGCAACCCGCACGCACGGGTTCGCCCAGGTGGCCACGTCACAGACGCGGAACGTGCAGACCACATCAAAGTCCTCGCGGGTCTGCGCCCGCAAGCTCTTCAAGGTATAGTCGAGGAAGATCGGCGCGCGCGCTTCCCACCAGGCCCTATCCTGCATGAGGCCCGCCCAGGTGCCGCCGCGCGTAACTTCCCAGCGGTGGAATGGGATATGAATGGCTACTCGGCGCTCCATTACCAGACCATGACCCCCACAATGTGCTCTTCGTCCATGTCCACAAAGTCCCAGCGCCCCAGGTGCTCGAATGCCGCCCCGAACTCTTCCTCATCGGCCCACGCCGCGTAGTGCCCGCAGGCGGCCATGTGCGCCTTCTCGCTCTGGCCCCGGGGGACGCTCACTATCACCCGGTGCTGCCCCAGCTCCTTGAACCGCCTCAAGGTAGCTTCCGGGTCACGCCGGTGCTCCAAGACTTGCAGGGCTACCACTGTGCCGGCCACGTTGCGCCACGCCTCGCCCATCTCATCCATGTCGGCGCACAGAAACAGCTTATCGGGCAGCCGCTTACGCGCCGTCTCTATCGAGAAGGCGCTGATGTCAATGCCCAGGTAATCGCGGCCCAGCGGCAAGTAGCGCGCGAAACTACCGAACGCGCAGCCAATCTCAAGCACGCTGCCCCGGCACTGCGCGGCCACGAACTCGAACTCCTCTGCCCGCTCGCGCCAGTCATCGCGCGCCGCGAACATGGCGGCCCGTATCTCACACCATGCCGCGCTGTTCGGCTCGTATCGGTCCAGCGGTTCGGTCAGAAGTAGCCCCTTAGCACTCATGCCCAAGCCTCCCAAGAGCGCGCTTCACAATGTCCGGCAACTCCCAATCCACCTCGGAGATAATCCCATCCTCCGTAAGCCCCGCCGTGCCGTCCCAATCATGCCACGCGCGCCGCCGCGCCACCCGTCCAGGGTCAGCACCATCGCGCCGCTCATAGAAGGCGTGCTTCGCCGTCATCTCCCCAGGCGGCAGGCTGTGCCCCAGGTGGTAGACCATGCACCCCGGCTCGGCTTCCGCCGCCTGCTGATTGCTCTCGATCGAGCACAAGGCTACGCCGTTCATGTCCACCGGGTAGGGGTGCTTGAGGAAGTAGTAGCTCGTGCGCCACCAGGAATACCGGTAGTGCGGGCAGACGCTCCCTTGCGGGTCCAGCTTGAAGCCCCAACGGCGGCCCAGGTTCTTGCTATGATCGTGTATCCAGTGTCCCCCGCCGTGCCAGAGGTTGACCCACCGAGGGCAGCCCCAGTCTGTCTGCGGCGCGTCGCTTGCCAGCCACTTGTCAAGGCCCACCCATATCTCGTCAGCGTCCAGCATCATCTGGTAGTTGCCCGTGCATTGCCGCACGGCCCACTCGCGCATGATGCGCTTGTCCTGCCAGACCTTGCGGGCCTCGATGCGAATCTTCCCCTCCGGGTCGGGGAACGCGCGCAGCCTCTCAAGCATCCCATTCTCCGGCCAGTCCCCGGCCTGCTCTACGCGCCCGTAGGCTATCACTATTTCCTCGACGTGGGGGTAGACCGATTCCAAGGCCTCACACGCTGTCTGCGTGCCATAGCAGATCATGTGCGCGCTGATGGCCTTGCGCTTACAGGCATGGTAGGGAATCTTCTCGATGCGTTCCTGCATTGCCCCGAGGCCGAGCGTCCGCGTTGCCCAGGCTTGCGAATCAGCACCATCGGGCTTTTCCCCGGACATAACGCTGCTGAGTTTCTGCTTGAGATCATCCCTGTCTCCCCACTTGGCGTATATGAGCCTGTCCCCATACTCTTGCCTCAAGACGGGTAGCTCGTAGACTATGCACGGGGTGCCGCTTGCCAGCGACTCGGCGGGCACCATGCCGAAGCCCTCGAACAGACTCGGCGCAAGCACCACGGCCGCGCGGCGCATCAGCGTATACTTGATGGCGTCGGGGAGTTCATTCATCACCCAGAGCTTGTGCTTCTCGGTATCGGGCAGCGTATCCCCCAGGTGGCCCATAGTCACAAGGTCGCACTCCCGCCCCAACGCCCAGACGGCCTGTTGCGCTACGTGGCCCCCTTTGTAGACCGGGCTGCGGCTTACCCACATGGCAAAGGGGCGGCGCGGCATGTCAATGTTCACGTCCGCAATCTTGAGCGCATCCTCGTTGACCGCCGGGGGCAAGACGAACGTGGGCTTCTCGACGCCCAGCCACTCCATGCACCACTTCAAGGATTCGCGGCTATTGGCCCCTACCACGCGCGCTTGGTGAAAGACCTCCTTCAAGGCGCACCCGTCAAGCTGCCGCGCGTATTCCGGGCAGAACTCCGCTACCCAATTAGGCGTCTCGAAGTTGAATGCCACAAGCGGGCAGTGCTGATGGTCCTGCGCCCACCTGTGCGCCATGCGCCCGAACTCTGTCTTGCTATCGGTGAATACCACATCCAGGTCCGGGGGCACGGGGTCTTGCCCGTGTATGACGACGTGCAGCCGCTCGTGGTTCTTGTAGTCGTCTGCCCACCGGGGCTGCCCGTTCGTGATAAGGAATACCTCCGCGCCAGCGCGCGCGAGGCAGAGGGCATACTGATACATGTGCAGCCGCCCCCCGCTGTAGTGGCGCGAGGTGTTAATCCACAGGCCCACGCGCTTGGTCTTCATGTGCGGCGGGGCAAGCTCGCCCATAGCAACCTGCGAATGGCTGTAATGCTTGGGCACCACGATACCATCACGCAGCAGTTTGTCCGATACGTGGCGATTGATTACGTCCACAAGCTGGCCGGGCTTTATCACCTGCTCGCGCCCCTTGGAGTCGGTGTGCTTGAACTCTTTGATGGCTCGCATCCAGCTACTCATATCGTGTTCGGCCTCCAGGGTCTAAGCACCCGGCGCGGGGTGTGATGCAGTCTGGAGGCCGCATCACTACCCCGCACCTTACGGGTGCCGCTCTCTGTTAGAAGGGAGGTGCTTACTCCCTTACGATTGGGGCACCGCTACCTACGAGCCGACACCCGACAGGATGGAGAACACGCGAGGCTCGACCGGACGGCCGCCGAACACCACGTAAATCGCCATGCCCGTCTTGTTCTGGCGCACGAGGTTACGGCCCTCGCTCGTGATCTTGACGGCGATCTCTGCTTCCATCGCCACCCAATACCACGACCAGTTGCCAAAGATCACGTCGCCGCTGTTGCCCAGGTTGGGCGTGCGGTGCGTGTCAAGATACGGGTAGTTAAGCAGCCGGTCGTACATGTTCCCGGCCACCCCAGGGGTGAAGAGCGGACGGTTGGCCGTGTCCACCCGCAACTTCATGTTCTGCATCGCGGTGTCGTCCACCACGAAGCGCGCGTTCGTCCTGTGGTAGGCGCGAACGGCGTGCTCCAGGTTGACCAAGTCCTGCCAGTTGACCTGGTTGGCCACCTGCCGCGCCACGAGGTTGATACCCGCGGCGTTGACGAGGCCCAAGGGCTGCGCCACGCCTGAACCGGTCAGGATCGCCACGCCTATCTGGTGCTGCATGGCGTCCTTGTAGAGCGCGGTCAGATAGGGCTGCAAGGCGAACGCCGAGCGCCGGAGCATCGTGTTCGTGATCTCCGTGTACCCGGAGAGTTCGAAGCAGTCTATCTCGATCTGCTCCCAGACGGGCTCGGTTTCGGGCTTGTTGTCGCCCTCGGTGGTCCACTGGAACGCGACGCCGCCGTATTCGTTGGCGGCCGTCTGCACCAGGCGCGGAATCGTCAGCGTGCCGGCCTCGGAAGGCACGACCGTACACATGCTGAGGATGTTGTGCGGCTCGCCCGGCAACTGGAGTATCTGCTTGATATACTCCTGGGGGATGAGCGATGCGTCCGCCGCGTTCGAGGAGATAATCACCTTACCGGCGATCTCCTTGAACCGCTTGGCCGGGATCACGTCCCCGTCCTTGAAGCCTTCGGCCTGAATGGCCTCCGAGAGCGCCTTCATCTGGGCTCCTGCTTCGCTCTGCTGCGCGAAGCCGAAGCGCTTGCCCATGATGTCGGCCGCCATGCTGGGCGGCATGAGAATCGCGTCCTTGCCCGCTTCGAAGCTGTCGCTCTTCGGCGCGCAAAGGTCGCGCTCGCGGTCGCTCAGGGCGTCGCCGTGGACATACTTCCAGAAGCCGTCCACCTTGCCCTTGGCTTCGTTCTCGAAGTTCTCGACCGGGCGCTCCTTGCCCTCGATGGCCACCTTGCCCTGCACAGGCACGGTGCGCAGCCGCTTCGCCTCGGCCAGCACTTCCTCGCGCTTGGCCGTCACCTTGGCCTCCGCGATCTTGCCCTGGAGCGCTTCCCACTCCGTTTCCTTCACCTTCACGGCTTCCAGCGTCCCCTTCTTTTCCTCGTCGGTCGCGGCCTCTGCGGCCTTGCCCTTCAAGGTTTCCAGGTCCGCCAGGATTGCCTCGCCTTCCTGCACGAGTGCGTCTATGGCTTCGGTACTCATCTGATTGTTCTCCCACACTTGATTTCCGGTTAGGGCCGGATAGCCTTGGCTCCGTGCGCAAGGCACTGCATCTCCAGCCACTTGCGCTTGGCTTCAATGGCCGACTGGAGCCGGAGTATCGTCTCTGCATACTCGGCCTCCGGGTCCGGCGCGTGAAGCAGCGCATCTATCTTGCCGCATAGGGTCTTGAGTTCCCCAGCGACACCTTCAATCTGCCCGCGTTCGGCTGGCGATAGCTGGCGGCCCGCTTCCGTGCCGGGTGCCAGCGCATCTATCAGCGCCTTGGCGGCAGTGATTCCTGCAAGCTCGTTGGCCGGTAGCACGGTCACAACGCCGTCCACAATGGCCATCTCCTTGTGGTGGCGTATCTTGTTCCCGGCCTCGTCGTCTATGTCCTCGTAGTTGACTTCGCGGTAGCCCACGCTAAGGCCCTGCACGGCCCCCGTGTCGGTCATCTCTCGCGTATCCTGTGCCTGCCCGTTCTTGAGGTAGGACGCATCGGCCATGAGCCCAACCTGATCTTCGCGGCCTGTCCAGTGGCCCACCACGCCAGAGACACCGCCCCCGTAGGCGATATGGTCCACCATGAGGGGGAACACGCTGCGCTCCGCCAAGCTCTTGGCGAACGCCCCCGGCTCGATCACCTCAAACTGGTGGTCCACGTTCCCGAACACGGCCATATAGCCGAAGAAGCCGCCCGGCCCGTCCGTGTCCTCTTTGCCCTTGAGGTCTGCCGCAGGGCTTACCAGTATGCGCCGCGCTCCGCGCAAGGCGCGCTCCACTGTGCTGGTATCGGTATCGGTGCTCATTGCTTTCCCTTCCTTGTCTTTGCGCCACATATCGAGACAGACCGCCGTGCGCTGCTCCTGGTCTGAAAACTCCGAGTTCATAGAGCTATCGGCCATGCAGTAGCTCATCCAATCGCCCTGCTCTTCGAACTCGCTGGGCTTCTTGTCCGGCATCAGATTACGGGTAACAGAACGCATCGGCACGCGGGGTGAGCGGGGGGGTGTTCCATTGTGTAGGCAACCCCAAGCGTGCCGCCCTCTGTGCCGGTTAGCTCGCTGCCAGCCGCCGCGTAACTCTCGCCTATCAGCACTTGCATCCCGTCCAGGGCAGCGCAGAACTCGCACAGCGCATCGTCTTCGGTCACCATCCACTCTTTGGCCGCCACCCCACTCTCGCGGTAGAGCGTCTGCGCCCCGTCGTTGTAGCTCCAGATTGTAGAAGTGCGCGCTATCATGTCTGCCCGCGTCTTGTTGGTGGTCACGCCCATCTTGCGCAAGCTGCGGCTGAGTTCGTCCACGGTCAGCCCCTCCGCTATGCCCGTGGCGACGCGCCGCGTCATACGGTCAAGCGTCGTGTGCGTTATGCTCTTGATCACTGTGCGCAGCCACTCCTCAACGGGCGGCTGCACCTTGGTAGCCAGTAACTCATCGGCAAAGCCCAGCTTGAGGTTTTCCACGCCCTCTTCGGCCAGCGCCAATGAGGCGGCCTGCGTGAATACGTCCACTGCCTTGCCACCCAACTCCTCAAGGCCCGCGCTCTTGCCGAACTCCGCCTCAGCCAGCTTGTAGCCTTCCATTGCCATAGCAACGCACATAGGAAGCTGCGCCCCATACATGCGCCCTTCCCACGGGGCGGTTACGGCCTCTATGCTCGCCCCGGCTGCTACCTGCTCGGCGGCCTCCGCAAACTCGCGATCAAGCTCCGCGCCCACCGAGGCGGCGAACTTCGGCACCCAGAGGTCGGCCATACGCGGCCTCAAGGCCGGTAGAGCTACAAGGCGCTCGCGTTTTCCCAAGGCTACGCTCATCGGTCCTCTCCACACTCAGGGCAGCCTATGAACTTATCGGCGCATGTCCCGCAGAAGAATACGCCGCAGTGCGCGCACTCGAAATCCGACGCCCCACCGCACGCACAGCACGGCTCGGCTTCTGGCTCTTCTTCATCCGCCAGGAACGCCCGCACATCCTCTTCCACAAGCAGCCGCGAACCGTCTTTGAGCAGGGCTATTGAGCGGCTACTATCGCCGCCCACCGGGATAAGCATTATCACCGCGCTGCCCGGTATGAAGCGGTGCTCGCCCACGATCACATCCGCGCCATGCCCCCCTATCGCGGCCCCGGCCTCTTGTACATTCAGAACTGTCGTATCGAGGCCAGACAGATTCCCGTTGACATCGCTCAGTATCACGCGGCCTCCCCGTCTTCTTCGGCTACCGGTTCCGGTTCGGGTTCTGTGGCCGGCGGTAGCGCCGCCTGCTCCTTCATCTCCTGCTCCGTGCGGGCTGGCACTTCAACCGTAGTCATCGGCAGAAGGTATACGTTCCCGTCCGGCACCGTGGTCAGCCCCACCATGTCCCGCGTCTCGTTGCGCGTGATTGCCCCGGACCTGAGCAGCGCTGTTGCCCGCTCCGCGCGCTTGCCCGCATCCTCTTGCAGCGCCGGTATCTGCTGCCAGTTGAACCGGAATTCAAGACGCTCCTCGCCCTCCTGGCGTAGCAGGCTCTTGGTGAACAGCGCACCCAGCGCACGCCAGAACGGCACCATCGTCTCCTGGTAGAAGCTCCTGCGCGCCTCCTCGTAGTTGCTGTAGGTCGAGCGCTCCAGCCCTGCCCTCAAGCCCACCAGGATAGGCGGCACACCGAACGCGGCGCAGATGCGCGTCTCTGTAAGGCTACTCAAGCTCGGCCAGTCCAGGTCTTTCAGCGGCGACATGATTTCGGCCGAGATGTTCTGCCCGCTCAATATCAGCGGGTTGCCGCGCTTGCCCTTGCCGATCTTGTCATGCAGCCACGAGCGCAGGTCTTCCTTCTGCGGCTTGGTCAGCGTCGTCTCGCTCTGAACCTTCAGGCCCGCGATCTTCATGTTGGTCAGCATCTCAATGAGGTAGTCTTCGCGCTCGGAGTCAATCTGGTAGTCCTTCAGCGCGGCTTCAAGTGGCCCTACCCCATCGTGCGTAGTCTTCGGGTCGAACATGCGGCCATACATCATGTCTTGCGGCGGCACCGGGATTTCCTGCCCCTGGCCCTGGGTGACCACGAATCCCTTGTAGAGGCGGCTTATCACCTTGCCCTCTGTGATCGTCTGCCCCACTTCGGCCTTGACCCGGTGCGAAGGCATGGGCCAGAGTTCACCTACTGCGCCCCCATTCGTGCGCCACTTCCACGTCGGGCTTGTGCCGGTCAGCAGCAGCGCAGCCACGATGCGCGCCATGCACTCGTTGTAGTCGTAGTCCGGGTTGGGATTCTCCACGAGTTCCAGAGCCTCGTGCGATTCCATCGGCTCGAACCCGTCCGGGGTCATCATGCCCACTTCCGGCATCGCCTCCGGAATCGTGCTCGCTATCTTGAAGACGCACGAGAACACCACGCTGGATATCTGGTAGATGTGCTCTTTCTGCTCGTCGTTGTAGGATGTCCAGACCGCATCATCCCACAGCGCACCCTTGAGCATGTCCATCAGATTGTCGTAGCCATCCTTGCCACCGAGGGCATTGACCACGCTTGCAGCATCGGCCTCCCACTTGGCCGGCATCTTACCGCGCTCGCGGCCCTTTCCCCGCAGCCGCGCCACCATCGAACGGAGAGGGTCCATCAGTCCAGCCCCCCTATGTAGACTTGCCCGCGCTTCGCGCTGTGCAGCAGATAGCGCAGAGCATCGGGCGCGTGGTCGTTCTTTTTCACGGGCACGTCCCTACCCAACTTCCAGCAGTAAGACTCAAGCTCCCGCAGGGTGTTCGGGCACTCAGGCGAGATTGTCAAGCGAGGCCGCCCGTCCTCCGC
>Ga0075125_10001842_pt1 | contig 10348 bp, 10 predicted proteins | sample AntAceMetag02UKN_FD_69810 | JGI IMG/M metagenome (GOLD analysis project Ga0075125, IMG submission 69810) | Saline lake microbial communities from Ace Lake, Antarctica - Antarctic Ace Lake Metagenome 02UKN | ecosystem: Environmental > Aquatic > Non-marine Saline and Alkaline > Saline | place...
AATTTCTGATTATGACAAGGGTTTCCTTAGTACGTTAGATATTGAAGAAATTTGTTTTCATCATGATTCTGTGTTTATTGATACAAAGAAAGAAATTGATGAATGGATTCTCAATGCAGAGTTTATTAAACTCAATGAAAAGGAATATAATCGGAATAAGGAATTTCTTGATGGTCTATATGAGGGAAATTTAATTGTTACGATGGGAAGGGATGGTGCTGTTTTAAATGGAGAAGGTAGTTTCCCAATCGAAAACGAACATGAAGTCAGAGACCTAAGTGGTGCTGGTGATACTTTTCTTGCAGCACTTGTTGCATCTTACATAAAAAATGACGATATTTGTAAAGCCATAACTTTTGCTAACCGATGTGCTGCATGGGTAGTGTCGCAAAAAGGAGTGGTAAGTATTGATCTTGAGAAGATATGAATTTAACAAAAAGACAATTACAGGTGGTGGATATTCTTTTCATATTAAGTAGTAAGAAAATACAATGGGAACATAATATGCTTTCAATTGAAGAATATTTGGATGATTGTGAAAAGTTAATGTTAATATTAACGAGAAAAATATGAATATCTGGGTAAATGGATGTTTTGACATCTTACATACGGGACATTTGGACTTATTTTGGTATGGTAAGTTATATAATACACGTGTAGACGGTATAGGATTACCTAATTACCAAAACAAACTCTATGTTGGTATCGACACCGATGATAGGGTAAAGCAGCTTAAAGGCGATAAGAGACCTATTAATAACGTTCATGACAGAGCTAAGATGTTAAGTAATCTTAGAATGATTGATGATGTTGTGATATTTCATGATGACGAAGAACTTAAGTATTATATTAAGGAATTCGATATTGATTATATTGTTATTGGTGACCATTACAAAGATAAACCAGTTATTGGTGAAGAAAATTCGAAACATGGTGTAATTTATTATCCTACTGATGAAAGGTCAAGTACTGGTATCATTGAGAAAATTAAGAAATTATTGTAATAGGTTGGATTTTAGGAATTTAGAAGAAGGCATATATAAATCAATTAGAAAATGAAGATTGCTAACATCATCTATGAAAAAGAACTGGTAAACCACACAAAAGTAGACTACATTAATTATCTTAACGGTCTTATAGCATATGAAGAAGTGGATAGGAGTCTACCTACTCTCTATGTGGGTTGGTCATTTATGAAAGCCTGTAACCCAAACAACATGTTATTCCAAGATGCTGATGTTCTTAGTAAGAGAATCGTTACAAATCAACTTTATTGGGAATTTGATTTTAAAGAGAATAAGGCATTACATATTAAAGGGGTTGATAAATTTACTGCAACTGCACCAGATTTCTATTTCACACCACAATACATATATACGAATTTAGACCCGGTTTTCTTTCAAATAAAAGATGTTAATGATCTTATGGATGTTTGTCCTAAAGAGATTGATAGTTTATATAATTACAAGAATGAGATGTTGTATTTCCTTAAAGAGAATAAGATATGGGGAATCGATTTGATGATGTATTCTTATTTCCAATTCGATATTAATGACATTTTAATTAAAATCGGTGACAGAACCAAATCCACAATTTCTGATATTGATGGTAGTTATCACCAAAAATACCACAAAATCTTTCCAAATTTTGACCATCTAAAAAGATATCTCGTATCGATATAGTCAAAACAAGTCTTTCATAGTATTTATAAGAAATAAATATACTACTATGGAAAATAATGTAAAAAAAGCACTTAATAATTTTGTTGATGAACCTGAAGAAATTCAGGCAGACACTAAAGCAAAAAAGGTAGTGAAATCAGATTTCACCATTGTTGAAAGAATTGATAAGATAATTATTGACGAATCTGGAAAACAGCTTCTTAGAGAACAATACTAATATTCATTAGATGATGGGAAATAAAAAGAAACAGAGCGTATCAGAAGGACTCGAAGCGTTCAAATTCCGTGTAGATTATGTGGTAAACGAGACTCCTAAATACCGTTCATTAGTGGGCACAAATGAGGAATTTGATGAAATTCCTTCATTAACAACTGAAGCAGGTGACCAAGAAGATGCTGAGAAGCTGGGGAATATGACCCCACCAGCACCCTCAAATGATCAACCAATATCTATGGATGCTGCTGGTGCTGATGTACCTGAAGCTGATCCTATGGCTGCTCAACCCGCACTGGGAGCACCTGCTGACCCAATGGGAGACCCTATGGCTGCACCAGACCCCGGAGCAATGCCTCCAGAAGCTGATCCTATGGCAGCACCCCCTGTTGAACCTGAAAATCAGGTTGACGACTTACAAAATGAAATCATTAGGCACAACATTGAAGCAATGAAAAGTATTCATAATGAATTAGCTGGAATGAGTGATACTTTTGAAGCAATGAACGCCAAGATGGATAAACTTAATTCAGATGTAGAAGAAGTTAGAGAACCAACTGATTCTGAGAAATTAATGAATAAAACAGATGTGAGTTATCCTTATTATTTTAATCTTAATGATTTTTGGCAAGATAATTGGTTTGACCAACAACGTGTAGGTGGAGAACAGGAAAAGGGAATAAAAGAGTTGCCTGATGGAACATATGTTGCTGATTTTGATGAATTACCACAGCAATCTAAAACTGATATTGACGATAGTTTTAACGATATTTAATAATGAGAGTAAACCATCCATACGGTTCTAGGGAGAGGTTGTTTGAAATGGTTAAGAAGGTCAATAGACTCAATGAAGCACTTCTTCCAAAAGAACAGAAAGAAGAAGTTATCAATCAATTGGTTGATTTCGCTTGTGAATATCTTGGGATAAGTCCTGATGATGTTAATATTGAAATATCGTATGACCCTACTGAAGCTGCTGAGATGTTTTCATTCGGTAAACAAACACCAAGTACCGGAATAATAAGGGTGGTAGCGACAAACAGAAATTTAGCCGATGTTCTTAGAACATTAGCACATGAGTTGGTTCATCGTAAGCAACAACTAGATGGTAGACTTCATATTGGTGCTGGTGATGATGGTACTGAGATTGAAAATGAAGCAAATGCCGAGGCAGCAATAATAATGAGAAGGTTTGGTAAAGCAAACCCAATAATATTTGAATAAAAACATAAGAAATGAAAATACTCACACCAATTGGTAGCAAAGAAAGATTCCTTGAGATGTATCAAGGCGTTAATAAAATTAATTTGAAAGAAGCATATGAGGATTATAATACACCAGAACACAACCCATTACCTTCAAGTTATAAAGAACAAAATTGGTCTGCTGAAGAAATTAATGCTGCAAAGCAACAATTAGCTAAAGATGGTGTGAATGTTAATGATTTATCACAAGAAGAAATCGAAGTAATGATGGTAGATTATGGGAATTCATTGGTTAAGGAAGAATCAATGGGTGCTCTAAATCCTCTTGATGCAGTACTTGATGCTTTGATTAATGATAAACTAAACATTGAACAGGTTAATAATCAAGTTAGTGGCGATGAAAGTATTGTCGAAATCAGTGGTACTGGTGGTGAACTTAATATAACATTCAAATTTAAAGTCCATTCAAGTCCAACTGACCAAGATGGTGTAAATAGTGTTGATGGTGCTGACTTAATCTATGCCAAGATAAATGATAATGAAGTTGATGAAAACGCTCTGGCTTCAACCAATGCGAATCGTCAAGAAGATTTGGTTGACGCAATCAGTGAGTATGTTGAGTTCGAATCAACTGGTGCTGATGATGAAATGTTTGAAGACGCTGTAAAATTCATTGATAATGTTCCTTATAATAAAGGTAGTGAAGAAATTCAAACTCAAAAGGCATATGCTGACCAGAAACCCACCAATCCTGCACTTAGAGTTAAATCACCGGAACTGGATAAGTTTGTAACTGAGATTCAAGACTATCAACCCGATGAAGAACCGGGTATGGAAATGGACCCAACGGCAATGCCACCGGAATTCGGTAACGCAAGTATTCCTAATGCTGCTGATGATGGTAGTGTTGGTGTTGACCCATATGATAGTATTGATACAGATGATGATTTTGAGGTAGAACCAGAATTAGCACCAGAGAGAGTAGCAATTATTAATCAAGCATATGAAAAACTAGTTCAATCAGGTAATCCTTCACCAACAATGGAAGACACTGCTAGAGAAGCAAATAGAATGGAAGGTATTCAAACACAACCTGCTCCGAAAACCAGAACAATTCCTAGAGGTGCTGAAGAATTCTATGAATCAACAGACCAAGATAAATTTGAGGATGTTGTGTTTATGCAAGGTGAAGAAGCAGATGAACCACTTGATATTTTAAGGAATCAGGGTGAAGACGCTGCAATGGAATACCTAATGCAATGGCATGATAGTGGTAATCACATGGGTAGTGCTGAATTAGGACATGGTTCAAGTGACCAAACATTTGAGAAAGATGGTTATACTATGGCATGGAACATTCCACTCAATTATATTGGTTTACAATATGACTTATCAGGATTGGACGAAGACGAAGAAACCTATCCAAAACAAATGGGTAAGAAGTTCAAGCCTAAGAATCAAATGCCAAAGAAAAAGAAAAAGCCACAATCAGTGGTAAAATTAAGTGAAGAAGTTCCAGTCCCTGATGAATATGATGAACCTAATATGGATATGATGAAAAATGCTCCTGAAGATGTTGAACAAGTAATGCAAGACAAAGACGAAGCCGGAGACGAACTTGAAGGTGGACTCGCTGATGACAAATCATCATTCGATTTCTGTCCGAAACAAATTGCTAAAGGTATTGAAGTGGAAATGGAACATACTGAGAATCCCCTAATCGCTATTGAAATCGTAATGGACCACCTAGTCGAAGACGAATTCTATTATGGTCAGGATGATGAAGACCCGGAAGCTGCTGCAATGTCAGGTGCTCAAGCCGATGCTGAAGGAACTGAAGATGATGAAATGACTGATGAGTTATTGGGATTCAAACCACATAACGTTGGTGATTATGCAAATGTTAACGAAATGAATTCTTCATATGTTGTTGTATCTGATGGTGCTTCTGCTTATGTAGAAGATATGAATAATGTTCCTGAAGATGCTAGTGTTCTTAAGAAATTTAATAACATTGATGATGCACAGGAATATGCTGATTTGGAAAATGCTAAAATTAGTGGTATAAATGAAGAAGAATACGAAGAATATCAAGGTAATGTTGGTGACCGTTATGCTGATGCTGAGGGAAATGAATTTAGCGTAAGAGATAAGACTAAAGGCGGTGTCACTCTTAAAGGACAAGGTGGTGAGAAAGAAGTTAATACCAGTAGTCTTAGCTTGATGAAGAATCTTGGTGAAGCCAAGAAGCCAAAAGAAGTTATCAGTGAAGCTAAACTTAAACTTGCAAGACAAGCACTGAATAAAAGAGGACTTAATGAAGGTATGACAAAAAAAGAAGCAATACAGCTTTTAATTAAAAATAATATAAGATAAAAAAATTCAAAATATCGAGCAAATTAAAGACTACCAATGGTAGTCTTTTTTGTTTCTCAGTATTTATAGGAAAATAATTCAATGAGTCGTTTTAGAAGTTATCTAAGTAAGAACAATACGTTGATTAGTAGTAATCTAACCAACAACTCTCAAAACCCCGTTACTGAGGTATCATATGGTTCTCTTAACCAAAGGGTTACTAGATTTATTTTTGATATAGACCTTACTGATTTAATTAATAAAATCAATGCTGGACTGATTGTACCTAATAGTGGGATGACTCATACATTGCATCTAACCAATACAATTAGTTATGCTTCACAATATCTAGGAAAGAAGTCATATTTAGAATCAATTGAAAGAGCGACAAGTTTTGAGTTAGAACTTTTTAATGTTAATGAGGATTGGGATGAGGGTAGTGGATATGATTTTATTTATGATGATACCTTTGAACCAAATGCTGTTCCACAGGCATCTAACTGGCAATATAGAAAAACCGATGTTGAGTGGACAAATGAAGGTGCTTATGGGACTGGAACAACCGAGATAATTACTACACAGCGATTTGAAAAGGGTAACGAGAGTTTTGATGTTGATATTACCGATTATGTAAACCAAAGATTAGGTTTTACTGGTACAACAGGATATACTGGAAGCAGTTTTGGTCTTGGAATTAAATTTCCTGATGAATATGAGGAATTACTGACTGAATTTACACAAGCCGTAGCTTTCCATGCCAAGAATACTAATACTTGGTATGAACCATATATCCAAACAGAAGTTGACGATACAATAAAAGATGACAGAAACTATTTCTATCTTGACAAATCCAATGACTTGTACCTATACTCAAATATTGGTGGCATTGAGCAAGATATTGATATCAATACCGTTAATATATATGACGATGATGATGTTTTGGTTCAGACAATAACCGGAGATTCAATCATTAATGTAAGTAAAGGTGTCTATAAAATCAATATTCAAATTGATTCAGAAATATATCCTGATGCGGTATTGTTTAGAGATCAATGGTTAATGACCATTAATGGAAGAGAAATAATTCATAATGGTGAATTCTATTTAATTTCACAGGATAATTATTATACATTCAATCAAAGCAATCAAATTAATTTCGATAATTATTTCTTCTATTTTTGGGGAATTGGTGAAAAAGAAAATGTTATTGCTGGTAATGTAAGAAAAATCAAATTAACAATAAAAGAACTATACGCTAATCAAAATAATTTTCTACCATTAGATATTGAATATAGATTATTCACAACAACTGGCGAAAAATATGAAATTGATGTCATATCATATACAAGTGTCGATAGAACAAACACTGGTTATGAATTTAATCTTGACACATCATGGTTAATTCCACAGGATTATAAACTCCAAATTAGATTGAAGAATGGTAATTATTATGAAAATAAGCAGACATTATCGTTTACTGTCGTTTCTAACAGTCTGTTACCAATTTAATCGTTTTAATTACGATTTTTTTTTAAAACTCTTGTATTTATGTTAAATGAAGGCTATATTTGTAGCATAATTTATAATTGAAAATAATTTTATTGAAAAACAAATTGAAATGAGTAATGAAAATCAGACAGGAGACCTGTCACAATTAAAGTCTATGTTTTCGGACTATCAAAAGAAACAAACTCAAGCAACTTCTAAAAACTCACGTGAAGACCTCTTAAAGAAGTTTTTCGTTCCAAGAGCAACTAAAGAGATTTTTAGAATCCTCCCCCCAAAAGCAGGTAGAAAACACATTGATGAGGCATTCTTTCATGTGTTATCAACCAATGCAGCAGGTGGGAAAAAGAAGCACGGCACAATTGTTTATTGTCCTGCACACAATGACCCTAAAGTACCTAAACTCGATGCTAGTGGAAAACCAATAGTTGATGACAAAGGTGCTGCGTTTATGGTTCCTGCTCCATGCCCAGCGTGTGCTGAGTATAGGAGAATCCTTGCAACCCAAGACCAATCTCTTAAAGGTGTAAAGAAAGATTCTATGACTGATGCCCAGAAAGTAATTTGGGAAAATAATCGAAAGATTTTCACTGAAGCCAATAAATGGCAAGCTAAGAAGTTCTATATTGTCAGAGGTATTGACAAAGGACAAGAAAAAGACGGTGTTAAATTCTGGAGATTTAAACACAATTATAAAAATCAAGGCACACTTGACAAACTCCTTCCAATCTTGGAAATGTACATGACAGACCAGCAAGCTGACTTTAGTGATGCAAATACCGGAACTGACTTGAACATTATCATGACTGATGCCGAGTTTAATGGTCATATCTACAAACAGATTTCAGCAATTGCACCTCGTGGTAAAGCACCTCTGCATGGTGACTCAACCGTTATGAGAGCATGGCTTGATGATGATGTGACTTGGAGAGACGTATTCAAACCTAAAAAAACACCACTTATTGGTCCTTATGAGTATCTTGAGATGTGTGTAAATCAAACTACTCCTTATTGGGAAGATAGTGACCAGAACAACAAACGTTGGGTTTATCCCGGTCGTCCCGATTTGGAAAAGCAAGCCAATACTCGTACATTGAATCTTGATAGTAATGAAAAGGAATTTGAGCAAGCTACTGATTTGGCTGATATCGGAAAACCTAAAGTAACTATCAGTAATATCACTGAAGAGAAAGTTGGGGAGTTTGTGGATGATGCAATTGATATCGGTAAAAAAACTCTTGCTGCTACACCAGCACAAGTGAATACACCTACTGAGACAAAAGCAGCACCTGTTGTTGATGAAACACCTGAAGATGCAGTTGAGGAACCTGAAGAAGATAGTGATGACTACAAAGACCTACCTTTCTAAAAATTAAAATCATTGTTAAAAAGGGGAGATAAATTGTCTTCCCTTTTATCCATTATAAAAATTTATACAGATGGCAAAAAAGAAAGCTGGTACTGATGTACCGTCAAATGCGGTTAGAAAACCGACCCCAAAGAAAAGTTTCAGTCTTAATGATTTTAAGAAAAAAATTGGTGCAGAAACAGTACCATCAAAACCACTCGAATGGATACCTATTGATAAAGCATTGCAAGAAGCGACAGGTATGCCCGGTGTTCCTAAAGGATATGTAACACAATTTCGTGGCTACTCCAATACTGGTAAATCAACTGCATTAATGAAAACTATTGTTAACGCACAAAAAATGGGTATATTACCAATAATTATTGATACTGAAAACAATATTGATGAGGGAAATGAAAGATTAACATTAATGGGTTTTGATTGGGATGGTAATTATATTTTGGTTAAAAATAAGTTTCTTTTGGAAAATTTTGGTGATTCTAAGGTAAGAAAAGAAGCCTCAATTGAAGATATGGCAAAAGCAATATTCTATTTTTTAGACCAACAAGAAGCTGGTAATTTAGAATTTGATTTATTATTTGCTATAGACTCAATTGGAATACTTAATTGTAACAAGACCATTCTTGGATTAGAGAATGATGGAACTTCAAACAACATGTGGAACGCAGCAGCATACGAACGCTCATTCTTAAGTATGCTTAATAACGTAATTCCGAACAGTAGAAGAACAGATAGTCCGTTCATAAATACTATGGCAGTAGTACAGAAGGTTTGGCTTGATAATATGAATTCCGTTATAAAAAATCGAGGAGGGGAGACGTTCTATTTCGGTGCTAGACTTATTTACCATTTTGGGGGAATTATAACGCACGGAACGAAAAGAATTGTTGCCACAAGTAAAAAACGAGAACTAAACTATGGATATGAGTGCAAGGTGAATATTGCTAAGAATCATGTGAATGGCGTATCATTGCAAGGTAAGATAATATCAACACCACATGGATTCGTATACCCAGACAATATAGATGAATATAAGAAAAAATATATATTATATTTTCGTAATAGATTTGAAGATGATTCATTAACCTCAAATGATTTAGATTTTAAGTCTAAAGATATGGATGCTGATGGTAATGTGATTATTATAAATGATTTAATCGAAAGAAGTCCAAGTATTGATGAAAATGAAGAATAGATGGGAACTAAAAAACAAGATAATCATTGGAAGTCTAAGGAGAATTGTAGAATTGAGGCATTAAAATATAAGAGTAGAAACGAATTCAATAAAAATTCTTCTGGGGCATATAATAATTCATGGAGTAATGGTTGGTTAGATGAATTATGTTCCCATATGGTTAGACAAGGGAGTAGATATAGTAGATGTATTTATTCATGTAATTTTTCAGATAATTCAATATATATTGGTATAACCTATTCATTTAATAGACGAAAAACTGCTCATTTAAATATTGAGGGTAAAAAAATTAGTTCTGTTGGTAACTATATAATAAAAACAGGTATAATTCCTGAAGTAATAAAATTAACAGACTATCTTCCTCTTGATGAAGCTGTTATTTTGGAGGAAAGATATGTTAACGAATATCGTGAAAAAGGTTGGAATATTTTGAATCGAATTAAGACTGGTGGAGTTGGAAGTAATTTAGTTAAATGGGATAAAGCTGCTTGTAAGAAGGAGGCGTTAAAATATAAAAGTCGGAACGAATTTATGAATAAAAGTTCCGGGGCATATTGTGCTGCAAATAATCATAAATTTCTTAACGAGATTACTGAACACATGTTAAAATATAGAAAACATCGTGGTTATTGGACAAAGGAAAGATGTTTGGATGTTGCAAAAACATGTAAAACTAGAACAGAATTCCTTCAAAATTTTGGTAATGCATATGCAGCAGCCGTAAAAAATGGTGCTATTGTTGAGATACATGAAATGTTAAAAACCCAATTTAAACCAAGTGGTTACTGGAATAAAGAAAAATGTTTGAATGAATTTTTAAAA
>Ga0075125_10001843_pt1 | contig 10347 bp, 14 predicted proteins | sample AntAceMetag02UKN_FD_69810 | JGI IMG/M metagenome (GOLD analysis project Ga0075125, IMG submission 69810) | Saline lake microbial communities from Ace Lake, Antarctica - Antarctic Ace Lake Metagenome 02UKN | ecosystem: Environmental > Aquatic > Non-marine Saline and Alkaline > Saline | place...
GAAGCCGCTAAATCATCGGGTTCAATCTCTCCTGCGGTTATCTGTTGAGTTGATAAAGCAAGATAATCTTGTCCTGTAAGCGTAACTGCTGCGTGATGAGCCGAACCAGAGTGAGTAGCTTCAACTGTCCATGCCCCAGCACCGTCTACAACAACTTCTCCGTAATCGGCGTCTTTAATCTTAGTACCGTCTATTTCGTCGCCACTATTCCATTGAGTTGTACCTATTGTAAATGTTTGTCCAGTTAGGAGTGTGCTACCAGTAGGGGATACTGTTAGTGCGGTAATACCTTGAGGTTTAAATAAAATATTTGTGTTACTGCCAGAGGTTATTAAAGAGAAGTCACTATTAGTCTTTGCGGTTAAGTCTTCACCGTCCGTACCTTCAAAACATGCACCGCCAGAACAATCTCCAACGTCTGTAACATCACCACCGCCAGAACCAGCGGTTGAAGTAAGAGTACAATTAAGACCAGAAGCGGTTAAGGTTAACGCACCGCCTACATAGTCTATTTCTTTACAAAACGCAACTTTAGACCCTTCTTCGAGTCCTTTGATTGCGGCACCGTAAGTATTAGAAGAGAATGTTAATAAAAATATTAGTAATAAGGCAAATTTCTTCATTTAGTATATAACCTCTTCCATTTAAAACCATAATAAGTTTTATTATATTTATCTAATGTGCATGATATTCCAGCAGGATGTTTATTAATTGACTGTGCTGCGGATTTTATTGAAGAAAAGATATTTACTAATTCACCATTTTTTGATAATTGTTTAATTGAAACTCTTTTGTCTAAATCGCCTTTAAGTTTATTTGTTTTCCAATCAGTAAAAACTATATTATCAAAAGTATAACTTTTTTTATCGTCTATTCTATCAATACTAGGATGTTTTTCTCTTGTATATCCAGATGCTTTCCATGCTTCAAATATTTCTTCAACTTCATTAGGATAATTTTTTAATAACCATTCGCATAATTCATTTCTGGTAAATTCTGGTAATTTATGATTACGTCTTTTACAGGATTTTTTCATATCACATATTAATTGATAAGCCCATCCCTTGAAAGTACGTTTATACTTTAAAATTCTTTTTGGAGTCATATAATCTCCTAATTTAATCGGTCACAGGCTGGAGATACGACCATACTGCGTTATCTCCACTTGTGTCTGCGTCAAAGTAAAGAAGATTTGCATTGTTAACTGGAATAAAGACTGAATTTCCAGCAGGCTCTACTGAGATACCACGTTGTTGACCTTCTACTCCGTCAACAGTTGAGGAACCTACGTATATAACACTAGCGTTACCTGTATCTCCGCCAACCCATACGCCCATACATGGAGTAGAGACTGTCGTTAGTCTTACTGGCGTTCCTGCGGTTGGTATATCGGTAAATCCATCTACAATCTTACCAAATGCCGCACCAATACCAGTTGAATAATAAGCTCCTTGTGTCATATCTATACCTTTGCTTTAACATCAGATGGCTTACGTACTTTTACTTCTCCGAATCCTCCGATAACGTCGTTATCTTTTGACCCAGAAGTATCTTTACCGCCACCCATGATTATAATTTCTTTAGCTTTTTTAGGAAGTTCGTGTTTATTAACAACACTAGCTTTCTTATTAAATTCTTCTTTTGCTTTTTCTTCGTCGTACCCTATTTGGGCAAGGTATTCGTCTGCGTTTTGAAAACCCATGTTACGTACTGCTTGAAGGAACTCAGGGTCATTTTTAAAGTAATGTCCTAGTTTTTCTTCGCCAGCTTCGTTTAACATCTTTACAGCTTCACGGTCAGGACCAATATAAATAAAAGGTTCACCTGGTTCGTATGTTTTACCGTCATACTTAATAGGTTTATCGCTTAAATTCGTTAGCCCTATGTGTTCTTTACCTGGACTCCATTGTCCACCATCACTTATAAATTTAGCCATTATTCACTCCTTTACGGTTAGTGTTGATAATTACTCTTAATTTATTTTTCTACTCTAAATTCTATTGTAGCCGCAGACGCAGTTCCAAGGTCAGCATAGCAACCATTTGGAAACAATAAACCGTCTTCGTAAGTTGCTGTAACACTTCGTAAAGCAGACCCGTCAAAACTAATAATAGGGGTTCCTGTTTTACTTGTGTTGTTGTATAACTGAAAAGCCGCTGCCGCCGCACCAGATACAACCGTAGCATTAAAAACACGAATAGGTTTACCAGAAGTGCCGACTGCACCATTGGCTGTTAATGTTTGACTTCCAGATGTATTTCCAAACGCCATTTTTATCTCCTAGTAGTTGGGAGGCAGATTTCTCCACCTCCCGATTACTATTATTATTCTAAGTTAATGCTAAAAACACCATGACCACCAGAATCGCCAGTAATAACTGTACTACCAACTGACGAGTTAAGTGTTGCGGAAGCAGTTGCATCAGCACCTGCTGGTCCTACTGCCCCTGCTGTCGCAGTCAAAGTAATTTTCTGTCCAATAACTGCTGTACCTGATTGTAAAATACCAACAATGCCTTGCGTTTGAATCCAGCCATAAGGCTTAGTCGCAATAGCGATTTGCTGACAAGAAACACCAGAAGCAACATTATCTGTTCCTATTGTAGCACCTTCAAGATTAGCATACGGACTTCCTACAATACCAAAGTCAGTAGCGGCTGTAACAGCTACTTGAAGTTTTTCTTTTAATTGTAACCTAAAAGAAGAACCTATTGTTGCATTTCCTGTATTACCAACGATGTTATAGGTATATCCTTCACCCGCATCATCAGTAGTAACAAACTTTCCACCTGCAAACTGGTCTGCTAAAATAGCATTACCAGACTGTCCAGCAGTAATTTCTAAATACTTACTTCCAACTAATCCATCAGAAGTATCTGCAGAAGAAACTGACGCAACGATAACATTGTCACTATCACCTAATGAAGATTCACTAATATCTTGGGCAACAACAACGCCACGATCAACATTAGCTCCAAAATGACCATAACGATATACGTTACCTTCATTGTCTTCTACTTTAAACCCAACTTGGAATCTTGGTGTAGCGTCAGAAACAAATCGGTCAAAATCAGCCCCGACTTGAGGAACGCCTACTGCGGCACCAATTCCAAATCTTGTAGTTGTACTAATTGCCATTATTATTCTCCTTGTTAAATTGTAGCTAAGATGTAAAGCATGACTGCTCTGTTATCTTCACCTAAACTAAAAGTAAATGTCCCAGAACTATTCGAGACATCTACACCTGTGTTTGTTTGTGTAGAAGCATCATCTGTTGCATTAGCCCAAAAGCCTATTACATTAGAATCTAATCCACTAGCATAAGTATCGCCGTCATCTAAAGTACCAGCAAATGTGGCAATCAATAAAGTCAAGCTTCCTGCATTATGTCTAGTTACACTTGTAGGAGTTGCCATAAGATAACTCCTTTCTTAAACAGTAGCCAAAATGTAGAGAGTAATACCTCTATCATTCTCGCCTAGGTTAAATGTAAAAGTTCCAGAACTATTACTAACGTCTATTCCTTCTTTTGTTTGAGTCGGGTCGTTTGTTCCGTTTGCCCAGAATCCCAATACATTGCTTCCTAAACCACTAGCATAAGAATCACCATCGTCTGCTGTAGCGGCAAAATCAGCAATTAACATAGTCATGTCTCCCATGCTATGTCTAGTTAATGTTGAGGGTATTATTGCTGCCATATCAACCTCCCTTTATTAACTAATTGAAGAAAGTTTAAACAAACGTCTTCGGTTATTAGTAACAATATTACCTCTCCAAAGAATATAAGCAACTTTAACCGTTTGATTCGTAGGAGTAATAAATGGAGTTGTAACCATGTCAGTAGCGGTATCAACAGCCATCTTGACATAATTAAGATTCAATCCAAACATCAACCCACTACCAATATAGTTTCCGTAAATAATTGGAATACCTTTAAAGGTAAGGTTACGTGCGCCAGCATTAAAAGTCAAATCTCCGTTAGAGATTCGTTCTAAAGGCAAACGTGTTTGTTCATATTTCTGGAAAACAGTTTTATTTGTAATGATATGCGTAGGTGTGTCTTCTACTGAACCTGCGGCTACTGCATAAAAAGCAGTTGTCATATCAGTCAAACCCTGTGTTGCAAAAGCACCAGAAGTCGTAACCGTTGATTGCCAGAACGTATCTGTTCCACCAGCGATTGAACCTAAAGTACCCGTGTTAACTAATGTTTCTAAGTCAATAAGATTACCAGCCGCTCCAACAGGTGTTGAAATAGCTTGTTCTAATCTTTTGGCAATAGCTTTTTCAGATAATGCAATTTTAGTTCCAGCTAACTCTAAAAGCTTATGTTCGCTTCCTGAGTTTTGCCGTTCTTCGTCACGAGTGATCTGAATTGGCTCATAAATATTCTGCCATTTATATTCGACTTGAGTTAATGTGTTTGTTTGTGTGTTATTAAGGACATCAGCACCTTCATAAAAACCGCCGTTGTCTTGTTCATTTTCGATTAAAATTTCAACAATCGTTCCACCACCGTCAATCATTTTCTTAGCTGAGTTGTTCATAACACGAGTTACGATGTTTGCGTTATACGCATTGTCAGTAAGCGTCTTACTATAATCAGCAAGAGTTGTATTTAAGACCGTTGTGTCTATTGTTGAAGGAATAAACAAAGGATTTACTGGTGTTGCCATCTCTTACTCCTTTAAATTACTTATTTTTTACTAATTTCCCTAGATTGTCTTTAGCTAATCTAACAAAGTAGTTTTCACTAGATTCGTTCTCTTTTTTTTCAAGAACTTCTCTGTTTTGGGAAATATTTAAACCTTCTGTTGTAGAACTGGAGTTTACCTTCTCTCCAATTCCCTGGCGTTCATCTACACGCCCTAGCTTATAAGCACGATTTACTGCGTTATCATAATCTGATACTTTCCATAAATGTTCTCTAGTTGCATGGACTTTATTAGCTAATAAGTCTGCGGTTAAAGTATCTACGGCAGTTGCGTTATAGTTTGCATAGGTTGTTTGAAGATGTTCGTCCTGACGAAGCTTTTCAGTCTGTGAAATATTCTGTTCAAAGAATTTTACCTTGGACTTTAAATCTTCTATTTCCTTACGTTCTTGGTCTGACAAAGCCGAGTAGCTGTCTTGTTCTGGTTGCTGTGTCGCAATCGACTGTGCTGACTGAACAAAAGTAGGGTCGTTAAGTAACCTGTTGACCTTTTCGGGTGTCCAGGCACTGTTCTCCTGTTTCAAAGCCTCAACTTCTTTCTTAACGGAAGCTAAGTCTTGAAATTTCTTTTGATATGCTTTTTCTAGTGATTTATGAGCCTGTTTTGCATATTCTTTTGCTTGCGGGTCTTCAATACTTTCAATGTCACTAGAGCTGAAGCTATCATTAGTTGTTGTTTCTGGAGCTTTAGTTTCTTCGGCTTTAAACGAAGCGACTCGCTCAGAAAGAGATTTTTCTGGTATAGCTTGTGGTTCTGCCTGTACTTCTGGTGTTGCTGTTGTTTCTGTTGTCAATGAACTATCGGTTTCCATAACTCTGCTCCTGTTGGTTTACAGTTGGTTTAGAAAATACCTTCTTCTTTAAAATTTAATTCATGTTCTGCGCCACTAAAGTTCATACCAAGGTCTTTTTGCATATATTCGATTTCTCGTCCACTAAATTTAATGTTGCCTTTCTTGTCTGCCTTGTGACGTATATTACTAATAAATCTTTTAGTCTTCTCGGTGGTTACGTAATCTTTGCGTTTATTCTTTGTGCTAGACTCTAAAATGCCTTCTGCCATGTCTAATGGTAAGTAATTTCCACGGCGCAAGAGATACTTAAAGTGTTCCTTACCTTCGACCCAGACACCCATGGCTTGATTATAGTGTTTATATTCATGCTCTTCAAGGTTTCCAAAATACTTCACCATCTGTTTTTCAGTTAGGGCTGGCATTAAACGGCAAAGAACTGTTCATTAAGGTTAACTCCAGCGTTTTTAAGAGCAAGGAATATATCTTTATTCGGGTCTACTGAAAATGTCTTATCGGCTACGGTAATAACAAATGCGTGTTCACGGAGTTCTATTGAAGTTATTAGTAAAGGATTAATCATTGTGTTTTTGTCTATGTGTAAAAGTTCCATTAAACACTCCTTACGCTTGGTTTAGCAAGTGGCGAACGTGATCCAGTGCTTGCTTGTTTATCTTGAAACTCTTGGAATAATGCTGCTTGAGCTTGAATAAGTGCGTCTAAGGTTTGGTTAACTTGTCCAAGGGCTTGTAAGATTCGTTGGATTGAAGAATAGACTTGTAGTTTAGCTGTATGGTCGTCGCCTTCTTTTGGCGGGAACGGTATTTGCTGGTTCATTAAAGTAGACTCTACATTAGCTTGAGCTTCCTTTAATTGATTAACCGCAACAACCCCGCCTATGTCGTCTGGCTGTACGTTTCTAAACACATCTGGATTGTTAATCTTTTGACGCAGAAGTATCTGTTCAATAATAGGAGTAAGGTTAATAGTCTTGCCTTCTTGTAAAAGCTTTGACCTGATTTCTGGTTGGACTATTGCTTGTACCATCATAGATAAAGTTTCGTTTAGAGTACGTAATTCTTCTTGTGGGTTTTCAGGTAACATTGAGATTACATCTAAGTCTACGTCAACGTCTGCCTGAAGTTCTTCTTTACTTGGATTCTCGCTCCACTCTAAGTCAAGACTACCGATAACACGAACAGCGTCTTTAATTGTCATAAACTGCTTGTTAAGTTGGTTAAGATATAATAGAGAGTCTTTAAGAAACTCAGCCATAATGTCTTGGCGATACGCAGGTCTAGCACCACCACCAGCCGACCTTAGTTTAACAGATGCCGCCGACTCTTCACCACTTCTTAAAAACCCTCGTTTTAAATCCGTAACGCCGGACTTATCTTCAAGGTTTTGTTGAATACGTTGGTCAAGTGTATATAGTTCGCTTGATGCCTGCCCGCCAGGTGACGCTACGAACATTCTGTCACGAGGGTTGCCAGACTCAAACTTAATAATAGTGTTCTGCCCGTTTGTTACTGCGGAAATATCGTCTTCGTTTGCACCTTCTTCACTAATACCAATCCAGACTTTACCTGTTTCCTGTGCGTTCTCTAACTGTTGGTTAATAATAATGTTCTTCTGGTCAGCTATTTGTTTATAAGTAGACGGGTCGTCCATCCCCATCATTGCATCGTTGACTGGTATAAACTCAAGTATCTTTCCAGGGAACCCTTCTGCTTTAATATCCCAAGGGTTTTCACGAAGAGGTTTATCCTGCTCGTTGGTTAGTAAAAGAATCCAGCCCTTACTACCCTTACGTTTCTCTTTCTTGGTAGGTCTTAGAAATATTTCATAAACTGTCACAAACTGACTATATTGAGACTTTTTAAACTTTTCATCTGTAAAGCTTAATAAGTCTTTCATTACACGGCTTGGGACTACTGTATCGGTTCCTTGCTTTCCTATGTTTTGCTTTAGTGTAGAAGCTTTGCCGACAATATTCCCGAAGCCTTTAAAACCCTTAATTAACTTTTGGTCAACATCTAAATCTTCGTCTTCAATTAAGTCTACTAGCGGTATATCAAAACTACGTCCGACCCATTTAGCTTCGTCGAGGTTGCTGATTGATACCTTGGGGTCTTTAAGGAATTTAAGAGGGGATACACGCCGAGTAAAAATCTTTTCATCTTCTATATATATACTTTGTTCTTCTGTCATACCGAAACTGCCTTTATAGCCGTGCCATAATACTCCGTAGGGAAATAATAAAGCGTCAGTAAGAACCTTACGTGTTTGGTTTTTATAGTCTACGTGTTTCTGGGTGATAAGATAGTTAAGAATGCTCTCTTGAGTTTTAGCAGATTTTTGTGACTCAGCTTGAACTTCTTCCATCTTACCGCTTTTAGGATTGCGCTTTTTAGTTAGAAATGTTTTGTTTCTTGGCTTTAAGAATACTCGTGGGTTACGGAAGAAGATTGAAGGTAGGTTGTTTTGAATGACAGGATAGATTTCATTTAAGACAATATCCCATGCCGCACCAAGACTTGAAACGTGTCTACCTGTATATCTCTGAACATTTTCTGCAACGATTGGCTCAAGTTCTTCTTCAATATACTTCTCCGCCATTACGATTTCGTTGCGTAAAGCAAACAATCTTTCATCAGATAACTTTAATTTTGCCAAGACTTTTCTCCTTAATAAAAAAAGGGCTACTTGAGTTTGGGTCCCAAATAGCCCTTAAACATTGAAAGGAGGACATGATGCGTCCACCAAATAGATATACCATAAAAAGTATTATGTGTCAACTGTTTATATTTTATATTGTTTATGTATTGGATTTCCCTACGGGAAATGGTAATTTTAAAAGCAAAAGCGAAAAGCGATAGGTCAGCGAAAACTCTCTTGGGCGGGCAGTTGAAAGTTCTTATTCTTCCTACCATAGACATACTTTTCCTTACTTTTGCTATGAAACTTCTTAGACAACTTCCTATACCACTCAAACTCGTTATCCTTAGCGTCAACTTTCCTCCCAGACTTTGGGTATTCAAGTAGCTGGACTAAACCCTGTTCTGCGTCTGGCAAATCATCGTGCGTACCAAACGGCACACGTATAAGCTGACTTTCAAGTTCGCCCATGTTACGCAAATGATAGATTGAGTTCTGGGAGTATCGAGGCTGTAGTCTAGTAATAATCCTCTCATTCTTGTCTTTATCCCAAGCCAAATCTTTAAACCAGAGGAAATGATTACGCTTACGCATCTCCTGTTTCAGTAAATGTTTAATGACCTTCTCTAGTTTAGCTTTCTCAAACCCTATTGGCACAGAGGAACCTGTCATACTCTTTAACTTAGCCTCCATATTAAACAAGACTTCATAAATCTCATTAGGTCTCAACCCCTTTTTACACAAGTAAGTATAAATTAACAAATCATTATTAGGCGTAAGGAACGCTGGCATTATAACAGAATAGTCACTCGTCCTTTTCTCCTCCCAAGCTAAATCACAGGCAATCGCCGCCTTACAATCCCTTAGACTAAACTTATGCTTAACATACTCGCCGTCTAACAACATAGCGTGTCCATCTTCAATACGCCAGTACCGAAAGTCTTCACGCTTAATCTGGCTCATCAATCCACTCACAGGGTCATTCTGACATTCCTTAGCAAACCCTTCTGGGTCATCTTGCTCCCACTTATCTAACGCCTTAACGGTCTTCCACTCCTCCCAGAGAGAATGTTTAACCCCATCAACCTCATACCGCCCTTGGTACTTAATCCGCCTATAGTTCTTATAATACTCAGGAGACACGAACTTCGCCATTAGACTATCGTCATGAAAGATTGTGCCGATAATAACTATCTGATGGTTAAGGTATTCGGGTCCAGGAGTGAAGATTGCAGGCACTACAGACTGGTCATAGATTTCCTTTAGCTCACGTCTACGGTCTGGATTACGCACCATAACATCATCCTCAAGGTCATCAATGAGTATCAAGTCAGGTCGCCAAGCATCAAACTTCTCACCACGTACCTTACCCATCTGGTCACGACCAAAACAAACTATTCTTGTCTTAAACCCATCTGGGTGTACGAACACCGTATCGTCTTCCCTGTCCTTAACAATAGTAAGCTGATAATCCGCAGCTAGTTTATCGTTATGGTTAACTTCCGTCTTAATATTAGCAAGAATAGACGAAGCTTTATCCGCCGTAGACGCTAGTATAATGATATGGTGTTTCTTTTTAAAGAAAAGGCAGTGGGCGGGGTAGAGAAAGGCTAACATTGTAGACTTCGCACTCCCTCTCGGAGCAGCACAAGCAAAGAACTGATACTTCTGCACCTCAGCTAATATCTTTAAATGAAAGGCTGGAGTCTTCGCCCGAAAGTGATGGGAGAAATAGTATTTCCCGAAGAGAAAGATGTTGTTTGAGAAGACTTCACGTATCTCAGTGTTTATATTAGCGCAGATTTCATTGTAGTCTTCCATTAAATCTCATAAGGTTTACGAGTGCTAAACTCCGCCTGCTTACCAAGGTTCCATCCGCTGACAGGTCTAAGATAGCCTACTACTCGACTGTAGATTTCACACTTATTCTTAAACATCCTATCGCACTCATCGCATACATAAACCGTATTGCCAGTCCTACTGTCTATACACTCCGCATAGCTTTCATGTTTACATTCACTCATTTCAACACCTCACTGTAAATCCAGACTATATACGCAAGTAGGATACTAAACGCTAGGAAGTTCAACGCCATATTAGTCCAGAAGTCGTTCATTAGATTATTTTAGAATATTTTCCACCATCAGTTGCTAGAAAACTACCCTTCATTTCCATATATTCAAAC
>Ga0075125_10001844_pt1 | contig 10346 bp, 15 predicted proteins | sample AntAceMetag02UKN_FD_69810 | JGI IMG/M metagenome (GOLD analysis project Ga0075125, IMG submission 69810) | Saline lake microbial communities from Ace Lake, Antarctica - Antarctic Ace Lake Metagenome 02UKN | ecosystem: Environmental > Aquatic > Non-marine Saline and Alkaline > Saline | place...
ATTCGTTGTCAACACAGTATAAAATTTTGTTCTATCCATCTTATATTACTGCCTTATTGATTTATTCTTGATTTTATTACTTTTCCCTTTATATTATTTATATCAACTTTAGGAGAAAAACTAGTCTTATCGTAGGATCTATCAAGTGATTCTGTTGTCATCATTTCATATGATTCAAATATTATATTGACAGAAGCACTTATAGGATCTCCAGATCTTGAAAATTTAGTACTAAATACTGGAGAAACTTCTTTAACAATCACATTCCAAAAACTTAAAAACCGACCTAAATCAACCTTTATTAAATCACCAGATTCCAATCCTTTTACAATATCACTTATACTCCTCGTATTATCTTTCGTAAGCAATCCTTTTGTAGTAAATGGAGTAGGACCCGGAGGCGATAGAAAATTCCCTCCCATACTCTTAAGTTTAGCTCCTATAATAGTTCCAGCTCTTTCTGAAATTTTTACATTGCTTGGAAGAGCCATTGCCTGTAAAAACTTACAAGGTTGTACAACTTCTTCATAAGGATTATTTACTGCTTCAAATTTTAAATTTAACGAAAGCTGTAATGGAGAAGAACCCTGCCAAAGCCTTCTACTAGTAGCTTTTGTAATTACAGACCACCTACCTCCAGAAACTAACTGTACAGCTCTATTAGCCGGATCTAATATTGATGAAGGTAGAATATAATCCCATCTAGACTCTACTCTCATTGATATATCTTCTTGTAAAACCCCCACAACAACTGCCTTATTTCTATAACTAACAATCCTAACTAAATACTCGGGAGGAACCCCCTTTCCATCTGCTACATATCCATAGTTTTTAAGAGTATAGTTTGAAGATTTTGATTCTTTTTTAACTGTTTTTGTAGAAACTCGAATTGTTGATGACATACTAACTACCTTTCATTAATCGTAAGATCTCCAGAAGCCCTCTGATCTAAAAGAATATCGGCAGAATCATAAGGATTCCCTTGATGACCTCCCCCTATAACTGTTGGAGTTTTATCTCTACCTATTGTACTGGATAAAGTATTTATAGACTTAGATAATATTTGATTCTGCTCTCGAGATTTTTCTAACATCTTAAACAATTCTTTATCCATCTCAGATAAATTTGTAGTTTTAGTTAACATTGGAGATTTAGGAATATTAAATTCAATTCTAGGTCCTGCATTTAAATTTTCCCGTCCTGAAGATTCTACACGATTAATTGTCCCAGAACTCCACTGCTTCGATAAATTAGATAAAGACCAACTCTTAGCTTCCTTTTCCAATCTCTTTGTTCTCGCTTGTGCATATATATTTCTTGCTCTTTTAGCAGCTTGACGTTCTGCTTCTGTCTCTCCAAATATAGCTGTACTAGCAACCTTTTCTTCTCTTTTTGCAAGAACTCTTACTTCTTTTTTTCTAAAATTCTTAAGATTAGTTAATACACCTAAATATTCTCTTGTAGTCTTAACAAGTCGAACCAATTCTATACCTGTAAAAGCAAAAATACCTCCAGCTAATCCAGCTTTTCCAAGAGCCAGTCCGGCAGCACCTGCCGCAAACGTTAACCCCGTTAACTTATCTTTTAACCCCTTACTTCCTCCTAAATAATTCTTAACCTTCCCTAAAAGATCTTTAGTCCATTTTGCCCGATAAGCTCTTCGATTAAAAAACATATCCAAACCATCAGCTACAGCTTTTCCACTTTCTTTACGAGCTGATTTACTTACTCCACCTCCTAAACTTTGAGTAAAAGGAATCTGTGTTCCTATTTGAGAAGTTCCTCCTCCTATACCCATAGATTTCCCAGACCCAGAACGAAGTTGTTCACCTAAAGCTATTTCTTTTCGTTCTCGAGTTTTTCTAACAATTCCCCCACCTAAATGAAGAATATCCCCTGCAACTGCCCCAAGAGTGGGGGCAAATGGTCCGGCTGCAGCAGATAAAATACCCTTCCCTACTCCTCCTAACATTCCAAGAGTACCCGGCATACTTCTTGAAAGAAAAGATCCAGCATGTTCTTTCTGAGCACGCCTTGTTTGATTTACTACTCCCTTAACAATATTTTCTGTTATATTTAAATCTTTAACAGATAAACCGGTACTTTTTGTAACCTTATTAACTCTATCATTAAGAGCCTTTATTTCAAGAACCTTCTTTAGAAAATAATCCTTATCCTCATTTATTTCTAAAAGTTGATTAGATAAATTCTCAACATCCTTTTTCCCAATAGATTCACTAGACAAAATCCCATCCAATAATCCTATAACCTGTCTAATCTTTACAGAGATTGCATCCAACTCATTTTTTTGCTTTCCTCCCCGGTATAATCCAGAAATATCTTCAAAGAAAGTTAAATAGTCCCGAGAGAGTTTAAGTTTCAACGCCCTTAAATTACGAAGATTATAATTATCTATCCCAAGAACATTTTCAAAATGATAATGTCTTTTCAAACGCATTACTATAAAATCCTTATTTAGATTCTTTTTCTTCTTTAAGCTGTTGAACTAACTTACCATAAAACCAATTAAGTTCCATAGAATCCATATTTCTTACATCGGAATGAGTAAAACCCGGTACATAATAGCAGAGATTAAATTCCCTCTCCAAAAGTATCTCTAAGGATTTTCCCATCTGGAAAAAGGAAGTCAAGTCGAAAGGGTATCTCGATCTCGTTCTCCTCCCCACACTTTGAATTTGGACAGATTACTTTAGTATTCATATTCGGACCATGATAAAATTTCTCATGAAAAGCTCTTATAATAGTAAGATCTTTAGCACTTAATTCTTCAAGCTCCCGCATTATAGTTAAGATATCTTTATCATCTACTATAGAACGAGCATATCTATAAAGTAAACTAGAATCATTTTCTTTTTCAAAATTTTGAATTTCGATTTCATCTTTTATATTAAGCAATCTAAGAAAAACTTTCTTACCTTCAGAAAGAGTCACTTCATAGGGTTGCTTAAAATCATCCGGTAACATAATCTTTTCTATACTTCTTAAATCAACAGAAGAAGTAACTTCACGAAGACAATGAGAACATAGATTCTTTACCTTAATAACACTAGTATATGAATTGATACATTCCCAGAGTATGAGATACAGTCTATCTCCTAGAGTTAGAATCTCAGGATCAATTCCTGTCATAACATTTTTGAGAACAAGAAGAAATTTTTGTTCAAGATTAATAGGATTGATTTCAGCCAAAAATACTTCATCACGACCTTGGTAGGCCCGTATTTTGACATCAGAGGGTTTCACATTCTTATAAATTAAACACTTCGAAGGTAAATTTATTGGTAAGTACTTATCCATTCTTCTTCTCCTACTATAGATAAATCTTAAATTAAATTATTAATTAACGTACTTAATAATCCTTTCTTTAATTCTATTCCATCTATACTTAATTCTAATCCCGTTTTCAAAACATCTTCGCTGGCATAAGAAAGAGAATACCCAGGTTTCCTTTTTGGAAAAGCTCCCTTCAATCTAAATCGAGTACATTCCACTCCGGTTCTATCATATAAAATAACATATATATCTTTCTTATAATTATTTTTAGGATGATAATACCCATCTGCATCAATTTCTAACTCACTCCAACCATAAAAATAAGTAAGAACTGAATTATCTATAGGTTTCAAAAATGTTAAAGTTACTGTATCTATAGTTTGTAATCCAGCGTAAAATCGCTGCTCTGCCCCATACTTTAATGCAGAGACTTCACTCATAACATAATCACCGAATCTAACTTCTTGACAATATTGAGAAATTACATATCCTACAATTCCTTTGATATCTGCAGGCATAATAAGTTGCCAATTAAAATTCCGTTGCAACATCCAAAGTTTTGCTAGAAAACTAGAACCTATTCCCAATAAATCATAACCTATAGTTTGCACTTATAACTCCTTCTAACCGGTTATTTCTTCCCAAAAATCAAAAGAAAATGTTACATTATATTTAAGGGTATCCTCATCTTCATAAGCAATGGGTGTATCATCTATTGCCTGAGGATAACAACCTACTATCCTTATCTTCATAGTAACATTACCTTTTGTATCTAACAATCTAAGATATATATCAGATTTAATAACTACATCCGGCCCACCTACATTCAACCTATCATGAACAACTGCTTGACTCCAAGCATATACAGCATCGAATATCTTCTTATCAGTACCCTCAATAAAAACACATGGCCACGTATGCGAAACTGCTAATTTTCCTGGAAATTTAATTCCGGGACTCTGCTTATAGGGTACAAGAATTTCTCCTATACTTCGTCCAGGAATATTTGTACTTTGACATCTAAGATTTAGAACATCCTCATCACCACCACCTATAGGATTCACAAACATAATTTCCCACAGGTAAGTTCGAGCAGGATTACTTAGATTATTCTTGAGTGCATCTGCTCCCATATTACTCATAATTCTACCTTTCTATAAAAATTATTGCAAAAATTATATTTTTCATTAGGATATCTTCAAAAATAGCTTATACTTTATATATAGAGACAAGAAACATTATTTTTTAGAAAGGTAAGTAAGATGCCAAAAGTAACAATGAAGCAAATCAGAAGTATCAAAGCAGGCCAATGGATCAGAATTCGTTATGACGATGTAGGAATTCAAGATGCTTTAGTAGTTGAGCCTCTTGCAGACAACAAATGGTTAGATATTTTTACTCCATATGCAGACGGAACAGATCGCATCGATCCGGATCAAATCGTCAGCATCAGTAACATCTTCCTATCCCCTCCCAAATACTAATCATTTCACCATTAGCCACGGAGGGCTTTTCTTTACCTTCTTACAATCACCTATTTTCTAAAACATACTTCCACGAGCTATCAGCTCTTCAAACGATGCCCCAGTCTTTGTAACAACTGTTTGAAGTCTAATATACTCTCCGGCTCTAGAAGGTTTAACAAATACATCTACTCGCAATTCATTAGTATCAATTATTGCGGGTGTATTATTTGTCGTATCACATACAACATGATAACCTCTATCTTCACCCTCTGTTTGAAAAGCACCCTGTGCCGAAAGCTTATCAAGATATTCATCCAAAAGAGCTTCAATTCTAAACCTTGTTATTTCAATATTAGGCTCAAACAAAAATGATCTAAGTGAAATAGCCATCGCTTTTTCAATCACAATAAGCAACCTTCTAACATTTACACGATCAGTAGCAGAAGATTTTATCTGCTCAGTCTTCTGACCCCAAATAACATTACCTTCTCCTCTAAAAGTCTGAAGAGGATTGATCTGTGATTGATAAAGAGTATCTCTTTCGCCCTCAGTAAATATCTTTGTTACCGATATTACATCCAACATTCCACGAGTAAATCCAGCAGGGGCTGTCCAAGGATGCCCAATAAGATCATTATATGCTATCTGAGCAGCTACATATCCCGATGGAGGCACCTCAACCAACTTATCATTATAAGAATCATATATCTTCAACCAAGGAGAATATAACGCACAATAACTTGAATTAAAATTATGAGTTTCAGCTCCTTCTCTCCATGTTACCATATCAGTTACAGAAGTTAATGCTGTAGAAGGCATATCTAAAATAGCTATACAATCCGCTCTCGTTTCCGCTACAGCTTTCATCTTAGTTTGAACTGCAAGGACTGTTTCACCTCCATTTAAAAGCAAACGAATATCTGTCGTAGCTGGATTTATAAACTCATCCCAACCAGCGACTAATTCTGAAGATGATACAGCACTACCATTAGATCCACTAACAAAATCAAGTCTTTCAGCTTGAGCTTTAGGAAGTTTTGTATCAACAAGAGCACTATCTGCAACAGTAATATAACTACTTACTCCATTAATTCTATCTTCTAGATACATTTGTTTTCCATAACCATCTTTCTTATCTTTACGAGAAACCTTCCATGTTTCTACTAATTCATAATCACCATCATCATTTTGATAATAAACAGAAATCTTAAACGTATACTGATCTGTAGGAGTAATATCAGAACCATCCTTCACATTAGTAATCTTAATTCCAATCTTATCATCCCAAACACCTGGATTAGCTCCCATAATTTGAAATACTGCATCATCCTGCAAAGCCGTACCTATTGTAAATACAGCACTCGACTGTCCCGATGCAAATGCAGCGTTATCCTCTACGGAAATCGAATCCATTATATTTACACCACCATATAAAGCTCCATTTACTACTCGCAAACAATACAAAGTATTCCCCTTTGCAAGATAGGCAAGAGCAGTATAATGAAAATATTCACCAGCTACAGGTTCACCATACTCATCAACGAATTGCTGATCACTTGTTATAAGCATAATATCGGAAGTACTTCCTTTAGTTGAATATCCTACTAATGCGGCCGAAGCAGATGCAATATTCGGAACAATATCCGAAATATCCTTTTCCTGCGAATATACACCAGCTGAAAGAAAAATTGACATTTCATATCTCCTAACTAATTATCTAAAATAATATTTCGTTTCCTTACTTCCTTTTATGGAAATTTATAACCCTTAAATTCTTTTCTTAATTTTACCTTTATAATAAACTCATCAGTATATACTTTACTATCTAATGCTATATAATCCTTAAAAAACTTAACCTCTGTATTTCCTATCTTCTTAACATACCACCCGGATAACATTTTCTTTAAATCTTCACTTTGTAATTTATTGGTAAATTGTTTTGGACTCACCTTTCTCTTACCTCTAAACTCCTCAGGATTACGATGATAAATTGTAATAACCCCCCATTTTCTAATTCTATTAATCCAATCTTCTGGAGTAATATCAAAATCAGAAGGAAGAATTTCTGGAGGTGTAAAATCATCAACAAGCTGTTTTATCTGAGCTTTAGAATATCCTTCAAATAATTTCTTTCTTTGTTTTTCAGATTTTGTAAGAATATTAAGTAATTCATTATACATACTTATAATTCCCTCTTATAAATATTTCCAATAACTACATCACTAGGTATTGATTCTGAAACTACTATATCTGTATTATTCCCAACATCTATTACAGATACAATTGTATATATTCCATTATTTGAAGTACTATTTTCCCAAACTATTTTATCTCCAACATTAAAATCACTTGCAAAATTCCCCGGAATTGTAATAGTACTAGGACTTGTAATTTCAAGAATCCCATATAATTTTTCTCTAAACATCTTTAGAATACTAGTTAGCTCAGTATCCTGATTAGAATCTTCCACGACTATTTCTGAATAATCATCAACATCATCTTTATTATATTCTGTAAGAATAATCTTTTGTATAACCTTAGAAGTTGAAGATTTAAATATCCAACCTTCTATCTTAATCGGAAGTTTATAAACAAAAATTATACCCGAAGAATACTTTTCCTCTATCGAGGATTCATCTACAATTTCACCAAAATGTAAATCAAACTCAAGAGCATAATCAGTATCATAACTAAGAGTTAAATTCGGATTATCCTGTTGCCAAAATAAATATTCTTCAATACACTGATAAACCTTATCTAAACTTTTACTCCAAAACCATACATTATAATTTAGATCAACCGGTATCGCTTTAACATTCTTAATATCTGTTTTATCCGAAGTTGTATCTGCTACATAAAATCCCCTACGAGCAACCGAAGTTCTTTGTCTTCCCATACTAGGACTTGTTCCCATTCTCCAAAAATTCATAAATTCTAAAAAATCTTCTCCGCGTTTTTCAGCTATCTCACGTAAGGCAATCTCTTTAGGAGTTTGAACAATTCCCTTATTTATATTTTCAACAGAAGTTCCACTTTGATCTATTCCAAGAACACCGGCAAACTTACTAAAAAGTAATGCTCTCAATGCTAAATCTATTGAACGAGTAAATGAAACCATTATATCACCTTAACTATTTTTCCTATCGGATTTTTGAAGCATTGAAATAAACGCTGAACAAATACCATCTTTAAACGTATGATCTTCATCCCCAATAATATGTAAATCTAACCACATCTCCTGATAACGCTCAGGTTCTATCCTTCCATGTTTCTGAACAACTTCAGAATAATCCGCATGTAATTTATTCGCTATAAGTAAAATAGCTTGATTTTTATAGAATTCTGCCAAATCAATCATTTAATTGTACTTTCATCTGTTTTTCCTCAATAACTTCAGTAAGATCTCTAACTATATGAACCTTACCTTTTACCTCTTCTTCATTAACTATATTAACATTCTCTAAAGAAGAACCCGGAGTAAGTGAAACCCTTTCTCCACTTGTAAATTTCAAAGAAACTCTCTGATTAGATATATTTTTTAGACTTTTAGCTCTCATTATTTTCCCTCTTAATGTTTAATTCTTCTAGGTACTAAACTATATATTTGAACAATTGCAGCTTCTTGCATAGATGGTGTAGCAATATTAACAACTTCAAATTCTTCATTTCCTACATAACTATCAGGTACGAATTCTGGAGCTATCTTAATATAACTATGCAATGTAATATCTATATCTACCTCATCTCCTACATTAGAACCTTCTAAAACTGTAGCTTTTGTTCCCATATATCCAACAATCGGAATTGCATCTTCTGTATATAAACCTAATTTCTTAAGTTTATATGTACTTGCTGTCCAATTAATAAATACTTTAGCAGAATAAGAAAGATAATCATAATCACCCGGAACAAAAAATACATCCTGCTTTTCCACTTCACTATACGATGTATTAGTAGGAATATATAAAGTACATTCTATTCCATAAGAAATAAGAGATATGTCTACGTAATTACGTAGCTGATCGATGCTTCTCCTCGGTATCATCCGACTCATAACATATCCTTCATAATTCTTTTAACATCATCAACTTCATCAGGACTTATCTCATTATCATTAAGAAGTTTTTCAAGATCCTGAATAACTTTCAAATACTTATAACGATTCACAAATTTAAATTCTGCATTTGTATCCTTCCATTTCTTTGCTAACTCAACATCCTTTAATGCTTCTTCAGGAGAGGAAGGTTTAGAAGCGGATTTACGAGCATCCGTCCACTCTTTCCGTTTCGAATAAAGAGCTTGAATATCTTCTTCTACCTCATCCAGCTTACCCTTTAATCTTTCTAAAAATAATTCTTTCTGTTCAGGAGCAAGCTGTGCCATTGCTTTCTTTATCGTATCATAATCTATTACATCCCGTCTCAGTTCACCAAAAAGTTTATCCGCATCATCTACTGCATCTCTTAAAGTATCTACAATACCGGAAAAATCTTCATAAGGATTATAATCTAAAGGTTTAATCTCCGGGCCAACAAGCCATTCATCTGTCATTAAATCATAACAACTTGTGCTCATTAAATCCTGATCTGAATTAAATTGAAGATAAACTTCTACTGGATGATTTCCAATATAACCATGTATCTCATTCCGATGATCATTAAACCACTTAATAACTTTACTTTGAAAATCTTCATCTTCATAATACTCAGATTCATTATCAACTACAATATGTACATCAATGTCAGAATCTTCAACCCAAAGATTACTTCCAATACTTCCAGGAATATGAATAACAGGATTGCCTGCATCATCTTTTGCAGCTAATTCAAGTAAAGAATTTTCTTCCCCATACGCTCCTATAAGATTAAGTATTTCACCTTTTACCTCAGATTTAATCTTATACGTATCATTCTCTTTATCCCAAATATTCAAATCCAAATCTTTTTGAGGAAAATCTATACTGCTTTCATCAACAGATTCTCTTAATTCAAGTTTAGATCCGCATTCTGGACATTTCATATTCTTAAGAACTTCAGGATTATCCTTCTTATATCCTCGCCACTCACATTCAAGATTAGAACAAAATAATTCTGACCAATCCCGCCAATGTCCTCGAGCTTCATCTAATTTTAATAAATTATTAAGCAAATCCCTCATACTTATTCTCCATAATCCTCTTCAGGAGGAAACATTCGAACTTCAATGGTATTATCACCTTTTACAAATATAAAAAGTGTGCTTCCAGAATCCTTATCTTTCTGCTCTTCTGATAAAGAGAATCCTCTAGCATAAAACATCTCAATCATATCGCTACGAGATAAAGAAATATTCGATCCCGAAGTTTTCTCATATACCCTTTCAAAAATATCTTTCATATTATACTTTCTTCACAATAACAGAAAATTTCTCTTTATCCTTATCATCATTTACAACAGTTCCATTCTTCTCTGTAGCTAATTTATCTGCATCATCTTTCTCTAATCCTTTACCTACAGTAATATAATCACCCTCCTCATCTGCTTCATTGGTTTTAGATTCTTCTACCTTTATATCACGTAAAAGAACCCGAATATATTCTTCTACCAA
>Ga0075125_10001847_pt1 | contig 10334 bp, 30 predicted proteins | sample AntAceMetag02UKN_FD_69810 | JGI IMG/M metagenome (GOLD analysis project Ga0075125, IMG submission 69810) | Saline lake microbial communities from Ace Lake, Antarctica - Antarctic Ace Lake Metagenome 02UKN | ecosystem: Environmental > Aquatic > Non-marine Saline and Alkaline > Saline | place...
ATGAAAACTATATCACTATCAGAAAATAGAGCAAGAAAATTAGTGAAAGCATGGGAAGGTCACATCGATAATAATACTGACTGTGAACGCTGTGCATTAGCGTCTACTAAATGTCCAATTCATAAATATTTCATGGAAATAAAGAAAAAAATAAATTAGTCTTTGGAGAAGATAAAAATGGTAGAACTGAAATATAAATTAAGATTAATAATACCAGATAAGAAAGTGGTTGTGGAAATTGATGAGAGAGAAATATCTATCTCACAGAAAATTAGAAAATCAGAAGAAGAAAGGATTCCTGTAATGGTTTTAGGAAACAAAGAAATAACACATCTTATAGAAATCGGTTATATTAAAGAATGGCATTTAACAAAGGTGATAAAATAAAAAAAGTAATAGATGAAAAAAAAGGAGGTGAAAAAATATGAAAGCAAAAGATATAGAAAAAGGAAATATTTTAATTCAGAAAAATGATATATTCATAGTTAAAAGAATAATAAGCGAACCTTGTGTTGTTATGGAAAGCATTCATTCTGAATTTGGAGAATATACACAAGATGTAGTAGTTGGCGAAAGTGATTTGAAAGATTTTTTAAAATTAATCAGGGAACAAAAATGAAACCTATAGAACAAACTCTTGATGAATTAATGACTGAATATAAACTAAGACAAAGAGAAAGCAACTATTATGATGGGCATATAGCAGTGATAAGAAGATTAAAAAGATTGTTGAAAATTGAGGAAAAACCAGTAAAGTTTTGTCCATTTATAGCTAGTAAATATTCTAATGATAAAATCGACTGTCTTGGTCAAAAATGTGGATGTTGGAATTTTCCAAAGAATAGATGCGGAATGATAAAATAGAGGAGAAATAGATATGACAAAGTTATGTCGTGAGTTTAAGGTCTTAGCAAAGATGCACGAACTTGAATCTAAAGGTGAGAAGATTTGGTTTAGTAAATTAGTGAAACTTTTAGATGGTGTTGTATCAAAGTCTGATGTTTCGTATTCTCAAGACCGAATGTATGACTGTGGTATGATAGATATGAAGTATGAGAATGTTGATGGTTTATGGACTTACTGTTGGTTTATTGAGGATGAAGTTAAATCATTTGCTAAACAAATATTTGAAACATCTAAATTGAAAATATAAGGAGAAAAAAAATGGAAATGATTTTAAAATGTGGTCATTGTGGAAAGAAAACAGATTTCCCAGAACTATCAAAAGACGGTAAAAGAGTAAAATGCGGTCATTGTGAAAAATGGCAGACATTCAATGGAACGATGGAAATAGAGGGATAAAATTATGGCTATATTACAGAACTCAGAAATATATCAACTAGAAGATGGACGTCTAGCGTGTGATATTCCACCTACAGCATTACCCATAGCTAGAAAACGTGAACTAATAATAAGTAAATACATCGAACCAGGTTATCGTTATACATCTCCATCATGGTTTTATACAACTGTTCGAGCATATCCTGATAGCACGGCTCTTATTCTAAGATATGGTGAGCCATCAACTGCTGAAAGTATAATTACTTATGGTCTTGACCCTACAAAAAGGATACAGATAAGTCCATATGGAACAAATAGATGGATTGATGCACACAAAATACATTATACAACATTATTAAATGAGCAGGGCCTACTTGACCCAGAACACGGAGTTAGAAAACCAATACGTGGACGTATCTGGCTACCAAAAAGACCAAAAGAGTATTGGGATAGTAAACATAATCTAATCAGAAGAGAAACAGTGTATCCAGTTAGAATAAGAGGAACAACACTACCTGTATTAAAAGAAACCAAAAGATGGAAAACCGTAAGAGATGTAACTGTTCAATATCTAAATCAACAATACAAACCTGTAGCATATACAGATGATAGTTACAAATGGATAATACCAAGCAATATTGTATGCTATAATGTAATCCAAAAAGCAATCCAGCTTGTCCATAGACCAATTTGCCAATTCTATGTCTACAATGATTTGCTATATGTAAATTTCATGTTCCCAGGCTCAGAAGTTCAAATGTTTATGGAAATAGGAAGATGTTATCGTTGCACATCAAATATACAGTTAGGATTAACAGATGAAAAAAAATATAGATTCTATTTTGATATAAAAAGCCATTACCTCTCAATCTGTCCACAGACATATTATGTAGACCCGCAGGGAACTCCACTAGTTATATCAGAGGCCTTGGCATGGAATAATAGAAATCTGCTCATGAATCATCCTGGTTTCATGAATATCAGAGCAGGAATGAAACATGATAAATTATGGGTAGATGGACTTATATCTAAATTTTCAACTAAAAACTATATCGGAACTGAAAATCAACAGATAGATTATGGAGAGACAGAAATCGAGTATGGAAAAACATATCGTCTTTATTATGCTGAAAAAACAGTTATATATACTGGAAGCGAACCATACGGAACAGATAGAGTAGAAAGAACAATGATTGGTGCTAGAAGAATTTGGGTGGATGGAAATGGGTTTGTTTGGCGAAGGTAGATTCCAACATAGAATCAGGAGACTGACTTGCGATATTGATAGTTTAAGCAAACTACGAGTTCATTGGTGTTTATTTATCTTTAAACTCTTTGGATTCAAATATGAAATAACTGTAAAACTTAGTCCATCTAGCCACGGGAGGCATATAATAACTTGGTGTCATCACAAAGGCCTCTCACGAGAAATGCTATTCATAGTTAGAATACTCGCAGGAGACGACAGATATAGAGTGAAGAAAGACAAAGAAGACAGGATGATACAGATACTTTGGGATAAAAAGGAGACAATTTAAATGACGAGCAGATGTGATAAATGTGGAAAATTCTACAAAACTTATGCAATAATACTTTGTGATAATCCACTCTGTTTTGCATCCTTTTTAGAAGAAGAAAGCAGACCAGATGGGACTATAAGAACTATCTGTGAGAAATGTAGAAAAAAAATGGGGAAAAAAGATGGAGAATAGGAATAAAACTTGTAAAGTTTTAGGTTGCAATAATAAAGCAAGATGTCGAGGGTTTTGTAATTATCACTATGAACAAATTCATAGTCATAGGGAAGTAACAAATGGAAAATCTGTGTATGTTAGGCACATTATAGTGGAGGAATAAAAGATGGAAAAAATAGAAAAAAAGTATTTTACTGAAATATTATTAGATGCATATAATGAAAATAGATATGTAACTTTTTCACCAAATGAGTGTAACGAATTATTAAGACACTTGGGTTTCTTTGGAGAAAAAAATGAAAAAAATTGATGAATTAATAGGAATTAGTATAATTGTAATTAGTTTCGTATTTTTTGCAATTGGCACATTGTCAATTATAGTTGGTTTATCAGACTCTTTGATGGAAAAAATATCTTTTTTCGGTTTTGGAATCTTATTAATAATATGTGGCATTATTGCATTTAAAATAGGGATGATAATTACTATGTATGAAAGAAAACAGGAGAAAAAAAATGAAAGTTAAATGTAAGATTTGTGGACTTAAAGGATTTCACAATTTTGAAATTAATGAATATTGGGCATCAAGATTTTTATTCATATCTAAATTTTGGAATAAAAAAGAAAAATCTTACTATATTTGTAGGAATTGTCTAAAAGATATTCTTGATAGTTTACAATATGAGCAATACAAAATCGATGAGTTGTATAAACCAGAAATAAAGGAGAAAAAAACATGATTGATGGATATTTAGCATATTTAAATTGGAAGAAAGAAACATTTACAATAACTGATTGAGGAATAATAATGAGAAGCAATATTGTAAAATTTGATAAAACAATAACATTAAAAAAAGATGAAAGTTATTTTATTGGCCTTTCAGGTGACAAGGCAGTTATCAAACATGTGATTAGATTCGATGGTGAGTTTCCTGTACTTGAAGATTTATGAAAAAAAAATAAAAAATTGATGGGGAGCGGAATCGGAATAAAGCCGATGGCCTGTAGGGGTTCAAATCCCATCCTCTCCAATGCAAACAGAAGGAAAAAAGATGAATAAAATTGAAAATGAAAAAGATTTAAAAATGAAATATGTAGTTTTTAAAATAGATGATATAAAAGAAATTTTAAATATAACAGAACAACAAAGTCTTTGGTCTATGCTCGATAAAATAGTTCAATATAGAAAAACAGAAATTGATAGCATAATTTCAAAAAATAAATCAGATAGATTTGTTAAAAAAACAACACAAAAAATGTTTCTATATGAGATTAAAGAGAAGCTACCAAAACAAGCTAAACAAATAGAAGAAATATTTAATAAGAATGGTTTAGTGCTTCCAGATGATTAAATAAATTAAACACTTGAGGAAAAAAGATGAAAGCGATTAGTATTAAAGGATATTGGGCAGGTTTGATTTTAGTTGGTGAAAAAACAATTGAGACCAGGTCTTGGCAGACTCATTATCGTGGTGACCTTTTGATTTGTGTTACAAAGAAACCCGTGTATCCTTTGTCCGGTATGGCCCTATGTGTGGTAGAGCTTGTGGATTGTCATCCGATGACTTTGGAAGATGAGGCTTTTGCCAAGGTTAAAAGATGGAAGCCTGGTTTGTATTCTTGGGTTCTGCGTAATGTTCGTAGTATTGATATATTTCCAGTAACTGGTCAGCTAGGTCTTTTTAATGTTGATGATAAGCTTATTAGGATGGTATAAAAATGAGTGAGTTGCCGGATTGCGTAGCTATCAAATGCCCGTATTGTAAGTCCAGAAAGGGTGAATATAAGGTGTTTGTTGACCGCAGGGATGGTAGCCATCGTTTGAAATGTCTTAGCTGTGGTGAGGTTCATAACCAGTTTGTTTCGAATAAGATTATTGCTTGTGACTGGTTTCAGATAGATAGATAGATAGATAGATAGATAGTTTTTTAATCCTTTTTTTGTAGTGTTTTTAAGGAGTATTTGTATAGATAGTTTGCTATCGAAACATTTATATACATAGATGACATTCTGAAATTGGGATAATATGAAAAAAGGAATAGAAAAACCATTGTATATGACCCAAAATTTTAATCAATGGGTCCGAGGCAAGTGCAATACCTTAGACAGAGCAAACATGCTCAGCAACATACTTTTTGAAAAAACCTATGATAATCTGTTCACATATGAACGTAGATATGTTGTTGGTCAACTAGCCAAAAACCGATACGTTATGGAGGCTTAAAAATGAAAGAAAAAGAATACGACAATCCTAAATTTATAAGAGGATTTATAGCAGGGATGTTTACAGGTTCAGTAATAGCTGTTATATTCGTTCTTAGTGCAGTCTATGTCCTTGGTGGTCTGTAAAGGAGGACTAAAAATGGAATACAAAGGACGATTAGTGCTTCCAAATAAAAGAAATGAACTATCTAAGACTCCAATGAAAAGTGGACATTTGAGAATACAATCTAAAAAATACAGATGGAACTCTATAAGAAAGATTTTTAATAAATACAAAAAATTGTTTGGAAATCCTGATGTTAAACTAGTAAACAAGCATGAATGGATTCGTATCACTGATGAAGACATTGGTGATAATGTTGGTATGAGCAATGGTTTCTATAAACTGGTTACGGTTGCTCCTGAGACTTTAGATGGCTCTGAGATACAAGAAGTCCTTGTGCATGAGCTTGCACATATTATCTTTCCTAATAAGCCTCATTGGTGGATAGAGTGCTTTGCTGGTAAGGTTGCAAGGACCCGTGATGGATTTTTGTATTATTCTAGTATCTATGGTCATACAAAAGCTGAGCTTCCAAGTAGGAATGAACTTATTGAAATGGCACAAACGAAGGTGGGTAGATAAAAATGAGGCAACAAAGAAGAAAAATAAAGACACCTTGTTGTAATGAGTGGCTCTCTATAACCTGGCCACGTGGATGGCATAAGGCACACTTTCATTGCCCGTATTGTGAAAAGAGGTTTATTATAAATTTCTCAATTGATGAGTCAACTGGAAAAAGTCACAAGGTAATAAGCAAAGAATGTATGGAGTAAAAAACATATGATAAAAGAAATTAAAATAATAATATTTTGGGTAACCTTTCCAATTTTGATGTTTATAATTGGATTTATGATTGGGAAATATTTGTTTTGATATAGAAGAGGAATAAAAGATGGTAACTAAACCAGAAAGATATGATATGAAAAAAGAAGCTGATGTTAGACGATGGTTTCGAGAGATGGAAGGTTATTTGAAAACTGAGGATTTTCTAAACCAAGGAACAGACAGACAAGGCAGAGTTGAGGCTATGGATGGATTTAGACAGTTAAGAGTTGTCTGTTTTAAATCGTTCTTAAATTAAGAATACAGTCTTTGGAGGAATAAAAGATGAAATTAGAAAAAATTGATGATTTTGTAGGATGCATAGATACTGATGCAGTAACTATATACAATATAAAACTCACGAGGGTAACTGGAAATTGGGTCATGGGAACTATTGGTAATCATAGATTTGAAGCGAAGGTTTTCCGTGAACCAAGCAACTACGGTTTATATACTTGTAGAATTTCTAAGTTAGGGATACAGAAACCAGATGCTAAGGATTGGGGTTTTGATAATATGGACTATCGTTTTGACTGTGGTTTTGATGGTGCAACTGATGAAGGTAAAGAATTGTCGAGACAGCTGTTAAGGGTTTTTCCTAAACAAGCTGAGAAACTGATAATGGAGAACTAAAAGATAGCTAGTTTACTATCGAAAGTATTATATACTCAGATGCATATTAGGGTGGTGGAGATATTATGAAAAACACGAAAGAAAATAAAAATTTTGACGCAGAACATTTCGTAAGAGACCCAGAGAACGACACGACCTGGTTTGAAGGTAGTGTAAAAGTAAATCATTTTAAGGTGGTCTAAAAATGGTATATAATAGTCAACCACATAAGAGAGATTGCAAACAATGTGTTTCATGTTATGGAGATTTAGATGAAGAAGGCAATTGCACAAATAAAAAATGCAAACGTTTTAAAAGGGAGGACTAAAAATGAAAAAATATTATATAAAATCATCGTCAATATTAAATCGTGATATAATGAAAAAATTACAGAAAGAATTAAATGAAAGATTTGAAATCCAAGGTAGATTTGGATTACGTTTTCATTTAGAGGAGGAGGACTAAAAATGGAAATAGAAAACAGCAAAGCAGGAGATATTTATACAAGAAGTTGGATAATTGAGAATGCAGAAAAGATTCTTGAAGATTACTCTGACGGAATCACTCTGAGACAATTACATTATCGTCTTGTAGCCATTGGGATGACAAATGATACAAACCATTACAAACGAGTTATAGGTGCTATGACCAAGGCACGATGGGAAGGTATCATTGATTTTGAATCATTCATAGACCGAGAGCGAAGTATGTATGGTGACACTGCTGACGATGAGAAAGACCTAGATGATGAAATAGAAAACGGGAAAGACCAAATCAAAGCCTGGATGAATGCATACGGGTTAAATCGCTGGAGCAACCAGGAAAACTATGTAGAGGTCTGGATTGAGAAGAAAGCATTGCAAGGTGTCTTTGAGAGACCTTGTTTATTTGCCTCTGTGGGCCTTGCACCATGCAAAGGATACCCAAGTATTACTTTCCTTAACGATGCTTATAAACGCTTCGAAGAAGCCGTAGATGATGGTAAACACCCAATCATGCTTTACTTTGGTGACCACGACCCCTCTGGGGATAATATACCTTTTTCTTTACAAAACAATCTTAGCAGGATGGGGGTGGATGTCGAGGTTAAAAGGATAGCTTTGAATCCTGACCAAATAGCAGAACTAGGGTTGCCTGGAGTTCCACCAAAAAGAACAGATAGCCGAACAGCTAACTGGGATGGAAGCAGTGCAGTAGAATGTGATGCAGTCGAACCAAAAATGCTTTCACAAATGTGCAAAGACGCCATAGAAGAACATTTCGACAGAGACCTATATGAGGAACTCAAAGAAAAAGAAAGAACAGAGAAGGCCAAATATCAAGATGCTTTAAAAGAATTCGTAAACGACTTAAAAGAAGAAGAGGATGATGAAGAAGAGGATGATGAAGAATAATTTTGGAAAACTTGAACTCGTGGACAGGGAACTTTTTTTCCTGTCTTTTAACACGAGGGATAACTAAAGGAGGAATAAAAATGGAATTTGAAGATTGGAAGAAACTAAAACCATGCTCAGTTCATGCAACAGAATCATATTTAAAACATCCTAAAAGCCATCGTTCAATCGTGATATACAAAACAAAGGATGATGTTTTGATGGTTCTTAACCCATTTGGTGGTGGCATATGCAATACTCAGGAACTGGTTTTAAAGGAACCTTTTAAACTAACAGAAGAAACGGTTAAAAATGTTATAATTTTTACATTGGAGGAATAAAAATGGAAGAGAAACTTGATGATTTAAAAGATAGACTTGTGGTTCTTGAAAAAGAGCTTGCAGAAGAGTGGAAATTAGTCGAAAAGAAAGAAAAAGAAATTAATAATCATCCTGGGATGAAAATAATTGTTAAAAAAGAAAAGGAGCTAAAGGAGAAAAAATCTGTTATAGAAAAACAAAAGGATATATTTGAACAGAAGATAAAAGAACAATTTTTCTTAGCTGAGCATAGTTATTCTCGGCCTTACTTTCGTCATAAAACAGGTGAATGGGGTGAGGAAACAAATATTTATGATGATGTTCTCGAAGAAATTAAGCAACATTCACCGTTATATCTTTTGAAAAATGATGATATAGATAATGTGGTTAAAGCACTTGTTGATAAAACAGTAGAAAAATGCCCTGAGCTTGTTGAACTGGAACGTCAGTACAATGTTCTTAGTAATAAAATAGATGAGCTTTGGGAAGCAGAACGTAGTCTTGATAGAGAGTTAAGAACAGATTTTAGTTCAAAGGTTCACAGTCTTCAGCGAGAGGCATCTAGAATAGAAGAGCAACTTGCAAATCCTAAAAAATTCATTGAACAGGAAAAAAGATATAGCAAACGTGATAAGGCACGGAATAAACTGAAAGACCCAGCAATTATTGATGAGATTTACAGAAGGTTAGAAATTAAGATTCCAAAGATAAAAAAATAGAATGGAGGAAAAAAAATGATACATATTGAAAAAATTGAAAGAGGAGAATATCGTGTTTCATCTAGTGGTATAAATGTTATTTGTGAAACATTTGGTGATGCAATAGCAGAAATAATAAAGGAACACGATAAAGACGAGATATAGATTATATTGGAGGAATAAAAGATGAAGGAAGGAGAAGAATTAGTAGAAATTAAATTATTGATTACTACAGAGTCATTTGACAAAATGAAATCAAGAGAAAAAATTCTCAAGTATAAGGATTCAGAAGATTTGATTTGGGATGCATTGAATAAATATTTTGATATTAAGAAAATGGAAATACACAAAGCGTGGATACAAAAAGTTCCAGCACAATTACATATTGAAGTTAGTGGCTCTGGTAGAACAATCCATGAAAAAAATTGGGATGACCGACAGATGGAGGGATAAAAAAATGACTGATTTAAGTTCTGATGAACAATTAGATATAGCAAATGCTGGTGGACTATTTGAAGAAACTGGGTCTAATAGTTGGATTGGAAAGAAAATACGAAAAAGTAACAAAGTAGGTAAAGTAATCAGAGACCAAAATGGACAATATAGAGTATTAACTATAAAATTTGATGACGAGACAGAAGATGTCATAGAGATGAATAACACAGGACCTGACCCAAAATATATCCATGAGTACGAATGGTTTGGCAACCAACGTAAAGTTTGGTATAAATTCTAAGGAGGAAAAAAATATGAAAATGAAGAAAATAAAAATAGATAAAGAAGACCAAAAAAATTGTGAGAATCTGATGGAAAACAAATGCGAAATTGATAACATTGTTTCTGCGTTTAGTAAAACAATCAGAGAGTTAAAAGATGAAGCAAATGGTCATAGCCGAACAACTTGGATTGAGATGGCAACGAAATATAAGTTGGATAAAAACAGAGAACATTATTATTCCAAGAAGACAAAAGGAATTATAGAGTACGATATAGCAGATTTTATTCCTGACAAAACAGAGAAGGAAATAAAATTCAAAGAAGAACTTGACCAGATGGAACATGTTTTGTCTTTGATGGATGAGATGACAAAAAAAGCAGATGAACTTGATAAAATCAGGAAGAAAAACAAATGATTCTTAAACACAACAGACCAAATCATGATGAGTTTAAGACTAATCTCTCATTTGATGAGATTTCAGTTCTTAAAGATAAGGTGATTGATTTCATCAAAATAAATAGAGATGATGATGACCTTGTTGCTTGGGATATA
>Ga0075125_10001848_pt1 | contig 10323 bp, 22 predicted proteins | sample AntAceMetag02UKN_FD_69810 | JGI IMG/M metagenome (GOLD analysis project Ga0075125, IMG submission 69810) | Saline lake microbial communities from Ace Lake, Antarctica - Antarctic Ace Lake Metagenome 02UKN | ecosystem: Environmental > Aquatic > Non-marine Saline and Alkaline > Saline | place...
CACACCTTCTTTGGTAGTATTCACTATCTCCGCCCCACACCACGGGCCATCACAACTGGCTATCCACAACCCTTCCCCATGACTACTCGATGGGTTGTCGCTTACTGTAGCGCTGCCCCCACAGAATGGGCACGGCTTCAGCTCGGGCTCTATCGGTGTAAGTGTAACGTGGAATGGCCGGTTATCCAAAACATTGTCAAGTAACATCGTGCGCCCAGTGACGCTGTTAAGCACGATGATGTGCCCCGTACTATTGTCCGCTCCCCAACGTGCGCGTGCGTCAAACTCTATCTTCTCATTCATCGCTTACTCCTTTGGTTCCAGTGAGAAATTACCTTCTGTTTTGTACGACGGTATGCGCTGTCCTCGCCGCATCCGCCACAGAATGCACGGAAGCCATCTTCGCGGTCGATCATGTAGACCAAGCTATGTTCGCAGTGTGGGCAGCAGAACAACCCGTCTGTGTGCTCGCTTGCAGGCTCTCCGCATACAGAACATAGCCGCTCGGGCTCAACTGGCGTTAGTGTAACATGATATTCTTGCGCTGTCCATGCCCTGTTTTCTGCGAGCCGAATGCCTGGACCTTGAACAATCTTACCGTCGCCGCCACCTGCAGAATGCCAAATTACTTCTGGCCTGGCCTTAAACTCGATCTTCTCACTCATCACTTTATTCCTCCTCCTCCCTGTTAAAACGGGGAGCCCTCTTATTCAGATTGTTAATAGCGTTGGTTTGATTGTTAGCTATGATAGAGATGCTACATCCACAATTACTGCATATAGTATTCCAGAAATCGCTGAATTGATACTTAATGTCGCCCATCCCTCCCCCGCATAGAGGGCATGGCTTTAGTTCTGGTTCTATTGGGGTCAGCGTAACGTGGAAGCGTTGCCCATTCACCTCAATACCGAGTGGCACATATAGGTATTGACCATCAAACCTTCCAGAATAGCCGCCAATCGTCTCAAACTCGATCTTCTCACTCATCACCTATCTCCTGCTAGCTCTGCGTATTTTCCACCATCTTTTCCATACTGCCATGAATTCCTACACTGTCCGCAAGTGAAGTTTGGCTTTCCTCCTTCGAAGTAGGACGGTGACATTCTGTAGTCTGGAGACCCACAGCGCGAGCAGGTCGCCCCACGCTTTCTGCGTTCCTTGATAATATTCACAGCTCCTCCCACTCCCACCCAAGTAGTACGCGATACCAGAATCTGTGCCAGCGTGACGGTATCGGCCTCACGAACTGGAAGATCACGCCGTCGTTGATATTAAGCTGCGAGCGGTAGGTGGGCATGCTAACCCTCCAATTCCTGGCGCTCATCTTACCCTGTCTTATCACTGGTCCCTGTGTTGATGACGAGGCGTTTGGCTCTGCGGATGTCAACCTTCTATGGTTAGATAGCATATCAAACCTTGCCATTCCAGGAATTAATAGCCTTTTCCTCAGAGATTCTCCATGGCCCTTTCCACCCGTGATTACATTCCACTCGAAATACATCGCCCTCGGCGACAATTCTCGGGTTGCACATTGTCGGGACACATGTGCTTGGATTACTAGGGCATGGGCGAAGTACCGGAGCGGTTGGTGTCATGGAAACGGTGTACTCATTTCCCATAAGCTGCGCCAGCAGGCTATTAACTTCCTCTTGGTCTTCTAGAGAAGTCACTTCCAAGATAATCTTTGCTGGTTCGTGTGGTCCATAGTTCACGATTGTAGGCCCCGAGATTGTGTTAGTAACCGTCCTGAGTTTGCGTGAATATACAATCTCTATCACGCGCGCTGTTAATCCAAACATCTCAGTCATATTATTCTCCTAATATCTGTGATTCCATGTCTCGATTAGCCAGTCTAACCCAGTCCAATGTTCAGTATCAAACCCGCATTCAAGGCAGACAAATTGCCACTCGTGGTCCCCATGATCTATGATATCTATATTGTCGCCTTGGCAGCTCGGACATGACCTAAGTACTATGCGTACATCTTCAATCAGGATAGTGCCCAACTTAGCATCTCCTCTGTGTTGAATGGGTTCACGCCGCTCCACCACGGGGTAGGGCACTGCTCTCTATCCATCACTTCACACACCTTCAACAGTCTTCCCTCAAAGATCTCAGGGTACCAAGGCGATTTTACCAAGTTCCCAGTGCGCGACGAAGTCCACCGAAGATACTTATCTTCTACTAGAAGCCGGCACACGTCGGTTGTTGTTACGGCGTCTTGACCAACATAGCGGAGGCAGAGGGCACGGGCTTCCTTAGTGCCAGGCTCTACTCCAAGTGCCTTAACTTCTACAAGCTCTTCTTCTGTAAGTTCCCTCTCTGGATTCCATAGGATTGGTGCTAAGTACCCCGACATGCCTTTAGTCTTGCCGCTAAGACCTAGTGCCTGGGCTGCGGTATTGAGTCCGATAATGAACCCGCGATCGACTACCATATTTAATGCGTAGTCGATGTGATTATAAATTGCTAAATGTTTCAACTCTTTCTCTAATCCTGAATCATCACATATTGCAGCAAGTAATTTCCAGTCAAAATGTAAGCCATTGAAACTAACGATCGTGTCACCCATGCTAGCATAACGTATGAGTTCCTTAGCAAAGTCACGAGCGTTTTCAGCACTCATCTCTGGTTCCTTGAACCCGAACATATCCTGGGCCGCAAAAAGAATAGGTTGCTCAAACTCGACGGCGTATATCGCAGCACACGATATCCCCAAATCCTTGAAGTCCATGTCGTCGTGAAACTCGTGCGCCGATTCCAAATCGAATGAAACCATCATATTCCAAATCCTTTCATATAATTACCTTCATGTGCTATATCGCGCTTAGATCGACGCTAAGACACCTTAGACTGGCTTCCGCGCATCATGTAGTGGCGTAGTTAGCATAGCGCTACTATGTATAATAGTCCACTCTAGCCATTCGTCAAGGCTCTTTGCGCCCTTGCTCAAGTTACAGCGCGCGCAGCAGTAGACGAGATTAGAGCGATCATTGGTCCCGCCGCCTCTCGTGCGTATAGTGTGTTTGATTGCCATGGCTAGTCCATTTTGTTTTTGGCGCTATTGTATGCATCTACGATAAGCCGATGTATAGCTCGTATGGTGAATGCAGCCATCGTAATGAAGCATATCGCGGCGAGGGCTGTCATCATTACCATTGATGCATACGCTGAAAACGCCGCAACAACCATCGCTAGCAGAAGGCACGCAATTACAATGGCCGCCACAATTCCGGTACAGTCATTCTTAATATTGCGCCATAGTTCATTGAGAAAACATCTAAGCATGCCCTAGCCTCCTCGGTGTTTGCATTTCGCTGTGTACCCCAGCCTTTCTAGCTCTTCGTCAATTAAAATTTGCGGGAATACATCGGAGTACTTTATAAGATTTGTGTCGTAAGTTTTCTCGCTGCAGCTTTGTGTGCGCAGGATAAGCGGCGCGTGTTTCGACCAGTACCTGCAAAAGTGTGTGCCGTCTGTACTTTGTGATGTGACAAATCCGAACTCAGTATCGTCATGGCCAACATCGCCATTCGCATGTGTTGGGATATGCGCAATCTGTTGTCCTACTTTCATAGCATCACCAGAACAAGCGCCACCGCGATCAGCGCGACTATGATAATCTTGACAAAGATCCAGTCTGTTCTATGGAATTGTTTCCTGCCCATATAGTTAGTGGTGTAGCTTGTCATGCAATGAGGAGGATCGTCTTTCTTGCGGAAGTGCAGAAATACATGCTCATTGGTATCAGTGTCCCTTCCAAGATACTTTACGCGCTTCCCCTCAAGGCGTAGCGGTTGCGGCGCATGCGATGTGTGTTTGACTTGATCTCTAAATCCCATGGTTTCTCCAGTTAGTTTGGCAACTCCGACATTAGTATCATTACAGGCTCCCCGTCTTTCCCTAGACAGTACATATCGCCCATGTAATTGACGGGCGTGTCATATCCGCTGTCCCAGCATGTGTTCTCCTGGCGCACAGTGATGGCGCATGACAGCGTCAGCATGATCAGTAGACCCATGATCAGAACTGCGCATACGGTCTCTTTTCTGTTGCTCATTACTTTCTCCTATTTGCATACGAGAGATTAATTGTTTTAAATGAAAGCCTATCATTCAGCACTCGCCTCGTCTCAAGAGATCTGATAACGATCCCCTCGCCAGGTTTGCCATTGCTATATGTGATCTCTGCGCGCTTCTGCAAATCGTCTGCCGTGTAATATTCAAACTGCTGCCCAAACTCAATCACTGAGACCATGGGCATTCTCACTATGTCCAGCATACTCATTATACCATACATACCTTCGTATTTGCGGTATTCTATATCATAAACGTCGAACACACGCGGCTCGATCTTCGCTAGCCCGAGCGGGTTTTTCTGGATACCTGGCCCAACAGTCTCGAATTGAATGGCTACTGGGTAGCCTAAGCAGCTCAGAATGTTCTCAAGGTCATACTCCCTAGCAATCTTCCACATAGCATTACGATCGTCCTCTTTCAGCTCTAGGTTCCTACTGCATACGCCGAAGTGCCCATCGTGATAGTAGACTGTTGTACTTGTACCGTCAGCTTTCTCTGTGATATAGTATGGCTGATCGTATAGCTCTCTGACTAATCTCCAGACGGATTGGAAGTTGTGCTCGTCTGTCTTGGGGATGAAGCTGGGGAAGTTCCCAAGCGCATCTCCCCCAAGGCATGCAGGTAGTGGCTTATCATACTTAGTGACGCCGACCTGCTCCATAATGTCGTCGCCCTCGCAGCCAATGACGGTTAGCTTAGAGATAACGCACTCGCTTGGCACCCCCCTAAGTCTGATCATTCTAACCACGAACTTGTAGCGACTCATAAATGCAAAGCGTGGCTCGTCTGGTAGCTTGGCGTCTTGGAGATAGACCTCGACCAGCTCGTCTTCTTTGAAGTCGCCCTTCTTAACAATCCCATGCCATACCCCATGCTCGCCAAGCTCTACCTCTGCATGGTCGATCATATCAGCGTCGGGTATGACGTTAATACTTGTAATTCTACCAATCCTAGCTACGCTCATTATCGTCTCCCAAGAACTCACGGATCTCTACGGCAGCCGCGTCCCATCCTTCTGAGTGCCCTCTACTTCTCCCCTTAGCATAGTAGATGCGTATGATAACAATGATCGACACAATCGTAATCGCCGTTAGCAGTATCGGGTTCATCGATCACGCTCCCACTCTAAGTCAGTGATTTTCCCTAGTAGGTCATTAATCTCAAGCTCAAGATCTTCATTCATCCTGTGTAATTCTTCGGATTCATTCTCAAGCTCGGCGATGTGATCAAACATATTTGTGAACAAATTGTTGGCCGAATCAGTCGCTGATTCTAATTTTGCTATAGCATCGTCGGCCATTGATTCCAGCTGCTCAACTGTGTAGTGCATTATTCCACCTCGTCCTCTTCGTGTCTGCCATACATTGCCCGGACAGCATCGTCGCGCCTAGACCCTGCCTCAAACCAGCTCCATAAATTCTCCGGCAAGGGTACTCCTTGCTTTAGCGAGGAGGGGAATTGCCTCCCCGATTTGCTTTAAGGTTGTTATACCTTGACTTATATTATACAATCTAGTTATGAAAAGACAAACAGGAATATCAATTACGCAAGTTGCCATGGACCTCCTTGATAAAGTAGCTGTAACATTAGGCATTCATCGATCTGCCGCTATCGAAATCGCAATTCGTTATTATGTTGAAAACGCTAAGGACTTCTCGGTAAAAGAATAATGATTCGCACGCAAAAGTATCGCTTATATCCACACGCTAGGCAATCTAGGAAGATGCATTATCTTCTTACTCTGTCGCGCAATGTGTATAACGCGGCGCTTGAACAACGGATCAAAACTTATCAAGAAACTGGATCTGGAATTACATATGTATCGCAGTCCAAGTATTTCGGCAATCTTAGGCGCGCTGATCCAGACGGACTAGGGCTTCTGAATTTCACTTGCATGCAACAGACGCTCCGCCGTCTCGACAAGGCTTACAAAGCATTCTTCAGACGAGCTAAGGCGGGAGAAGAAGAGCCTGGTTTCCCAAGATTTAAATCCTCCAATCGCTGGCATAGTTTTGAATTCACACACGGCGATGGGTGCAAACTCAAATTCGACGATGATGGCCGAGCATTGCTCTACATTCAGAATATCGGCGAGATTAAAATCAAGTATCATCGAGAAATACCTTTCGGAGCAAAGATTAAGCATGTTGTTGTTATACGGAAACTTGGGAAATGGTACGTTCTTTTCCAGATTGAGCTTCCAGAGACAGAGATTGCTAAGCATTCTGGCCCGGAGATTGGTATCGACGTTGGGCTGCATAGCCTCCTTGCGCTGTCTAACGGTACATTTGTCGGGAATCCCAGATGGCTACGAAGTTCTCTCACTGAATTGCGCGTCGCTCAGCGCAGGGTTGCCAGGCGCAAGAAAGGTAGCTCTGGAAAACGCGCCGCTAGGTATCAAGTAGCGAAATTGCATGATCATATTGCCAATCAGCGTCGCGACTTCTGGCACAAAACAACGCGCAATCTCGCTGATACTTATTCTCTGATCGCGATCGAAGACTTAAACCTTTCATTTATGACACACAATCATCACCTCGCCCTTAGTTCGCACGATGCTGGGTTGGGACTGTTTCGGCAAATGCTAGAGAGTAAAGTGGAAGAGACTGGCTCTTTAGTCATTGCCGTTCCCCCAGCTTACACATCACAGCGATGCTCTGGGTGTGGTGAGATTGTTAAGAAGGATTTGAGTGTTCGAGTACATGATTGCCCCTATTGCGGGCTTGTGCTCGACAGGGATCATAACGCTGCAATCAACATACTTGACTTAGCGATCAGGCCGGCCCGGACGGGGCCTTCAGGACTTAACGTAGGCGATGGCGCCAAGCGTGTCCTGGGAAGCTCCCTGCTTTAGCGGGGAGAGTCGTCACACTGCTACTGAGACAATGAACAATGTAATAAGCCCGACAATCAGAATTACAGTAAGCATTCATTCCTCCAGGTCTGATAGTACATTATAGCCGATCTCTTCTTCTACCCATCCCGCATCATAAGACCTCTGATACCATGGCCTGCCAGGTGCCGTGTGTGAATACGGCATCTCAATGCAGTCTTCGGGCCAGTCATACTCTTCTTCGTGCCCTCTTGAATCGCTCGTAACTAACATTCGTTACCACCTCAATTGGATATCCGTGCCCAGTGAATCGCGCGTACAGTGTACCATACCATCCAAAAATAATACTGATTGTGTATTTGCCGTGAGTGTATTGGTAAACTACGTCACCAGCCCCTGGCCTTGAGACATTTTTCAGCAACCCAGACGAGGAGCTTGGATGATAATCTGATGCGATATTCGTTTTCGCCATTCTCATTGATCCACACGCTGGTTACTGTCCCTATTTTGTTCCTGAGTTTTTGCCCTTTATCATTAAGTTCAGATGTGTCCGCTATGCATACCTTCTGTCCTGTTGAGAACATTAAAAGTACTCCTCGCAAGGTCTCATGTCAGTGTCATATACTTCTGTACTGTACGGTATGATACCGCGCCACGCTAATGACAGGGTAATATCTTCACATACTTCATATGCTTCTGTGAGCGGCTGCACAATACAACAATCCACAATCAGATACTCTAGGTTATCGCTGACATACGTCTTAGCCTCATCCTCAGAGTCTGCCGCAACCATAAACACTACCAGCTTATCTACTTTGTAGAGTTTCTTCATCGCTTCTCCTTACGCTTCCGCTCAAGGTATTCTACCAGGCGTTTCATCGCCTTGTCCATACGCTGTCCGTACTTCTTCTTGTTACGCTTCTTATCCCTGCGTTCCCACTTTCTCATGTAAACTCCTGAATAAGTCTAAGAACATTGCCTCTGTATCTATTGCTGCGTAGGAGTAGCACATACAGTTAGGCGGATATCCGTCATACGACGGCCAATGTTCCATGTTGCTATTGCCAAGGATCTCCTTCTTCTCTGTAACCAGCATCATCCTGTCAATATATTTCACCTCCGCCTTTACCGCCCCGCCGCCTGGGACATTGTACTTTTCATTAATAGCTTTTTGAATATGATTCGCAATTTTTCTGTAGTATGGGAGCAGAGCTTTGAGCGGTGTTGATATGTCTCCAGTGTATGCTTCGTGTGCGTCGTGCATCAGTGCGGCATACGCAGCGCGCGGTGCCACGGCCATTGCCGAGCAAGCAAGAGAGTGCTGTGCTACCGAATAGAACAAGCCATGCCCAGTGAACCTGCACAGGTTGGATAGGGCGTGGGCGATATCCTCTATCCGAATACTCTCCTGAGTAGGATTTAAGAAGTCAAACATTATGCCAGTGTACGTCTCAATCATTCTATACCTCATTTCCCCATGCGTCCCATCCATCCACTCGCTGTCTCGCGAATAGCTCTATGCGAGGGAGATCTCCGAAGAGTAACTCAATATTCTGCCTGACCTTTTCTGGCTTTTGGCTGTGCTTGGTTCTCTCGGCCTCTACTTTCTGGTATATGTTATTTACCTTCTTGTGCTTGAGCATCCTGCCGCGCGTTCCGAGTAGGCATATCTCATAATTCTTCATCGTCCAGGCGCCAAGGTTGGCGACAGTCTTTCCTGTCTTGGTTTTCTTTTCCCATACAAATGCAATAGTAATGTATTTGAATCCCCATGCCTCGATAGTTTCTATTGCCTCCTTGAGATGCGCGTCTGTTGTCCATAGGAATAGAGCACAATCGTCGTGGGCTATTTCCTCAACGGGCAAGTCTTTGATCCAGTCTTTATGCTGTGTCGGATAATGCTTGTCCATACTCGTGAATCTTTTGCCGTTATACTTCTGGAGCTCCTTGCTTCTGAACTTCCATGGCGGGTCTGCATAAATAATATTGTACCTCTTGCCTGGGAATGGGATTAGTCCCATCTTTTAGTTCCTTTCTATTCATATAGGAATGCGAAAGGGCGAGTGGTGATCGCACCCGCCCCTTCTGAGGTTTTGGTGTGACCCCAAACACGGAAACAAAGAGAATAACGTACTTATTATACCATTGCGACCGGCTAAGTCAAATTAAAGAGACCAAGGTATGGCTTTTGTCATTCTAAGCATCTCCTTTCTATACTTGAAGGTTTACAAACCTTGAATTGATTTGTATACTGTGAATATGAAACTAACAGCAAAAGTTAAACTAGATACTACGCCAGATCAAAGAGATATATTACATTGTACCATGAAATGCGCGAATAACGCACGTAATTATCTATCTGGCCGCGCCTGGGAGGAGCGCGTATTCGGTCATTATGCTCTGCATAAACTTGCTTATTATGATACACGTTCAGAATTCTCCGATCTTTCGTCACAGATAGTCGTACGCTGTATTGCAGATGTCGCTGATTCATACAAGCTAGGCAATGAAACTCAACGAGTATTCAAGCAATACGGCGCCATTTCTTATGATAGTCGCATTCTCCATTGGTACACTGATAGGCTTGAAGTGTCAATATGGGCTATCGGCGGTAGGCTGCGCATTCCATATAAATGCGGCGAGCATCAAAGACTTATGCTGCATGCTCTTCAGGGGCAGGCCGACCTTGTGTATCGCGATGGTGAGTTCTATCTTCACCAAGTATGTAATATTGAAACTCCAGATCCAGATATACCAGATGGATGGCTTGGAGTTGACCTCGGCGTTGTAACTATTGCTGCTGACAGTATGGGCGAGATGTTTAGCGGTGAACATGTAGAATCTAAGCGTCAGTGGTATGGAAAACGTCGTAAAGTTTTACAATCTGTTGGCACAAAAAGCGCCAAGCACAGATTGCGCAAGATGTCCGGTCGCCAATCTAGGTTCCAGAAAGATGTTAATCATTGTATTAGTAAAGCTCTTGTCGCGAAAGCCAGAAGGCACAACCTTGGTATAGCCCTTGAAGATTTGTTGGGCATTACCAAGAGGACTACGGTTCGTAAGGCTCAGAGATCGCGACTGCATAATTGGAGTTTTTACCAATTGAAGGCTGACATCCTTTACAAAGCCCAGATATTCGGCGTGGCCGTACAACTTGTTGATCCTCGCTACACATCGCAGACATGCCCTGAGTGCGGCCATATCTCTAAAGCCAATCGTCCAACTCGTGATACTTTTTGTTGTAAGCAATGTGGCTACTCTGGCTACTCTGATTACGTTGCCGCTAGAAACATAGCGGTGAGGGCTGCTGCCAATCAGCCCATGGTCTCGACTAAAGCAACCAAAATCTTAACTAGCGTTGCTCAATGTCAGGGACAAGCTCCCTTGCTTTAGCGGGGAGTTATTGACTTT
>Ga0075125_10001849_pt1 | contig 10323 bp, 12 predicted proteins | sample AntAceMetag02UKN_FD_69810 | JGI IMG/M metagenome (GOLD analysis project Ga0075125, IMG submission 69810) | Saline lake microbial communities from Ace Lake, Antarctica - Antarctic Ace Lake Metagenome 02UKN | ecosystem: Environmental > Aquatic > Non-marine Saline and Alkaline > Saline | place...
TTTAATGGTGCATCAGCATTTAACGTGGATATAAGCAATTGGGATGTGTCTAGTATCACGAATATGAATAATATGTTTAATGGTGCAATTGCATTTAATCAGGATATAAGAAAGTGGAAGGTATCTGAAAGCGCAATGATCGGTAGTATGTTCAAAGGCGCAACTGAAATGATAAGAATATATGGTGACTATATTGATGCAAATGGAACCCCCCTCCCTGGATTTTTTACTGGTACATAGTTTGCACCATACCTAACAATATTATATTATTTAGATTAGTATACTCTAATGTTCTAAATAATATTTATCAATACTTTCTAGTTTGTCTACGTTTTCTCCTTTTATTTTTATTACTACGTTTTGGTCTCTTATTAGATTTACGTCTTTTTTTTGAACTGCGTCGTCTTCTGCCACCTGTCCCTGCAGCTGCGCGTTCTTCATCACCTCTTGTTAAATAATGATCTAAAAGATTCATATCTATTCCTGGGGGTCCTCGTCGGACAATAGGGGCAGACAAACGAGCTTCATGTCTACTAGGGGCAGGAGTAGTAGTGGCCACAGGAGGGACATAAAGTGGACCGCTCAGTGTAGTGGAGAATCTATCATATACCATCGTAGGATTTAATTCATCAAACAGTTGTCCGTTACTTCTTAAACCTGGTCTTCTACCCTTTTCTAGAATGGTCCTTACCGTATCTCTAAATCCTAATATTTCATAATAATCCCGTCCACGATCAAACAAACCTTATTTTGGTTCCGTCATACCTGACCAAGGATTATCTATTATGGTGTTTTTTTTACGAATTAATTCTTCTTGTGACAATGGTTCTCCTTGCAGTAGTCTTTGAGGCGGAGGTGGTACCATTATATATATAATATTCTATCTTCTATCTTCTTCTAGTTTGTTTACGTCTTTTATTCGCGTTTTTATTAGTTAGTATTGGTCTCTTATTAGGTTTAATATATTTACGTTTGCTTTGCTTACGTTTGCTTTGCTTACGTTTACTTTGCTTACGTTTGCTTTGCTTATTTCTTTTTGTCTTGCTGCGTCTTCCACCAGAACTCCCTTGATTATCATTATCATCGTCATCTCGTCGTCTCTCTTCTTCTCTTTGTCGTTGTGCAACCAGGTCTAGTGTCGCCTGTATATCCTCTTCTCTTTGTCGCTGTCTAATATCATTATCATCGTCATCGAGCGGATGGGCTAGCAAAGGATGACGACGACTATCATCACTATCGGAACCATCATTATAATAGTCATCCATAATACCTCCTCTTCCGATACTATCATCATCTCCATCGGATGCATCTTCTCCTGGAAGATATCCAGCAGCTGCTAAACTTTCTTGTATCTGCCGTTCTACTTCATCGTCTGCTGCAGCAGCAATTTGTCTTCCCTCTAAAGAGGACCCCTCCGAAAGTAAACGTCCTAAAATGCTAACATTATTAGGAGGTCCGTTATCTGCTAAATTAGATAGTCGCTCCTGTGGCGGTCTAGAGTGGACATCGTATCGTACTTCGGGATTGTCTATATCATATAGTTCACCACCTGGATGATTATTTCTGAATCCAGGTGTACATCCATTCTCAAGAATATTTCTTACATGTCTTCTGAAATTTGCCAATCGGTAAAACCATAGGACTGTTTGGTGGAAATTGGTCTGCTTTAACTTCTGTTGAACCTGAATATGGATTATGTATAATGATATCTCTTTTTTTTTCCTCTTCAGTTAACAACGGGGCAACCATATTATTATATAATACGCATATAAAAATATTATCTTCTCTGCTTACGTTTGCTCTGCTTACGTTTGCTTTGCTTATTATTTAAACGCGCTCGTTTAGACCGCTTATACCTTCTTCTACCACCAGCATATCTCCACCGGCTATTTGCGCTAAGAAGCGCCCAAGGAGGAATATTTTGCACCTGTACATCGACATACGGATTCGCTTCTTTAAATGATATAGCATCATCAGTAAACATAATCAATTCATTAAAATCGAGCGGGTGGTGGTCATCTTTGAAAAAAGGAATGCTATTTGGATTTGCTCGTCTAAAACCATTCACATCAAATACTCCTTGATTAATACTGTCTGCAACGGTTTGTTTTATTTGTCTCTTTTAATCATTTGTCATTCTTTCTAGGTGTTGTAGAGGAAACGCTACAGACATTATACAATATATGTATATAATAATTCTAAGAAGGCGATGTTGCATTAGAAGAACACGCATTAGCATTATTCGTTACACCATCCCAAGTAAGATTGCATTTTTTTGCCCACTGACTTTTTCTACAAAGTCCATCAGTGCCCGTCCAAAAAGAACCTGAAAAGTCCATCGTAGTAGCACAACTTGAATCGCCTAAATTCGATTGGCTATTTACACAATTGGACGCATCACCATCGGACATATCTTTCCAATAATCAGGACAATCTGAAACTACCGGTGGATATTGTTTGTTATACTTGCTGCTATAGAGAGAATATCCTATAAATACTAAACAAATGATTAATATAACAATCGCTATTGTCATTGTTATTTGCTGAAAACTGGCCATCTTATATATGTTATATACCTATAATTTTTTCTATCAACTAATTATAATGACTAGTAAAGAACCAAACGGTAGAGTCAATATTATGACTCCTAATACTAACGTGCTATTTTCTATGCAAGACAAAATACCATCGAAGGCTGTCGGGACTGAATTTAGAGATGCTATGACAGGAAACTGGTATAATACAAGTTTATCTGATGGGTTTTTCTCTTCCGCGAATATTCAAGCACTTCAAAATGGATTACGCGCAGGAGTATATAAAAGATCAAACGGACAATACTTAATCAGCGAACAAAACCCAGACGAATTAAAAATAATAATGAGAGGCATCTTCTTGCAAAATTCAAAAAATTTACCTACTAACATTCCATGCCAGATAGCGGACTTAAATAATTTAGTATTAAGTTATGCGGTAGGTCAAGTATACGGAGAAGCAGAAGGGTATATGAAGTACCAATATGACGCAAGTAATATGTATGAACCTATATCTAGACCAGTTCTATCCTATTCTAATGATAAACAACTGGAATTAAAAAAATGGTTTTAATTGTATACAAATGTTAATAATTAATAGTAGAATATTATTATTTATTTACTTTTAATTTTTTAGGTTTTTTCTTTTGAGGTACATCACTCATAGTGAGCTCACGATGTTGTTTGTACTTATTATAGGCAATTTGCAATTCATCCAGTTCGCGAAACCACATTTCTGTTTCTGTAGTGGTATTAAGGGTAGCCAACTCATCTGTTTTCTTATTTTTTTCAGTCAATAATTTACTCACGTTTTCTTCTGTTACAGAGTTCATAGGCAGTTTCACTAAATATCCATAGGTATCATCCTCTTCTAGCTTATCATATCCGCGTTCATCTAACAGTTCTACTACTTTAGCATTCGTTTTACCTCGCAAGTCGACTATACCCGATAACGTTTCTGTAATGAATTTAGCTTTATTGGTTAGTCGAATGGCTTGTGTTTCTAACTCTTTCAACAAATAATTTTTCCTTTCTACATATACTCTCTTTCTTACACTAATATAGTAATCCATAATATCTTGCGGGGTATCGAACTTCCTCAATTTCTCCGTTTCGTCAAACATATGCATATTAGTGATGGTTTGTGTTGTGTACAGTCTCAATAGTTTTTCCAGTCCATTACACGTATTCTCTTCGGTCTTAGACAATAACATTTGAATGTCTGATGCACGATTGAACGTGATGACAATATCTATTAATTTGTCGGTGCACATATCCACATACTGATTAATCATTCCATCACTTTTTTTCTTACCACCATTCTCTATCATTAATTTTTCTAAAAACTCTTTATAATCATCGGTCCACGTCCCTACAGGCAATTCTGTAATATGGACTGTATTGGATTGAACTGTGTATTTGCCTTTAATAATATATTTTTGTGGTGCTATCTGTTCGATAGTCCCTTTAAATCCTTCATAATAAGGGTCAAGTGTAATATGTGTTGCGTCTTCTCCTCGTAGTATACATTTAATGTATTCTATAATTTGTGTTGGATTGAATGAAGGAATATCCGTACTAAAACCGGTACCAATACCTTTTGAACCATTCACCAATAACATCGGTATAATGGGCGCATACCAATCTGGTTCAACCATCGTGCCATCGTCGTCTAAATAATTCAACACATAATCGTCCGCAGGATTAAATAGAATACGCGTAATAGGATTAAGAACTGTGTATATATACCTTTCACTTGCAGAATCAGAACCACCTTGTAATCGAGTACCGAATTGGCCGTTCGGCAAAAGCAAATTGATATTGTTTGAACCTACATAGTCTTGAGCCATACCGACAATAGCTCCGTTCAAACTTGCTTCACCGTGATGATAAGAACTGTGTTCTGATACGTATCCTGAAAATTGTGCGACTTTAATCTCACTTGTTAAATTTCTCTTGAATGTAGCATACAAAATCTTTCTCAAACTGGTTTTCAAACCATCCATAATATTTGGGATTGACCTTTCACAGTCATACTTTGAGAAATGGACCATTTCTTTTCCAATAAATTCTTTGTATGGCACCGTTACAAGAGACGTATCCATGAAATCATCTCTGTTATATTGTTCCAACCAAGTTTTTCGGTCAGGAGCTCTCTTCTTGTTAAATACCATATCAATCGCGTCGCAACAATCCTCGCCAGTACAAGTAAACATTACTATTTTTTGATGTTCAAAATATTCTTTGAACTCTTTGGCTGTAGAAGTGCCAAGACCCTTGTAATATTTTATTTTCCATCCTTTAGAATCGTTTTCCTCTTTCCACACATCATATTCTCCTTCGTTGTAAAACATCAATTCTGTAGTTCCACGTTTTGCTTTTAAAATTGGAGTGTTCATAAATCCAATAAAATTCGGCATCACGATAAGAGACCTCCATTCTGTGTCAAACATATTAATACATAATCCCTTGATGTGGGTTCCATCCAGGTCTTGATCCGTAATAAACAACACCCTTCCATATCTTAATTTATTTTTATTTTCTTCTGTGTATGTTTTTCCTGTTTCAAGACCTAAAATTTGTTTGATTTCACTAATTTCTTTATTGTCTCCAACACTTTTACTAGAAGCACCACGAATATTCATCAACTTACCTTTCAAAGGATATACGCCGTACGTTCGTCTATCTTCTTTTGATAGACCCGAAACCACACCAGCTTTTGCTGAATCTCCCTCTACAAGGAGAAGAGTACATTCAGTACTTTTAATAGTACCTGCATCGTTGGCATCTACTAATTTCGGAATACCCCTGATATTTTTTGTTTTGGTTCCATCCGTTTTTTTTGCAGCTTTTGTTTCTTTTACTTCAGTCAGAGAACATGCTGCGTCCATTACGCCCATCCGTGCAACCTTCTCTATAAACTTATCACTTACCTCACACGCAGAACCAAATTTTGACGTTGGAGTAGTCATATAATCTTTTGTTTGCGAATCAAACGTAGGATTTTCAATATCGCACCTCAAAAACAACATCAGTTGTTCTTTAATCGTACTTGGTTTTACCTCTATTTTTTTCTTTTTACTAATGTATGCTGTTAATTTTCTAATAATTTGATTTAATACATATTCCACGTGTTTTCCACCTTTGGACGTGAATATTCCATTCACAAAAGACACTTGTGTAAATTCTTCTTTTTGTGCCATACAAACGGTATATTCCCATCTTTCGTTGGATTCTTCATAGATGCGTGTAGTGTCCGTCTTATTTCCAATATACAAATCAACATATTGTTGAAATTGTTTGACTGGAAGTAACTGTTTGTTTAAGTACACCTTCACTTGTTTATTTGTAATGGCTGCAATATCATAAACTCTCCTTTTAAACAACGCTTTCATATCATCACTCAGACCAGTTATACCTAACCTTTTGAAGTCAGGTTTGAAACTAATTGTAGTGTATGGTTTGGTGCTACATTTTGTAATCGTTGGTTTACCAATCTTGGTAAGATTATCTGAAAATTCTTGAACGTATTTTAGTTTTCGTACATGGTCTACCGTTTCGATCTTACCCCAGGTAGACCAAATAAGAACCAGTTTAAACCCAAATCCGTTTTTCCCACCTACAATTTTTTTTTCACTTTTGTCGTAATTTGTTGATGTCCGAAGATGACCGAACACTAATTCAGGAATCCAAATTTGATGTTCCGGGTGCATCTCCACATCAATACCGTTTCCGTCATTCGTCATAGTAATCGTGTCGTCATCTGAAATCGTAAAACTAATATTGGTTACTGGAAGAGCATTAACTAGTTGATTTTGAATTGCTTGCTGTTGTCTAACTTGGTGGTCCCGACAATTCACCACGCCTTCGTCAAATAATTTATATAACCCTGGAATAATATTTAGCTCTTTTGCGATGATGGTATTGGTTGCGTCATCAAATATATAAGACTGATAGTCGGTGCATTCCATAGAACCGGTGTATGTATCTGGATTGTCCAGAACATGTTGCCTGTCAGATTTTTTCTGGTATTTGTTTGCGAGGTCGGACATATTGATAGATATAATTTATAATTACCTTTATTTCGTATTTCAATTTTGTATAAAATATACTTATTATATAAATGTCGTACAATTCTAATAAAAATAAATATAAATGCCCATGTAATAATACTACCGATGGTACTACCAAAAATGCCAATTTTTTTAATGGCACTACAAATATGCCTACTTTTTTAATAACAGACCCATTTTTGTATGCCACATTAGTAAGAACCGCACACTATCAAAATGCTGGTAAAACTCGGTTTATAAACAAGTCTCTGCAGATAAATGCGTTTGGTAAATGGGAAGGTGCGCCTGGTGGTTCAGGAAGTCCTCCAAAAAACCAGTTTTAGACATTTATTTTCTAATTATACTGTATAATGGGTAAAAGACTACAAAAACAATCAGATGGTATGTATCACGCAAACGGAAACAAATTTGAAGAATTGATTGGAACTAGGGCCAAGGTTTTTCACGGCACCGCATACAAAACTACTGGTGGGTTAACTAAAAAGGATCTAGACCAAAATAAAAAAACGGGACGAATTGTTTCTAAAAGAAAAGCTGCAGAGGCGCGAAAAACACGCCGTTTAGAAAAAGCAGGGTACAAACCGGTGAAAGGTAAATTTACTATTATGCGTAAACATACAAACTCTTCTAAAAAAAAATCTCGTAAATCGCGTCGTAAATAATCGCGTCGTAAATAATCGCGTCGTAAATAATCGCGTCGTAAATAATATATTTAGTGATAATTCGAAAATATATTATGTGGAAGATGTGGTTCATAGCGCCGGATGCGAATCATAAAACGGTCGCGTCCTCCACGATGTATGTAATCAGTCCATCGTACTGTAGACGTAATATCTATATTGAGCATCGAAATATACATATGCCTCATATATTCTTGATTGAATCCATACATAGGTACCATTACACAATAATAATTAACATCATTTTCCAATACGCTGTTATCATAAATGGTTTCTAGATACATAATAGGCTCTATGTAACTATCATCGCGATTTATCCGAAACAGAATTCGGTCATACACAGGACCAAGCCAAGAAGATACCTGAACTGCATCCCAATCTTCTGGAAATCCGGCCTGACGTTTAAGCCACGTAAACGTTTCTGTATTCAAACACTCGATGAAAGGCAATATCTGTTCTGGATGAGGGTGATTGTTAATCATCTCGTAGTAATCGTTATTCTGATTTGTCATTATAGTTATTCGTATCTTATGTATCTGTATAATATATACACATTATGAATTCAATTTTATTAACATTTAGTATCAATAGTCTCTCCAATTAAATCTCTTGCTATTTTTTCAAAACACTGTTTACTCATAGTGGGCGCGTTGGCTTTCCATGATACATACACCGAATATGCATCGTATAAAGAAAGTGGTAGACCATCTTGTTGTCTAGTATGCATAAGCATCTCTACTTCTACTTTTTTATCCCATAAATCACACGAAATATTATGGATATATTTTTCTTGATCGATACATAGTTCGCCGGATACATGATATTTTAACAGGTCTATAATAAATTCTGGTGTAACTACCGTATACGATTTAAAATTTGGATAGGACAAATGAAAGAGAGAAATGACCTCATCAATTTCAAGTTCGGGGGCATTATAATCTTCTTTCATATGGCTATCCCAAAAACTACAAAAAGAAGACACGACAGGTAAATATCGACTGGTTACTCCTATATAACAGTCTGACGTATTGTCATAACTAACATCTGTTTTTAGCATTTCACTTGCAAAAACATCATTAAATATTATATTAGGTACATTATGTTCATCAAAGTATTTTTTCAAAATAAATATCATATTTTTATTTGTAACTATAGCGGTAGATGAGTTGTGAAGGGCATGATGTTTAAACTTTGCAACTAATGTTTCTGCTGTCAAATGTTTCACAAAAAATATGTTGTCCTGCATAGATTTATCGTTACACGTATTTGCAAATACATCCGCACTAACATACCTACGCGAATAATGAGTAGCTACACACAATAAATCTAACATATTGGCATTATCAAAACGAGCTGACGTTCTCATATCACAATGAAAAAAACGGGTATCTGCATATTCGTGTCCGTAATATTTCAATTTGAAATTGGAAAGTATATTTGAAATACCAAAGAAATTATAGTATGTGCTTTCTATCTCTCGCATTAAACCTTTCAATCCACTTGGTACAATGTATGTATTCTCCTTATTGCCGCGAATACAATCCCCCACCGCTACTAAAAAATGTTTCGCTGAATTTTTAGTTAACATAAACTTCGGCGTAAGTTTTTTTAAAACATCTTGTATTGTAATAGAATCTGGAATGGCAGAGAGAGGAGACGTATCTTTCAACATTTTAATAATAATATTTTTCAGTTTATGTTTCCACGCGTGCAACTCACTTTTTTTAGTTAACGTAGTTAATATTTGATGTTGTACGTCATCCTCACTGACTTGTTTGAAATGAAGACCATCATATTTTACAAATAATTCTTGTTTACTGCAATAATAATAGTTATTTTCCGCATGAAACTCTTCTATAAATTTTTCACCTGTTACAGAGAGATTTTGTTTCCTTTTATTTCGCTCTTCATGCGTCACCTGTGCTGTGGAGAGATAGCTAGGGAGATGATTTAATATATACGTTCTAAGTCTATTCATAATATATTCATCATCTTGATATTGTCTCATAAGTTCATCTATTTTTGTGTGCAATTCGGTCATATTATAATACTCCACCTATTATGTTTAAATTAGTTTTATTTTCTTTATGATTTATTTTTATGATTATTATTTCAATTTTAAATAATAATCATAAAAATAAAAATCGACATACAATGGAAATAAATGCGGAATTAACAAAACGTATTCGTATTGATTATGATGTTACAGAACAAATGGTATTGAAAAATTCAAAAAATATAGTTCTTCTGGAAATAGATAATAAAAAATTAAAGGGTGAATCTATTATTTATGATAATCAAGAAGAATGTTCTTTATCAATTGTATCTAATTTACATAACAAAAAACTTATCAATATTATGATTGTAGCATTAACACAATCTGGTAAAACTGGAACTATGAGTGGATTAATTAAAATTTACCTAAATGATACGACAAATCTTATACCTATTAAAAATATATATATTATTACTGGATTAAGTAGTCGTGAATGGGTAGAACAAACAATAAACCGAATGCCTAAGTCAATACAAGAACGCGTATTTCATCGTGATAATTTAACAAATAAGTTTGTTGATAATATTACACCTTTTTACATTTCAAACGCCGATTTTTATATAGTTCTAAACCATATAAAAATCATTTATAATTCTTCTTTATTTTTCTTGTTTTATTTTTTTCTACATATTTCTCTGGTCTTTCATAAGCACCCTTAAATATATTTACATATTTTTCTTTTGGTATTTCACTTATTGCTTTTTGGATATTTTCCTTTAGGTTTTCATACTTTAATCCATCTAATTTTTGTAATCGTGATTTTAACATACTAAAATAATTTTCTATGGAATTTGTAAAATGCTGATAAGGAACAGCATATAAGATGTTATTATGTTTATATACTAATGTTTTTATCCTTTCGTTTCTATGTGCGGAAGCATTATCCAAAATAATTAATTTATTTCTTAACTTACTTGTAATATTATGCTCTAAAAACTCAATTAGTCTATCTGTATTAATTCCTCCTTTTTCATATAAATCCC